>Ga0209075_1003107_pt1 | contig 14065 bp, 12 predicted proteins | sample Stecom2011_FD_187523 | JGI IMG/M metagenome (GOLD analysis project Ga0209075, IMG submission 187523) | Agricultural soil microbial communities from Utah to study Nitrogen management - Steer compost 2011 (SPAdes) (version 2) | ecosystem: Environmental > Terrestrial > Soil > Agricultural land... | reverse complement strand
ATCACCAACGCGCCGGTACAAAGAAAGGAAGGAATCATCTTCCACCGGTTCCGGCAGGGGTTTTTGGCTCTTACGGGATTCTTTCTCTTCTTCTTGTAAGCGCCGCTTTTCTGCTTCCAAAGCTGCCAACGCTTTTTCGGTGTTTCCACCCAATTTTTCTATTTCCTCTTCAATCTCCCGCTCTTTGACGCGCAAATCTTGTAACAAACCAATTTTCTCCTTTAAAACTTTGTACTCCTCTGATCCGGCCAGGGAAAGCAGATCTTGCATTTCCCGGCGGATCTCCGCCTCGCGCTGTAAAAGCCGGCGTTGTTCTTGTTTATAATTATCTGTTTTATGAATCGGATGTTTTTCCAGACGGTCGAGATCTTCCAGGTACTTTTGATGTAGCTCCAACCCGCGAAAAAATTCTTCCATTGTTTTCTTTTTCAACATAGTGGCGAGTTTATGCCGTATTGTGCCAATTTCTTCTGTACAGCAGATAATTTTCCCTTCAATTTCCAACCTTTCTTCCCGTCGTGGCCGGCGGGAAAAAAATCCTTTTCTCCTGGAAACTTCCTTTAAATGGTCTTCCCATTTTTTTAAAAGCGCGACCTTTTCCTCTTTTTTCTTGGCCAACTGTCTTACCTGTTCCTGAAATTCCGGGGATAAAAACTCTTCCGGAAAAGCGGCCGTTTTTTTCTTAAGATCGTCAATCTCCCGACGGATGTTTCCTTCATTTTCTCGATTTTCCCTGATTTTTTCCTCCAGGTATTTTCTTTCCAGAGCGGCGTCGGTCAATTGTTGCGACAGTTCTTCAAGCCTTGTCCCCCGGTCGTTGGTGAGAAAAGGTTCATAAAGGGCCAGCTCTTTCCTTTCTGCGTTGATTCGCGATAGTTCTTCTGTTAAGTCCTTAATTTTTTTGCTCTTCTCTTCTATCCCTTTGATCCGTTCCCGAAATTCGGCACTCACTGCGTCTGAAGACTCCGACGCCGCGGCCGCCTCGTTTTCCCAGAAACCCTTAACCCCTCCCGAAGATAAAAACCCGGCGTCTTCTTTGGTTTTATTGGTAATTTTCTGCCATTCTTCCCTGATTACCGGCGCATCCTCTCTGATTTCCGCTGCGCCCGCCGGAAAAACATAAAGAGCTTCAAAATCCAAAGGATTTAACGTACCCAATTCTTTACGCAGTATCTCCATTACCGTGGCGGGGAAAAGATGCTTCAGCCGGAATCCTTCCTGCCGGAAAACTTCCAACTGCCCGTGGTGAAAATCTTTACCAATAAGGTATTCCGTACCGTCATCCGTAGCCAGGAGCAAAGAAGCGCAAAATCTTTTTCCCGTCCCTTCCGGCGGGGCATAGCCAAGAAATTCCTCTCTGCGGCCGGGCGGGTAGCCGAAAAGGGCGCCCACTACGGCGTCGATGATTGTTTTCCCCGCGTCCTCTTTCCCGGTAAAGATTTTCCCGGAGGCGTCCAGGGAAATCTCTGTATCGGTATACTCCCCAAAACTGTTAAGAATCAGTTTTTTCAGCCGCACCGGATCACTCTCCATTCTCCTCCTCTTTACCGACAACTCTGGCTAAAGCTACTACCCTTTCATCCCCTTTGATCCGCATTATCTTTACTCCCTGCGTGTCTCGGCCGTGAGATGGTATACCCTTTACGGTCACTCTAATAATCATACCGCTGGCCGTAATCAACATTAGTTCATGCTCCGGGTAAACCACCATTATTCCAACAATCACCCCGTTTTTATCCGTCTGCCGCAAAGTTTTTATGCCTACTCCCCCGCGGGCCTGCCGTCGGTACTGAGTAAACGGCGTCCTTTTCCCAAAACCGGCGGAAGTAATCACCAACAATTCAGCATCGTCCTTTACTACGTCCATGCCCACCACTTGGTCCCCGGTACGCAGGGTTATTCCTTTGACCCCCCGGGAGACTCTTCCCACAGAACGGATTTCGGTTTCCGGAAATCTAATCGACTGTCCTTTCCTGGTTACCACAGTGATTTCTTTTTTTCCGTCTGTCAGGCGGACACTGATCAGTTCATCGTCTTCCATGAGCGAAATGCCTTGAATACCGTTTTTCCTGCCGTTTTGGTAGGCGGAAAGCACCGTCTTTTTCACCAACCCTTTTCTGGTACCCATTACCAAAAAATGGCCGTCGTCGAATTGCTTTACCGGAATGACGGCGGTGACTCTTTCTCCCTGCTTAACTTGGATTAAATTAATAATCGCCGTCCCCCTGGCCTGGCGGGAAGCCTCCGGGATTTCGTAACCCCGCAACTGGTAAACCCGGCCGGCATTGGTGAAAAAGAGTACATGATCATGGGTTGAAGTAATAAAAAGATGCTTCACAAAATCTTCATCTTTGGTATGAAGAGCAGTTATTCCTCTCCCGCCCCGGCGTTGGCTTTTGTAGGTGGTCACCGGCAGCCTCTTAATATAACCAAAATGGGTGATCGTCACAACTATATCTTCATCGGCCACCAGTTCCTCCGGGGAAAATTCCCCCTCCTCGTCTACTATTTCTGTCCGGCGGGGATCGGTAAATTTCTCTTTAATGCTTAACAACTCTTCTTTGACTACGCCCATAATCTTTTTGGTGTCCGCCAGTAAGTCCCGGAAATAGGCGATGGTTTTCAAAAGTTCTTTATATTCATCTTCAATCTTTTCCCTTTCCAAACCGGTCAGGCGCTGGAGCCGCATATCCAAAATAGCCTGCGCCTGTTTTTCCGAAAGGTCAAACTGACTCATCAATCCTTCCCGGGCTTTCTCTGTAGTGCGGGAGGAACGGATCAAATTTATTACTTCATCAATATGGTCCAACGCTGTCCGCAGGCCTTCCAAAATATGCGCTCTATTTTCCGCCCGGCGCAGGTCATAACTTGTTCTTCTCGTGATGATCTCTTGCTGGTGTTGTAGGTAATAACGGAGCACCTCCCGCAGGCTTAAAATACGCGGTTCCTTATCCACCAGTACCAGCATGATTACGCCGAAACTATCCTGAAGCTGCGTATGCTTGTACAGCTTGTTCAATACTACATGCGGGTTGGTTTCCCTTTTCAGCTCAATGACAATCCTCATTCCGGAGCGGTCTGATTCGTCTCTGAGGTCCGAGAGGCCTTCGAGCACTTTTTCCCTGGCCAGTTCGGCGATTTTCTCCACCAGCCGGGACTTGGTGACCAGATACGGAATCTCGGTCACCACAATTTGTGTCTTTCCCCCGCTGAGCGTCTCGATTCTGGTGCGTGCTCGGATCTTTATACTGCCCCGCCCGGTGAGATAAGCATTACGAATCCCCTCCCGCCCGAGGATTAAACCGCCGGTGGGGAAATCCGGCCCTTTTACTATGTGTAAAAGAGTCTCATCATCTGTTTCCGGGTCTTCGATCAACTGTACGGCCCCGTCAATAATTTCTCCCAGGTTATGTGGGGGAATATTGGTGGCCATGCCCACGGCGATTCCGGAAGCTCCGTTGGCCAGGAGATTAGGGAACCGCGAGGGAAGAACGGCCGGTTCTTCCAAGCTTTCATCGAAATTGGGCATAAAATCTACTGTTTCTTTTTCAATATCCCGTAACAACTCCATGGACAGTCTGGAGAGGCGGGCTTCCGTATATCTCATCGCCGCCGGCGGATCATTATCAATGGAACCAAAATTTCCGTGCCCGTCCACCTGGAGATAACGGCAGGAAAAGTTTTGCGCCATCCGTACCATAGTGTCATAAATGGCCCTGTCGCCGTGGGGATGGTATCTACCCATTACATCGCCGACGACACGGGCGGATTTTTTGTAGGCCTTGTCCGGTGTGGTGCCGGACTCATACATACCGTAAAGAATTCTCCGGTGTACTGGTTTCAACCCGTCACGTACATCAGGAAGCGCCCTGCTGACAATGACACTCATGGCATAATCCATGTATGAACGTCTCATTTCCTTTTCGATATTGACCGGTACGATTTTTCCTTCTGTTACTTCCGACAATTTGTTCCCTCCATCTGCTCGATACTAAACATCAAGATTTACCACTTCCCGGGCGTGACTCTGGATAAAATCCCGGCGTGGTTCCACTTTTTCACCCATCAAGGTTGAAAACAAGGCGTCGGCCTCGACGGCATCTTCAACGGTTACCCTCATAACCGTTCTGGTCTCCGGATTCATGGTCGTCTCCCATAATTGTTCGGCATTCATCTCGCCCAACCCTTTGTATCTTTGAATCGTAACGCCCTGGCGGCCGACCTTTTCCAATATAGCTTCAAGTTCTTGTTCGGCAAAACAATAGTTTTCTGACTTTCCTTTTTTAACCATAAATAAAGGAGGCATGGCAATATAAACGTATCCTTTTTCCACCAACGGCGTCATGTACCGGTAAAAAAAAGTAAGCAAAAGGGTGCGGATATGTGCTCCGTCCACATCCGCGTCGGTCATGATAATAATCTTATGGTACCGGAGTTTAACCGGATCAAACTCTTCACCAATCCCGCTGCCCAAAGCTGTTACCATCATGCGGATCACATCATTATTTAAGATCTTGTCCAGCCGGGCTTTTTCCACATTGAGAATTTTTCCCCGCAGCGGTAAGATAGCCTGATATTTTCTTTCCCGGCCCTGCTTGGCGGAACCTCCGGCGGAATCTCCCTCTACCAGGAAAAGCTCGGCCAGTTCCGGATCTTTTACCGAACAATCCGCCAGTGTACCGGGAAGAGAGGTAATCTCCAATGCCGATTTCCTTCTGGTCAGTTCCCGGGCCTTCCGCGCGGCCTCCCGGGCCCGGGCGGCCATAAGACATTTCTCAATGATTTTCTTGCCCACGGACGGGTTTTCTTCCAGGAAATCCCCCAGTTCGTCATTTACCGCCGATTCCACCAGACCGCGCATCTCACTGTTACCCAATTTTGTTTTCGTCTGTCCCTCGAACTGGGGAAATCGCAGTTTAACACTTAGTACCGCCGTAAGTCCTTCTCTTACGTCTTCCCCGCTGAGGCTGGGTTCATTCTCTTTCAGCAGGTTGTTTTTACGGGCATAATCATTCATTGTTCTGGTTAAAGCCGCCCGAAACCCCGAAAGATGCGTCCCGCCCTCGTGGGTATTAATATTGTTGGCAAAGGAAAACACATTCTCCATATAACCGTTGTTATACTGAATCGCTGCTTCGATCAGATTGTCATCCACTTCTTTTTTAATATATACAACGTCTTTATGCACAGGTTCCTTTGTTTTGTTCAGATGATTAACAAAGGAGACAATTCCTCCTTCGTATAAAAAAGTAACCTCTTTTTCTGTTCTTTCTTCTTTTAAATCAATTCTTATTCCCCCGTTGAGAAACGCCAATTCCCGGAGACGGGTGGAAAGAATATCGATATTGAAATCGCGGTTTTCAAAGATTTCCAAATCCGGTAAAAAAGTAATTCTGGTGCCAAAGGAATCCTCCCGGCCGATTTCTTTTACCGGTTCCTGAGGTTTCCCCTTTTGGTAGCTTTGGAAATACAGTCTTCCGTCCCGGCATACTTCCACATTCATCCATGCGGAAAGCGCGTTTACCACAGAGATGCCGACCCCGTGCAATCCTCCGGAAACTTTGTATCCTTCACCGCCGAATTTCCCGCCGGCGTGCAATTTAGTCATTACCACTTCCAGAGCGGATAATTTCTCCTTGGCATGCATGTCCACTGGGATCCCCCGGCCGTTATCTTCTACAGTAACCGACCCGTCGTTTCGTAAAATAACCTTAATATGATCACAATACCCGGCCATGGCCTCATCAATACTGTTGTCCACTGCCTCATAAACCAAGTGATGAAGTCCGCGGCTTCCCGTACTTCCTATATACATGCTCGGCCGGCGGCGGACTGCTTCCAAACCCTCTAGTATTTGAATTTGTTCGGCATTGTAGTTGTTTGGTGTCTTTTTTTTCTCTTCCTTCAACATTATACCTCCTGCTTGGCGTATACTTTTTTTAAAATTTATTTTGTTTGGTGCGTTTAGCAAGCGTCAAAGAAGAAATAGGGGTGATAATAATCTTGTCGTCCGTAATCACCGCCGATTTTGGCTTTCCTCTCGAAATATCCTCTACTTTTTTTCCATATAGATTATCCGGGCGATTATTTAACAAAGAGGACTTTTCCATATTGAAGACGCCGATTATTTTTTTTAATTCCGTGACTTCTACCCCTCCCAAGTGTAAAAACATTGTCTTCCCCCCCCATCCTTCTTTTTTTATCCTTTCCCCTTAATTGTTTTACAAACATTTTTTGTTACCCATAGATCGATACAGTTTGAAAAAAGAGGCTTTGATTTTATCATCCTTTATGTTTTCTATTTTCGGAGGAGGCGTAACTTCCTTTTTTTTCTTCTTTTCTATCTTTTCCTTTGTCTCTTCTCTTATTTCTCCGGTAACAATTCTGACGGAACGAATTATACCCGCCCCTAATATTTTACTATATTTTTTCAGGATTTGGCGTTTAAAAAAATTTAAATTATAACTTAAAGATGGATCTTTACATTTAATCCACAGGATTCCTCCTTTTACTCTATATGCTTCTGTTTTTCCCTGCAGATCCTTTCCGGCCACCCGCGGCCAATAATACAAGGCCAACCCTTCTTTTAACCGGCCGTACCCATCCCATTCTTTTATTACTTCCTGGTAAATCTGGGCCAGGGTTTTTGTATTGTATCTATTTTTTTTCATCAATCATCCCGTCTTCCACTTGAAAAAACTTAATATCATCGCCTAACTCTTCCATGCTTTGCGGTTCAGTGGTAGTAATCAAGGTTTGGGTTCTTGACGCCAGAATTTTTAATAATTCTTTCTTTCTGTGATCATCAAATTCAGAAAAGACATCATCCAGCAACAAAAGAGGAGAAGTTCCTTCTACTTTCGTCAGTAAATCGACCATAGCCAGTTTTAAAGCTAAAGCGGCGGTTCTTTGTTGTCCTTGCGAACCGTAACTTCGTAGATCCCCTTTGTTTTTCAAGGTTAAGATTAAGTCGTCCCGATGCGGTCCAACCAGGGTCATACCTCTTTTTATTTCCACATTTTTCTTCCTTTCCAGACAGCGGCCGATCTCTTCTTCAATTGCCGGTTGTTCCGGTTCCATCCCGGGTACACAGCCCTGGTAGGAGCATTGGAGCTCCTCGCCGGCGCCGGCGATCCGGCGGTGGTATTCTTTTATCCAGGGTTCAATCTCTTTCAAACCTCTTAAACGGTAAAAAATCACCCGACTGCTGCTGGTGATGAACTCTTGCGTCCAAGAATCCAGTAAATGATAGTATTTCCTTTCTTCTTGAATTTTTTTTATCAATTTGTTTCTTTGCTTTAAAATGCGTAAAAATTTTCGGCCGGCTTCGCGATAAGCCGGATAAGCCTGGGCCAGGTAAAGATCGATATATTCCCGGCGGTAAGCCGGTCCCCCTTTTATTAACTGCAGGTCATCCGGAGAGAAAATGACTATTTTTACCCGACCGAACAGGTCTTTCTTTTTTTTATACTTTACCCCGTTGATCCTGGCCAAAAACTGGCGCTTATTGCGGCCTATTTCTATAGTAAGAAGTGAATCGCCTTCTTTTATCTCGGCAAATTCACCCTTTAAAAAAAAATTCTCTTCACCTTCCCGGATCAGTTCTTCATCCCGGTAGGTCCGGAAGGAGCGTCCCAAGATCAGGTAAGAAACGCTCTCTAAAAAATTGGTTTTTCCCTGCGCGTTTTTTCCATAAAAAACGTTTACCTGCGGGGAAAGTTTAACTTTTGCTTCTTTATAGTTCCGGAAATTTCTAACGGCCATTTTTCCTTGGTGCATTTTTTCCTCCCCCGGCTTTTCCCCTGATAGGATCAGGCATTCATCCTTAAAGGCATAATAACATAAGTATATTTTTCTTCATCCGCCGGTTTGATTACTGATGCCTTCATTCCGGAGGCCACTTTAAAGACAACTTCTTCATTACTTATTACTTTAAGAAAATTGAGCAAAAAAAGCGCGTTAAACCCCACTTCCATTTCTTCTCCTTCATAAACACAGTCCACCTTATCATAAGCCGTTCCCAACTCCGGTTCCTGCGCGGAGAGACTAATACCTTCCGCGGAAAAATTGAATTTTACGGCCCTGTCCACCAGAGAACTTCTTTCCAAGGCATGGAGAAAAGGCTCTCTTTTAATGTGCGCCGTCCCGTTGAATTTTTCCGGTATAACCTGTTGGTACCGGGGATACTGCGCATCCACCAGTCGCGTGGAAAAAATAACGTCCCCGCTGGTTAGATAGAGAATTTTTTTATAAAAAATCATTTTAATGTGACCGTCCGGATCCCCCGCCAAAATATTCGCCGTTTCGCGCAAAGAATTAACCGGAATTAAGGTCGTAAACTCGTTTTCTCCTTCAATAGATATTTCCTTTATCACCAAACGGTTGATATCCGTTCCCACCAGTCGGAGTGATCCCGGGGTGAATTCCGCCAGGACACTGGAGAGAAAAGGACGCGGGTCTTCAGGCACTGTGGCATAGGTTGTACATCTTATTGCTTCCCGAAAAGAGGCCACCGGGATAAGAAAAACCGGTGTTTTTTCATCGCCAAATTCCTTTAACGTTAATTTTTCCAGTTCGCGAAAACCTTCCGGTAACATGGGAAATTCCTCAACGGGTAAAATATGTAACTGAAAAGACGATTTATTACCCTTGATCCTAAATATATTTTCTTCTTCTTTTAACTCCATTTCCAATTTCCCCGGAGCGAGATGTCTGATAATATCGTAAAAAATCTTTCCGGGAACCACCACCCGTCCCGGATTTGTAATAGAGACCTCGGGGACTTTTGCCTCAATACCTATTTCCAGATCTGTCGAGGAGCAATAAAGACTGTTTTCTCTGGTCTCCAAAAGAAGACCGCTCAATATGGGTAAAGTGCTTTTGACCGCTAAAGCTCTGGTTCCCAAGGATAATGATTTTAGTAATTCTTCCTGCCGGCAAAGGAATTTCATTCTATCACTCCTCATCTATTTGCTATTTTTTGATGCCAAAATAAATTTGTCAACAACTTTAAATTATATATTCTATTATTATATTAATTTAAATAGATATATATTACTAGAAGAAGTAGTAAGGGAATAAGATATGTGGATAAGAGGAGAAATTGTTGATGTTATCAAAGAAATATCTGTGTATTATTTTCTTTCTTATTAACTTTTCCACTTTATCCACAGAATTAAAATAGGTGTGCATAAAAAATATCACATGATATACTCACTTTATCCCCAGGTTATTAAGTTCATTTTAGCTTGAGAATCAGATCTTTAACAGTTCTATTGAATTTGTCGTCATTGGCCATGTGTTCCCGGATCCTTTCACAAGCATAAAGAACCGTAGTATGGTCTCTTCCGCCGAATTCTTCACCGATTTTTGGCAGGGAGGAATCTGTTAATTCCCGGCAAAGATACATAGCCAATTGCCGGGGTAGGGAGATATTTTTTGTTCTTTTTTTGGCCTTCATATCCTCCGGATCAAGATGATAGTAATCAGCAATGGTTTGTTGAATCAAAGTAATAGTGACTCTTCTTTCCTGTTGGGAGATGATAATGTCTTTTAAAAAATTAACCGTCAAATCCATAGTTATCGGCTGATTGGTCAGGGAGGAATAGGCGATAACCCGGATTAAAGCGCCTTCCAACTCCCTGATGTTGGAGTTTATTTGTTCGGCAATATAAGAGATTACATCGTCCGGAAGGATCCATCCTTCCAGGGCGGCTTTTTTTCTTAAAATAGCGATTCTTGTTTCCAGATCAGGAGCTTGAATATCCGTGATTAACCCCCATTCAAAACGGGAACGAAGACGATCTTCCAGAGTCGGGATGTTTTTGGGCGGCCGGTCACTGGAGATGACGATTTGTTTTCGCGCTTCATAAAGAGAATTAAATGTATGGAAGAATTCTTCCTGCGTGCTTTCTTTTCCTGCTAAAAATTGTATATCATCAATAAGTAATAAATCCACATTCCGGTACTTGTCCCTAAACAAAGGAGTTTTATTGTTACGGATGGCATTAATCAATTCGTTGGTGAATTTTTCCGAAGAAACATAAACCACCCGGTAATGAGCGCTGTTTTGTAGAACAAAATGGCCGATTGCCTGTAAAATATGGGTTTTTCCAAGACCTACACCCCCGTAAATAAAAAGAGGATTATAGGCTTTGGCGGGAGCTTCCGCTACAGCGAGAGAAGCGGCGTGGGCCAGCCGGTTTCCTTCTCCCACGACAAAAGATTCAAAAGTATACTTGGGATTAAGATGAGGGAATGAAGGTTCTCCAATGTTTTTTAACGGTTGCGGGGTGGGAACCCGTTGTTTTTGTTGGAGGTCGTTTTTGATGACAAACTTCATTTCCAAATCGTCTTTTAGGAGATTGCGTAAAGTAGAAATCAGCAGCGGAGAATACCTGCTTTCCACCCAGTCGCGGGCGAATTCATTGGGCGCTTCAATTATTAAACAATTATTTTCCATTTTAAGAGGTCTGGTCAGTTTTAGCCAAGTTTCAAAACTGGGTTTATTCATATGCGGTTCTACGGCTTGTAAGGTTTTTTCCCAAATCTCTGCTAAATCGTTGATAGCCATATTTTTTTACTCCACCAGAAGATGGAGTGACACCTCCTTTTAGCTATAATATAAAATAAATACTAACACCTGTTGATAAATTGTGAATAAAAGATTATAAAAATAAAAGAAAGACCGGTTAAGTTATAGAAAAACAAAGAGAAACCGAAAATAATAATATCAAATTAGCAAAGGATTAGCAATTCCCAATCTAGGAGTTTAAAGTGGAAAAAGGCTTTCATAATCCGTCAGGGGAAAAAATTCACCCAAATCGAAAGAATTGTGGATAACCTGAGGCGGAAATATTGACAACCCCGGGAACGCTGATTATAATTAACTAAGAATTAACTAGAAGGGGAGAAAAAAATGAAAAGAACATTTCAGCCCAATAAAAGAAAGAGAAAGAAGAATCACGGCTTTTTAGTAAGAATGAAGAGCCGGGGCGGGCGCAAAGTTATTTCCCGCCGCCGCGCCAAAGGAAGAAAAGAACTCTCCGCGTGACACGTTTTTTTATTTTAAAAAAAGGCCGGGAAATACGCGAAGTATTTAATAAAGGCCGGTCTTTTGTCAACCGGCACTTTGTTTTATATGTCCTCCCCAACGGGAAAAAATATAATAATGTGGCCTTTTGTGTGGGAAGAGCAGCCGGTAAGGCTGTTATACGCAACCAAATACGCCGCCGGACGAGAGAAATTTTCCGGCAAGTCGAAATAGGGCTTTGTACAGGTTATTCCCTGGTAATTATTGCCCGTCCGGGAGTTGATAAAAAGAACTTTACACTGCTCAGATCCTTTTTAAAAAAACTTTTTCTTCAGGCGGGAATATACGGTGGAAGTGGGAAAAATGACTAAAATTATTTGTTTTATGATCGTTATCTATCAACGTTTCTTATCTCCTTTGACTTATCCTTCCTGTCGTTATTTACCTTCCTGCTCTTCGTATACATTGGAAGCGGTAAAAAGATTCGGCGCCTGTAAAGGGATGGTAATGGGATTAAGAAGGATATTAAGCTGTTGCTCCCGGAAAAAGTGGGTTTATGATCCTGTACCTGATTACCGGCCCGGGTGGAAGGAGATTTTTTTCCGGAAAGGGGCTTAGCCCCTTTTTCCCTTAAATAACTATTTATAACCGCTTGAAGAAAAGAAAAGGAGATTCGCGAATTAAAGAGAAATACTATGGATACGAGATCTCTTGATTAAGAGAAAGGTGTGAACAAATAAGAATGGGTGCTTTTTCCGCGCTAATGGCCAATATTTTACAATATTTCTACGACACACTGGGAGTGGGTTGGGGAGGGGCAATAATTTTGCTGACCGTCTTGATTAAAATCATCCTCTTTCCTACCAGTCTCAGCCAGGTACGTTCCATGGAGGGAATGAAAAAAATCCAGCCGAAGTTGAAAGAGATTCAAGAAAAATATAAGAAAAATCCGGAAGAATTGCAAAAACGAACCATGGAACTGTATAAAACTCATAATGTAAATCCCCTGGGCGGGTGTTTGCCGATGCTCATTCAGATCCCTTTTTTATGGGCTTTATTCGGCGTTCTTAACAATCCGGATCAATTTAATATTGATCTGACCAACGCCACTTTTTTAGGGATGAATCTGCTGAACAGCGGGTATTTAGCTTTGGCAATTATCTCCGGAGGGTCAACGTTTATCCAGCAAAAAATTTCCTCACCCGGAGGAGCTGAATCTTCCCAAAGCGCCATGTTATATGTTATGCCGGTTTTTTTGGGCTGGATAACGTATACTTTAAAAGCGGGGGTAGGACTATACTGGGTGGCTAGTACTTTCTTGGGAATTGTCCAGCAATGGGTGGTCACCCGTTATTTTTCTCCGGACCATCCTGAACCAACCGAAGAGAAGAAGGGAAAAACTAAGCCAGAGGGAAGTGCTAAAAAGACTTCTAAGTCATAACAGCCGCTTCCAAAAAAAAGGAGGAATCGCCTAGATGCGATCGGTGGAAGTTGTCGGCCGGACGAAAGAAGAAGCACTGGATATTGCTTTAAAAGAATTAAAAGTGGAGAGAACCAAAGTAAAGGTAGAGGTTTTAGAGGAAATAGTTAATAAAGGGTTACTGGGATTAATAAACCTTAACCGGGTGCGTCTCCGGGTAAAAATTGAAGAGGAAACAACCCAAAAAGCGGTAAGATTATTACGGGAAATTCTCGTCAACATGGGTGTTTCGGCAGAGGTGGAAATTTTTCAAAGAGAAGACCATATTTTATTGAATATTAACGGCGATGATTTGGGAAAACTGATCGGCCGCCGGGGGCAAACATTGAATTCTTTACAATATTTATTAAATTTGGCGGTAAACAGAGATCGAGAAGAAAGGGAGAAAATCGTTATTGATGTCGGCGGGTACCGCCGGCGCAAAGAAGAGAATTTAAGAAAATTAGCTTTTCGCACGGCGAATCGCGTCCGTTTCAAAGGGAAAAAAGAAGTTTTGTATCCTATGTCTCCTTATGAGCGCAGAATTATCCACTTGGCCTTGCAAAATAATACAGAGGTATCGACCTGTAGCGAGGGTAAGGATCCGTACCGGAGAGTAGTTATTTCTCCCAAAGAAAAGATTTCCGAGTAAATTTTACCTCTTGATTAATCCCGGATAGGAGAGAATAATTTGGATGCCGGATGAAGAAACCATTGTAGCGGTCGCCACTCCGCCCGGAGAAGGTGGAATCGGCATAATCAGGTTGAGTGGAAATAAAGTTAAAACAATCGGAGAAAAGATTCTTCGTCATTCTTCCGGGAAGAGCATATCTTCATGGCCGGAACGAAAGGTTCGGTTGGGAAAGGCTGTTTCCCCGGACCGGCAGGTTATTGACGAAGTCATCTTTTTTTTCTTTAAGGCGCCCCGAAGTTATACAGGCGAAGATGTCCTGGAGATTCAGGCGCACGGGGGAGAAAAAAATTTGGCCTTGGTGTTTGACGCCGCTTTGGCCGCGGGCGCAAGACCGGCGGAACCCGGCGAGTTTACCAAGCGTGCTTTTCTCTGCGGGCGTCTGGATCTTTCACAGGCCGAAGCGGTGATTGATTTAATTCGCGCCCAGACAGAACTCGCCCACCGGGCGGCACAGGAACAGTTAACCGGCGGATTATCTAGGCGCATCAAACGTTTGGAAGAAAAGTTATTAAAGACCCTGGCGCAAATGGAAGCGGCCCTGGACTACCCGGAAGATGAAATCGACGAGTTGAATCGAAAAACAACCCGGCAGATTGTTAAAGATGTACGAAAAGACCTGGATAGACTGGTCGTCCAGGCGGAAAAGGGTAGAATCCTGAGAGAAGCGGCAACTGTTGTGCTGGCCGGCCGTCCCAATGTCGGGAAATCCAGCATTCTCAACCGGTTACTGGGCGAAGAAAGAGCTATTGTCACTCCAATCCCGGGGACGACCAGAGATTTTGTTTCGGAAATCATAAACTTTGACGGTCTGCCTGTCCGGCTGGTTGATACCGCCGGAATGAGAAAAACCGGTGACCCGCTGGAAAAAGAGGGTGTCCGC
>Ga0209075_1003106_pt1 | contig 14067 bp, 11 predicted proteins | sample Stecom2011_FD_187523 | JGI IMG/M metagenome (GOLD analysis project Ga0209075, IMG submission 187523) | Agricultural soil microbial communities from Utah to study Nitrogen management - Steer compost 2011 (SPAdes) (version 2) | ecosystem: Environmental > Terrestrial > Soil > Agricultural land... | reverse complement strand
CCGCCACGACGCGCATATTGTGATGGATGTGGTGCTGGAAACCTCGCGCACCGCAAAGACCGGTCGCCGCCTGGACACCCAGCATTTCTCGGCGCGCGTGACCATCGGACACGCCGAAACCCAGCGTCCCGAGCCCATGGTGCTCGACGCGAACGCGATCTATGAGGTCGGCCCCGACAAGCGCGAGATTTACCGGCGCTTCTTCCACACCGGCAGCTTCCAGGTGCTCGAAAAAGTGCCGCATATTGGCGAGTCGGTGGTCATCGGGTACGGGCGAAACCCGACCGGACGCCTGAGCGCATCGCAGAACGGACACGTCTTTATCAGCGACCCGATGGTGCGCGAGATGGCGCTTCAAACCGTCGGGCTGTGGGGCATGAAGAAGAACGCCCGCAGCTATCTGCCGATGGCGATCGGCCGCGCGATGCAATTTGGCATCGCCCAGCCCGGCGAGGAGATCTGCATCCGCTGCCGCCGCCGAGACGACGCCTCCGAGCACGCCATCGCCTTCGACGTCGAGATCTTGACCCAAAAAGGCGAGCTCTTGCAGGTGATGGAGAAGGTCGAGCTTATCGGGCACCGCGCGTTGGACGAAGACGAGCAATTCGGCGATTTCCCGGTGCGCCGCCTCAGCGCGCGCCGCTTCACGCTGCCCGAAGCACAACTTCTCTTAAGTGACCTCGGCCTGGAAGCCGACGCCATTCTGGTCGACAGCGAGCGCACCGAGTATGAGCGCTTTCGCAGCGACGCGCGCCGCGCCGAATGGCTGGCCGCGCGCGTCGCCGCCAAGGATCTCGTGCACTGTCATCTGCGCAACTTCTACGGATTTCGCACGCCGCTTGGCGAGGTAAGCATTGCCAAAGACGAGCAAGGCGCACCGTATATCGAGTTGAGCGGCGCCTCCAAACAGCAGATGGCCGCAACGCCGCTGCCGAGTCTGACGATTACGCATTCCAACGGCGTGGCCATTGCAGCCATCGCAGCGCCCGGGCCTGCTGGCCGCGCGGGTGTGGATCTCGAAGCCATCGAGGCGCGTATCGAGGCTTTCGCCGAGGATTATTTCTCTGCGGCCGAGCGCGCGCTCAAACTCCCGGAGACGATTCACCTGGAAGATCGCGACCCAGAATCCGCCCTTTTGTCCTCGCTTTGGAGCATCAAAGAGGCGGTCAGCAAGGCGCTCGGCGCCGGGCTTCACCTGGCGACTTCCGAAATTCAGGTCACCGCACTTCAGCCCGAAGATGACGCCATCCGCGCCACCATCCGGCTCAGCGGACGCGCTCAGGAAGCGCTCGCCGGATTGACCGGCGAGCCCAAGGCCGACGGTCAGGCGATGCGGGTCCACGCGCGCATCGATGCAAGCTTTGTCCTGGCGTATGCATGGTTCTCAACCGGCGACGCAAAAATTGCGGTGGCGCCGAAAGTTGAGAAGAAAGCCGCGCCCGCGCAAACCGAAGTTCCCGAAGATGCCTGGGTCAATATCGCCGCGGTCGCCGCGCTCCTCAAGCACAAAGGCCTCCTCGGACGCCTGGAGAGCAGCGAAAGCCAAATCGACAGTGAGAAAATTTCGCCCTGGAAGCAATCATGATCTATCTTGTCGAAATCGAAGGCCAAAAGGGCCTCAAAGTTGCGCTGAGCGAGACTCGCCGCGGCGTGTGGAAGGCCAGCATCGACGGCCACGCCGGCGTCGAGATGGAGTTTCGGGGCCGCGCAGACGACGGCGCGTATCTGATGGTGATTGGCGGGAAAACCCGCAAATTTCACCTGGATAAAAACTGCACGAAATACCTGATGGACGACGGCGAGCGCGTGTCGCGATTTCAGGTCGAGAACGCCGGCGAAGTTGTGCTGGAGCATGACCGTCAGACGGACACCGAATGGGAATTCCCGGTCAATCGCCTCGCCAGCACCATCACGGGCATTGTGCTTGAGATTCTGGTAAAACCCGGCGACGTGGTCGAAGCGGGCCAGCCGGTGATCATTATTGAAGCCATGAAAATGGAGAATACCCTGGGCGCCCCGATGGGCGCGAGGGTCACGTCGATCGGCGTCGAGGTCGGACAAACCGTCTACGCCGGCGATGAGCTGGCGACCTTTAAATGATTGCTATTATTTGACGTTGTTTCGGACGATCACGGATTAATTTTCAATCGAGCGGGCCTATGAATACGAATCAAACCTCGAACTCGCAGCAATCGCAGCAGACTCAGTCGGAGCGAAACGACGCCGAAGAGACGGTCACGTCTGCGGGGGTCGAGGCGACCGCCGAGCAGCAGAGCGATGAGCGCGCAGGCATCGTCGAGGGGCGTCGCAAAATCAGCGTCGCCCGCGCGCGCCTGGAGCGCCTCTTCGACGACGGCACCCTGGAAGAGATCGGCGGCGAGGTCACCCACCGCGCCACCGACTTCGGGCTCGAGAAACGCCGGATTCCCGGCGACGGCGTCGTCACCGCCGCAGGGCTGGTCGACGGACGCCCGGTCTACGCATTCGCCCAGGACCGCACCGTCTTAGGCGGAAGCCTCGGCCAAGCCCATGCCCAAAAGATCGCGCGCATCCAAGACCTCGCCATCCGCGCCGGCGCCCCGCTGATTGCCATCAATGACTCCGGCGGCGCGCGCATCCAGGAAGGCGTCGACGCGCTCGGCGGCTACGGCGAGATTTTTCGGCGAAATGTGCAGGCAAGCGGCGTGATCCCGCAGATCAGCATCATCGCCGGGCCCTGCGCCGGCGGCGCGGTCTACTCCCCTGCCCTCACCGATTTTGTGGGCATGGTCGAGGGCTCAAGCTTTATGTTTTTGACCGGCCCCAAGGTCGTCAAAACGGTGACCTTCGAAGACGTCACCGTCGAAGAACTCGGCGGTGCGACCACCCACGCCTATAAAACCGGTGTGAGCCACTTCGCCTGGAAGAACGACCTCGAGGCCATCGACAGCACCCGCAAATTGCTCAGTTATTTGCCCTCGAATAACCGCGAAGTTCCGCCCTTTATCGCCTCCGAAGACGACGTCGAGCGCATGAACCCGGACTTCCACGACGTCGTGCCCAAGAATACCCGCGCGCCCTACGACGTGCGAAAACTCGTGGCGCTGGTCGCCGACAAAGACAGCTTTTTTGAGGTCCACGAGAACTGGGCCAAGAATATCGTCGTCGGCTTTGCGCGCCTGGGCGGCCACGTCATCGGCATCGTCGCCAATCAGCCCCAGGAGATGGCGGGCGTGCTCGATATCGACGCAAGCCGCAAGGCCGCGCGATTCATCCGCACCTGCAACGGCTACCATATCCCGATCGTCAGCCTCATCGACGTCCCTGGATTTTTGCCCGGCCGCCAGCAAGAGCACGCCGGCGTCATCGACCACGGCGCCAAACTCCTCTACGCCTACTGCGAGGCGACCGTCCCCAAACTCTCGGTCATCATCCGCAAGTCCTACGGCGGCGCCTATATCGTCATGAGTTCCAAGCATGTCGGCGGCGATATCAACCTCGCCTGGCCCGACGCCGAGATCGCGGTCATGGGCGCCAAGGGTGCGGTCGAAGTCCTCAACCACCGCGAAATCGCGGCCGCCGACGACCCCGACGCCAAACAAGAAGAACTCATCCAGGCCTACGAGGACAAATTCCTCAACCCCAGCATCGCCGCCCAACGCGGCTACCTGGACGCGGTCATTGAACCCCACGAGACCCGCCGAAAGTTGTATCGCTATTTGCGGGTGCTGATGAATAAGCGCGAGTGGATGCCGCCGAAGCGCCATGGGAATATCCCGACTTGATCGCATCCGTTCCATTGACCTTTGTCGTTGAACGACGCCCAAACGCGTAATTCGGCCGCCCCGCACCCTCCCACACCCCACCTCGCCCGCAAAATTGGCCGCCTCGCGGCCTCCGATACCTTCAAACGCCTGAGATTCTGCCAATACGCGGGCCCTGATACCTCCAGCGACCCCATCCAGGTGGGGGGTGGGCCAGGTCCAAGGCCTCCAGACGGGGCGTTTTATGCCGCCTCGACAGGTGTGCGAGCCTTCGGGACGCGTCATTCACGCAGGCCGAGAGGTGCGCGGGCCTTCGGGACGCGTCAATCACACACGCCGAGAGGTGCAGGAGCCTTCGGCGCCGTAGAATATGGGGGCGCCGGCGCCCCGTCCGCCCGGCGAGCGCAGGATGCACTCGCTCCGATTAAAACGGCGCCCCGTCCGCCCGCCGAGCGCAGGATGCACTCGCTCCGATTAAATCGGCGCCCCGTCCGCCCCGGCGAGCGCAGGATGCACGCGCTCCGATTAAATCGGCGCCCCGTCCGCCCGAGCGCAGGATGCACTCGCTCCGGTTGGGTCGGTGCCCCAATCCCCTCAAGGCATCCGCAAAATCGGCTTAATCACCGCACCGCTGGCCGAATCCGCAATCGCCTGGTCGATCTGATCAAAATCATAGAATTTCACAAGCTTATCGAAGGAAAAACGCCCCTGCCGATACAGCTCCACCAGAGCCGGAATCAACTGCCCGGAGCGTCCACCACCGCCAAGAACGCCAATCACGCGCTTTCCCCACAAGGTGGAGAGATGATCCAACGAGAACGACGCCCCGGCCGGCGCACCACCCACCAGCACCAACGTCCCCAGCATTCCCACCGTCTCTGCCATTGTCTCGATCACCGAAATCACCCCGGTGCAATCAAACGCAAAATCCACCGTTGAGCCTGTGATCTTTTGGACCTCTTCGACCAGCGATTTTGTCCGCGAGTTAATCGTATGCGTCGCGCCGAAATCTGTCGCTAGCTCAAGGCGATTATCATGCACATCGGCGGCGATGATCGTGGTCACACCGGAGTTGCGCGCTGCCATAATCGCCGCAAGCCCCACCGCCCCGACGCCCACCACCAGGATCGAATCGCCGAGGTTGGGCCGCGCCTCGTTCAAAACCGCCCCCGCTCCGGTGCCCAATCCACACGCCAGCGGCCCAAGCAACTCCACCGGGATATCATTCGGCACCTTCACCAGCGCATCCGCTGACACCACCGAATGCGTCGCAAACGATGACTGACCAAAAAAGTGGCCATTAATTTCCTTACCGTCGCGCGAATACGCGCTCGTTCCCTTCAACTCGCCTTTAAACCGACGCCCCGAAACCAGCGCCTCGCCCGTGCGCAAACAATAGCGCGGCTGCCCGTCCAGGCAATTACGACATTCACCACACCACGGCCACCCGATGATCACTTTATCTCCCACCGATACCGTGGTGACACCCGGGCCCAGCTTCTCCACCACCCCCGCGCCCTCGTGCCCCAGCACGCACGGAAACGGCATCGGCATATCACCGGCCTGCGTAATCACATCCGTATGACACACCCCCGCCGCGACAATCCGCACCCAAACTTCCCCTCGCCCCGGCTCCTCCAGCTCAATCTCCTGCATCACAAACGGAGCATCCTTTTTCTCCACCACCAACGCCTGAATCTTCATTTTCTCTCCCGCTCATAAGTTAAAAAACAGTTCCATCACCAACCTTTATAACGTATGCAGTTCTATATTCGTTCCAAACATATGACTCAAACGAGCCGTCCGCGCTCCATGCGCATCGCGCATAAGCCGTTAAACTTCCCAAACCTGGCCAAATACGCTACCAACTGCGCCTGTTAACCACCCGCTGCCCCATACGCGGCCATCCCCAGATTTGGGCGCACCCGCCCGCTGGCGAATTTCAACGTAGCCATTATGAATCACGAACCATTCGAGCCGCTTGCCGACGTCACCGACGGCGATATCACGCGCATTCAACTCGGCGAGACCGAGATTCTGCTCATCGGCACCGCGCATATCTCCCAGGAGTCGGTCGATATCGTCGTGAGCACCATCGCGGCCGAAAAACCCGACGTCGTGGCGATTGAGCTCGACCAGGAGCGCTTTGATTCGATGCGCTCGGAGCAGAATTGGGAAGATCTCGACCTGCTCCAGATCATCAAGAATAAGCAGCTCACTTTCTTGATGGCCCGGCTCGCGCTGGGCTCTTTTCAGAAGCGCATGGGCGGGCATACCGGGGTCAAGCCCGGCGCCGAAATGGCCGCAGCCATCGACGCCGCCGAGGCGGCAAATATGGGCGTGGAGCTCATCGACCGCAATATCCGCACGACACTTCTGCGCGCCTGGCGCACCACCGCCTGGTGGAGGCGCGCCGAGTTGGTGATGGCGCTGACGCTGGGGATCTTCCAGAAAAGCGAGGTCGACGAAAAGGAGCTGTCGAACCTGCGCGAGATGGAGAATATCTCGGGCATCCTGGAGCAGCTGGGCGAAGAAATGCCCGGAGTCAAGACGGTGCTGGTCGACGAGCGCGATACCTATATGGCCTATAAATTGGCGCATATCGACGCCCAAAAGGTCGTCGCGGTGGTCGGCGCGGCCCACAAGCCCGGCATCCTGCGCCAGATTCGCCAGAATATAAGCGCCGAGACCATTGAAATCATCGAGACAGTGCCGCCGAAGGGGTCTGTCGGAAAAATTCTCGGCTGGCTGCTCCCTGCGCTGGTGGTCGCGCTTTTCGTCTGGGGCTTCTTCAACGCCGATCCCACGCATTTAAAGAACGCCGCGCTGGCCTGGTTTCTGGCCAACGGCATTCTTTCGGCGCTCGGCGCGGCCATCGCGCTGGGTCACCCGCTCACGATTATCGCCGCCTTTTTCGCCGCACCGTTCACCTCCCTTAATCCGGCCGTCGGCGCCGGCATGGTCACCGCGTTTGTGCAAACTCGCATGGCCGCCCCCAAAGTCAGTGACTTCGAGCGCATCGGCGATGATATCTCCGACCTAAAAGGCTGGTGGACGAATCGGCTCGGCCGGGTGCTGCTGGTCTTCTTTTTCTCAAGCCTTGGAAGCTCACTGGGCACCTTCGTCGCGTTCGGCTGGTTGAAAAACCTATTTTAAACCCGCGCTCACACCGGCGCATGCCCCTCAACGCCCGCCGCTTTGAGACGCATCGGCCCCGGCCTTGCCGCCGCGGTCGATGCGTTTTTTTGTGCCATTATCCACGATAAAAATACTCGCCCCCCAGGGACCGCATTGCTGCTGGTCGCGCCACAGGGTCCAGTGAATATAGATCTTTCCGTCCGGGCTTATAATCTCTTTGGGCGCGCCTGAATGCGGGGCGATTTCGTTAAAGATGACCACCGCCTCCGCGTCAAACATCATCTGGCCGGAGGTGCGCACGATATTGACCGCCTCGACCGCCCCGCTGGCCGCGTCAAGAATATACTCCAGCGTCACCTCCAACTTCGGGTTGCTCAGCGGGTCGCCCGGCCCATAATCGCTGTCCAGGCGCGGCAAATATCCGCGGCCCCAGCGCGGATGAAGCTTGCGGTGAATGCGCGCGATAAAGGTCGCATAGACCGCCGCCGACGCGTTCACCCCGGTATGATTGCCCGGGCGCACCTCTACGTTGACATTCTCCAGGCTCGCACGCATCGCGGCCTCGCGCTCCTTCCACCCTTTCAGCAGCCGACGCCCCTTCTTATGCCGGTTCACCGTGCTCGCCGCGCGCTTGTCCGCCTCGCCAAATACCTCATCATAATCCTTTTGGGTGGGCTGAAAGAGCGCGCGCGGCGGCGGTTTATACGCCTCCTTTGAGCCCGCAAGCTCCGGCGAAGATTCACTTATAACCGGCGCGACCTCAGCGGCCTCCTTGGCCGCAGCGTCGCCCGTTTCGCTCTTCTCGGGCGAAGTCTGCTCGGCCGCTTTTTGCGCCGGCGTCAGCTCGGCGAGCTCCGGCTGCGGCTTGGAGGACTCGGGCTCGGGCGCAGCCTGCTCGACCTGCACACCCGAGGGTACCTCCTCTGCCTCGGCAATCTGCTCCTGCTCGGCCTCCGCCACGTCGGCGCGTGACGCATCATCACCGCCGGTGAGCTCCTTGAGATCCTCGGGAACCGTCTTTCCCGCCAGCACATCCAACTCGGTCGTCTCACGCGCCCGGGTCTCCTCGTCAACCCGATTCGCCTTCTCGGCCAGAAACTTGGAATCCACCGCCTCCTCTTCATTATTTTCCTGCTGAACCACCTTCAGGTTCAACTCCGGCGGCGGCTCGGGCTCGGGCTCGGGTTCAGGCTCGGGCTCCGGTTCAGGCTCGGGCTCCGGTTCGAGCTTCTCATCTTCGTCGGGCTTCTTTTCTTCGGGCTTTTCTTCCTCGGGTTCATCCTGCTCGATCACCACCTCATCGAGGGTGGCATCGTCATCCACCCGGAGGTTTTGGGCGACGATTGACTCATCGGGTTCGACTTTTTCGACGACGGTCTTAACCTCAAAGGGCTTCTCTTTTTCTGGAGGTTCGGGCAGCAGCAGGTCGCTAAAATTGGGCGGCAAAAAAACAAGCACAATCCCCAGGTGCACCAGCACAGAGCCCAGCAAGGCGAGCGCCAGCCGGCGGGACTTCCCCTGCCTGCGCCCGGTGTTCGAGGCGCGATGTGCGCGGCCAGGCGCCGAGCGGTGTGGGTTTTGGGTCATCTTGTCATTGACTCTCATCGGTTGTACAAGCAGGCTCGTTTCGCGCCCTTATAATTCGTTCGAGACGCTGGTTAATCCATCGATTCGCTTCTCAAACTCACCGAGCTCGCTGCGCTCACCGAAATATATCATGGCTAAATCACTTTTCTCGACGCGCTTTTTGCTCACCCTGCTCATACCGGTGCTCGCGCTTTTTTTCGCCCTGGCCAGCGGCTGCACCTCGTCGGTGGGCGACGAATGCACCACCGGGCGCGATTGCCCGGTCGAGAGCGGGTCAATCTGCGATAATACGGTCGACAATGGGTACTGCTTGATTCAGGACTGCGTTCCCGGCAGCTGCCCGGCCGACTCCACCTGCGTTGAGTTTGACCGCAATACCCGCTACTGCATGGCCCTGTGCGAGTCCGACGACGAGTGTCGCGCCGGATTTAGCTGCCGACGAGATTATAATCTGCAGGACTCACCGGTGGGCTATTGTTATGTCCCCGCCGAATCGAGCGAAACCCAGCAATAACCTGCGCTCTCCCATAGCACCTCGCATCGACTTACGCAGTCCGCGCGCATTCGACAATCACGAATCCGCACCCGCCGCCCGCGCGCTTAAAAAATGGCAGGCGGGACAAGTGAGCCATCGCGCCCGCGCTTTTCGCCGGGCCGCGCTTCGTGCATCGCACACACGCTCGCTTCTTTTCATTTTCAAAAATAAAACCAGGTCACACCATGAATTGGTACGACAAGCTCAGCAAGTATTTCCCTACCCAAGAGATGAAATCGCGCTCGCATATGGATCTTCTCCTCAAAGAGAAGCCCGATATCTACCACAAACTCGAAGGCCCCCACCATGTTTTGATGTTTGTGGAAGCCCCGGACTTCATCTTTATCGACTATATCTGGGTTTCGGCCCAATCCCGCGGCCAGGGTCTTGGCCACAAGCTCATCACACAGCTCAAGCAAAAGAATAAGACGATTCTGCTGGAGGTCGAGCCCGTCGATTACGAAGACTCGGACACCGAAAAACGGCTGCGCTTTTATAAACGCGAAGAGTTCGAGCACGCCACGACCATCGGCTATCACCGCCGCTCGCTTCGCACCAACGAAGTCGACACCATGGAAATCCTATACTGGTCTCCGGCAAACGAATCCGAGGAGAGCATCCTCAAGAAGATGAAGCATACCTACGATAATATTCACACCTTCAAGGATCTCGAGCTCTACGGGGACACCCACGACCCGGTCGATGAGGTGCTGAGCATCGATAAGGACGATACCCACGATATTCTGGAATTTGAGTGATTTAACTCAGAAACTCCGAGTATTGCGATCTGCTACGATAGGCAGTAGTAATTCGAATGAGCCGGGCTTATTCACACCTTGGAGACTCTATGAAAGGCATCCGTATCCGCCCCGAACAGGAGGGACTTCGCACGACACTCTTTGACCTAGAAGCCGAGATCATGGAATGCGTGTGGGCGGCCGGGTGGGAATCCTTCGCCGTCTCTGACGTCGTCGACGCACTCCAGGAAAGCCGCGAAATCGCGTATACCACGGTCATGACTACGGTGAGCCGGCTCTTCGACAAAGGGCTGCTCAGCCGACATAAAGAGGGGCGCCGCTATATCTATCGCAGCAAGTTGTCGCGCGCGCAGTTTATCGACAAGATGACCCGCGATGTCCTGTCGAGCCTGCCCGAGGGTGGGCGTGAGACCGCAATGACCTTCCTGGTCGAGCAAATCGAGGACGCCGACGACGGCGAGCTCGACCGACTTGAGGCCTTGATTCAGGCACGCCGCCAGGAGCGCGCGCGCGCCAGTGACTTGCTCGCGCCCGGCGACGAGGCGGACACGTGAACGAACTGGTGTTTCCCATCGCCGCGATGGCACTGACCTTCTTCGTGCTCATCCCGCTGATGAGCCTGATAAGTTGGGCGTTTCTTCGCCATAAACGCGCTCATACCGCGCATTGGGTGGACTTCGCCGATAACGCCACCCTCGCCTGGCTGGTCGCGCCAACGGTGCTGCCGATAGGCTGGCTGGCGTCTTCGGCGCTGCACCAGGTCGAGCCTGCGCGCGCGCTCAAAGCCTGCCTGATCGAGCATTCGCTGCTGCTGGCGACATGCCTTGATATGCTGCTTATCCTGGCCTCGCTGCTCATTATGACCGTGAGCATCACCGCGTTTAAAGCCTTCCAAATACGTCTTCAGAGCATCAACGCGACCTTGCCTGCCGATGACGCGCGCGTGCAAAAAATCATTCGTATCCTGGCGAACGACTCGCATTTCAAGGCGCATCAAATCGCCGTGATTTGCCAGGCGCCTGCGGCGGTCTTCACCCACGGTTGGTGGCGGCCTCGCTTCTATGTCGACGCCTGCTTTGTCGCGGAGAACGACGCCGAGATCCTACATGCCGCGCTGCTTCACGAGCTTAGCCACGCCCGCGCCCGCGACCCGTTGCGCGCGTTTGCGACCCGTATCTGCCTGATGCTCAACCCGGCCCGCCGCCTGCTTGCGCCTGAGTTCGAGCACTGGCGCAACGCGCGCGAGGGAAGTTGCGACGCCGAGGCCGTCAGCCTGGGCGGCGACGCCCTCTCACTGGCCCAGGGCATCGTGCGCGCGGCACGTTTTCGCTGCACCGACGCCGCCGTCTGCGGCATCGCGATGCTCTGCGGTCATGACGCCACGATGCTGCGCCTGCGCGTCGCACTGCTCATGGACGGCAGCCACCTGCCCCGGCGGACATTCGGCCACTTCGCCCTGGCGATCGCGCTGGTCGCTGCGGTGATTTTGCCGCATCTTTTCGATACGGACGCACTTCAATACCTGCACGTCGCGGTCGAACGCTTTTTGTTGGATATCGCCTGATTGCCCGCGCTGCTCTTACACGCTTCCGATAGAATTTCACGTACGCTGAGCACGATGATAAATGATATGATCCACCGCCCTTTATTAGCACAAATTACTACCCTCCATAGTATATTATTTATATTCGCGCTCCTTTGCCTCCCGAGCACGCCGCAGGCGTGGGCGGGCGGTGGGGAGGACACTCCAAATGGCGCGTCGACGTTGGTCGAGCCCTATATCCCCAACGCGCATCTTGTCGACCCCGCGTCGACCGCTACGCTGAGTCTCGATGAGCTGCTCGTCTTCGCCGACAAGAACGCGCCGGCCATCCTAATCGCGCGCGCCGAATTCGGGCGCACCGATGCCGACAAATCAGCCGCGGAACCACTTTTCCTAGAGAATCCGACCCTCGGCCTGGCCGCCGGCCCGCGGATTCTCAACGGCGATCCGGCCTTAAGCTTCGAGGTCTCGCTCGCCCAAACCATCGATATCTCGGGCGCGCGCGGGTTGAACCGCGACGCCGTGCACGCCGCCGAGCAGGTCGCGCTGGCCAGGGTCAATGAGGCGCGCTGGGCGATTCACGTGGAGACGCACGCGCTCTATCATGATCTTTTGATTAATACCGAACGCCGCGCCCAGGCGCAGCGCTTTGGGGAGCTCGCCAAATCCCTGCGCGACATCGCTCAGCGGCGCATCGACGCCGGGGAATCCTCCCCGCTCACCCTGCTCGCGACGGACGCGGACCTCGCGCGCGCAGGCACCGAAGTCTCGCGCGCCCAGCAGGACGCGATTCGCCTGCGCGCCGAACTCGCCGCGCTGATCGGTTGGCCCTCGGCATCGATTCCGCCGGTCACCGGCGATCTGCCGCCGGTTCGCCCCGCCCCCGAGACGCCCTCACTGCTCGAAAAAATGCAGCAGAATCACCCGCAACTTCGTACCCGTAAGCTCGCCAATTTACTCGCCGAGCGGCGCATCGAGTTCGAAGATCGCCAGGCATGGCCCGATCCCACGATCGCCGTGAGCTACGCGCAAGAAGGCGAGCCTAGCGGCGAGCCTGCACCGCAAACTTGGATGCTCAGCGTCTCGGTGCCCATTCCGCTTTGGCAGCGAAATCAGGGCCCGCGCCAGCATGCCCAGGCCGACCTCGCCGTCGCCCGACAACAGCACCACGCCGCGGCACTCAAACTGCGCGCCGAACTCACCGCCGCCGCCAGCGCGCTGACCGCCAGCGCCCAGCGCGTTGAGCAATACCAGCGCGCGGTCATCGCCCCACTCGAGCAGAACCTCGACCTTCTCCAACGCGCCTTTGAGCTCGGCGAAGTGGACGTCTACCAGGTGTCGCAAACGCGTGAATCCCTGCTCGACGCCTATGCCCATTATCTGGACGCGCGCCACGAATATTATCAGGCAGCCGCCCTGCTCGAAGGGCTGGTCGGTGCCGAACTCTGGACGTCTAAAGGGAGTGCCCCGTGAATATCATGACAATCATTAAGCGCATGATTTTAATCACCATTTTAACCTTATTCGCGTGCGAGCCGTCATCAAAACAGGACGAACACGCACACGACGAGCACTCCGGCGAAGAAGCCCATCACGATGATAAGGGGCACGGCGAATCCAGCGCCGTCACGCTCACACCGGCGGCGCTGGCGCGCAGCGATATTCGCACGCGCCCGGCGACCCCGGGCCGGCTTCGGCAGACGCTTCGCATCCCCGCTCAGGTCGACTTCGACCCCAACCGCGTCGCCCATATCAGCACCTTTGTGCAGGGGCAAATCGTCGACGCCGGCCCCAATATCGGAGAGCGCGTCGAGGCCAAGCAAAAGCTCGCCACCGTCCAGAGCGTGGGCCTGGGGCAATCGCGCGCAAGCCTCATCGCGGCGCGCGCGCAATTCTCGGTCGCCAAGAAAAATTTTGAGCGCCAGGAACTCCTGCGCGCCGAGGGGATTAACTCCGAGCGAAGCCTGTCGGAGGCCGCCGCCGCGCTTCAGCAAGCGCGCGCCGCCCGCGACGCCGCGCAATCCGAGCTCGATGTCATGGGGGATGGCGGAAAGTCCGGCTCGCGTCTGGTGATTCGAAGCCCTATCGACGGCGTCGTCCACGAGCGCCCGGCCGTGCGCGGCGAGAGCGTCGCCCCGGGCGATGATCTTTTCGTCATCGCCGATACCTCGCGGGTCTGGGTTATCGGCCAGGTCTATGAGCAACAGATCGCCCAGCTGAAAACCGGCATGCGCGCCGAGCTCACGCTCGCCGCCTACCCCGGCCAGCGCTGGGAGGGCCAGGTCGATTATATCGCTGCGGCGCTCGACCCGCAGACCCGAACGCTCACGGTGCGCGTCGAGTTGGAGAACCCCGACGCTCAACTTCGCCCCGGCCTGCTCGGTACCCTGTGGCTGGCGGAGTCCGCATCCGACGACACAGATGCCGCAGCGACCGCATTGCATATCCCGCGCGACGCCGTTCAGGTTCTCAACGGTCGCTCCGTCATCTTTATCGTCGGCGACGCGCCGGGAAAATTCCTGGCGCGACCGGTGAGTCTGGGGCGCGAAAGCGGCGGCCAGGTCCAGGTGCTCGAGGGTCTTCAACCCGAGGAAGCGCTGGTGGTTCAGGGCGCATTTATCCTCAAATCCGAGCTGATGCGCAGCGAGCTTGGCGACGGCCACGCGCACTGATTCCCCTCGATTGTTTCTAAGCTTTTGAGAAACCCCATGAAAAGCCTCGTCGAATTCTGCATCCGACATCGATTCCTCGTCATCTTCGGCG
>Ga0209075_1003105_pt1 | contig 14067 bp, 9 predicted proteins | sample Stecom2011_FD_187523 | JGI IMG/M metagenome (GOLD analysis project Ga0209075, IMG submission 187523) | Agricultural soil microbial communities from Utah to study Nitrogen management - Steer compost 2011 (SPAdes) (version 2) | ecosystem: Environmental > Terrestrial > Soil > Agricultural land... | reverse complement strand
TAACAAACGAACGAATTGTTTTTTTATTGCTCGATGTTAATCTTTATAAAGTAAAAGTATTTCTTACTGATAACTTTACGAAAAAACTATACTTTTGTACCGTTTATTTTATATTAAAAATGAAAAACCATATCAGACTTCAGGAGTATCAGGTATTGCTATACCGCTTGCTTTTGGTTTATTTATTCTACTTTCTGTCAAGGCTCTTTTTTGCTTTTTTCAACTGGAAATTACTCGAAATTGATTCTTTCTGGGAATTGCTAAGGCTCGCTTATTACGGACTTCCGTTTGATACCACTGCCATTATCTATTCCAACGGACTTTTCATGCTGTTATCCATATTGCCACTTTATGTGAATACCCGAAAAGGTTATCAAAAGTTCCTTTTTTACTTGTATTTCATCACCAACCTGATTACCATTTCGTTCAACTTCATTGACTTCATCTATTATAAATTCACTTTCGGCAGAAGTTCAATCAACATCTTAGAAAGCATTGAAAACGAACAAAATAAATCTACGTTAGGATTCAATTTTTTGGTGAATTATTGGTATGTTTTCGTGTTGTTTTTTGCTATGGCTTGGCTCTGGATTTACCTCTACAAAAAAGTTAGGGTAGACTACATAAGAGGTCAACATCCAATCAAATACTCTATAAGTTCTCTTTTAGGGATTATAGTCATTGGTGTTATCGGAGTAGGTGGTGCTCGAGGTGGTGATTTCAAAAAAACGACTCGACCTATCAACTTGGTAGATGCCAACAAACACGTAAAAAAAGCGGTTCATGCCGACATCGTCCTCAATACGCCTTTTTGTATTATGAGAACTATCGGAAAAACCAGCTTTAAAAAAGTGAATTTGGTATCAGAAGACGTAATTCAACAACAAGTAAAACCGATAAAACAATATACCGGAAATCCTAAATCAAGACCAAATGTAGTGGTTTTCATTATGGAAAGTTTCGGTCGTGAATACATCGGGGCTTTCAACAAAAACAGCCCAATTGAAAACTACGAGAGCTTCACTCCTTTCCTCGATTCATTAGCTCAACACAGCTATATTTTTACCAATGCTTATGCAAACGGGTATAAGTCTATTCACGGAATGTCATCAATTTTGGCTGGAATTCCCTCTTTTAAAGATGCTTTCACTTCTTCGCCTTATCCGAATCAAAATATTGAGTCCCTTGTCTCAATTTTGAAGTCAGAAGGCTATGATACTTCATTTTTCCACGGTGCTCCAAATGGTTCTATGGGCTTTTCGGGATTTGCTCAAATTCTAGGTTTCGACCATTATTACGGAAAAACCGAATACAACAACGATGCTGATTTTGACGGTACTTGGGCGATTTGGGATGAGCCTTTCTTTAAGTTCATGGGGCGTGTTTTGGATGAGAAAAAAGAACCGTTTTTTGCTGCTCACTTTACGACTTCGTCACACGAGCCATACAACATACCCAGACAATACGAAGGGAAATTCCCTAAAGGTTATGTGCCTATCCACAAATGTATAGGCTATAGCGATAACGCCTTGAGAGAATTTTTCAACCAAATCAAAAAGTCAGATTGGTATGAAAACACTATCTTTATCATCACAGCAGACCACTGTAACCAAGTTTATTATGATTATTACACCAAAATTCTGAACAAAAGAGCCGTTCCTATTTTGATTTTTTCTCCAGACGGAAAATTTATAGGCGAAAACAACGACTTTGCACAACACATTGATATCTACCCTACTATCATGGATATTATAGGATATGAAAAACCTTTCCGCAGTTGGGGACGTAGCCTTTTTAGTGAAAAAGAGGAACCTTTTTTAATAAGTTATGCAAATAATAACTACTTTTTTGGAAAAGGAAACTATATTTGTGCCTTTGATGGTAAAAATGCTGTAGGATTTTATGACAAAGACGACGTAGGCCTCGAAGTAAATCTCATTGGAAAAAGAAATCAAGAAATGAACGACTTGGAATTGGCCTGCAAAGCTTTCGTACAAGACTATTTCAACAGAATTATTGATAAACGATTAACCTCCCAAAACTAAAAAGTTATGAAAAAGATTATCATCGGATTGCTAAGTGTTATGGTGCTTTATTTTGTAGGCTCTTATGTCTATAAAATGCATTTCAACAACAACTTAGACATCATTAGCGAAGGTAAAGTATACAAAACTGCTGCTATCCCGCCCGACAAAATCGAAGATTTTTGTAATAAATACAAGATCAAAACAGTTATTGACTTGCGAATGCCGGGCACCAACGATACGATTTTGAATCCGGAAAAAGGCGAAGACATCACAGCCGAGAAATTGGCTGTAGAGAAAATCAAGGGCGTACAATATATCAATATTCCGACTCCTCAGGTTCCAAATGATGAAACGGTTGAAAAATTCCTAGAAGTAATGGACAACCCTGACAACTACCCAGTTGTGATTCACTGTACTCACGGAACCGGTAGAGCAAAGTTGTTTTCAGCTATTTATCGTATAGAATACGAAGGATTCACTAACGAAGAAGCCAGAAAACAAACCCGAGGATTAGTAAAGTTTAGCTCTTTTGACCACGGAACCCCTAAAGGAGAATACCTTAAAAATTACGTAAAAAGACGACCATAACAATGATTTCTGAGGCTGTTCTAGACGAATTACAAAAGATTGTAACCCGTCCATTTGTTTTTACAGACCAAGACACACTATTAGACTATTCTCACGACCAAACCGAAGACCTTTCGTTTCCGCCTCAGGTTGTGGTAAAGCCTCAATCTGCTCAAGAAATTTCAGAAATTCTGAAGTTGGCCAACCAGCATAAAATTCCCGTAACTCCTATCGGAGCTCGAACAGGCCTCAGTGGAGGTGCTCTTTCGGTTTTCGGAGGGATTGGCCTTTCGCTAGAGCGATTAAATCAAATCATCGAAATAGACGAAAAAAACCTTCAAGTCACCGTAGAACCCGCTGTAATTACTCAGGTTTTACAAGAAACTGTGTCAGAAAAAGGCCTCTTCTACCCTGTTGACCCAAGCAGTCGCGGAAGTTGCTTTATCGGAGGCAATGTTGCCGAAAATTCAGGTGGGGCTAGAGCCGTAAAATATGGTGTTACAAAAGATTACGTGTTAAATCTTGAAGTAGTTCTCCCAACAGGAGAAATCATCTGGACAGGAGCCAATACACTCAAAAATTCTACCGGTTACAACCTCACACAACTGCTCGTAGGAAGCGAAGGAACCCTTGGGATCATTACCAAAATCGTATTGAAACTCCTGCCGGAAAACAAGTATAACATTTTGATGTTGGTTCCGTTTTTTCAGGCAGAACAAGCTTGTGAAGCGGTTGCTGAAATCTTTAGAGCCGGAATCACCCCGAGTGCTTTGGAGTTTATGGAACGTGATGCTATCGACTGGACGATGAAATATATCGAAGCTTCGCTTGACATCAAACCCGAAGTTCAGGCACATTTGCTCATCGAAGTAGACGGAAACAACCCTGATGTCTTGTTTGAAGAGGCCGAGAAGATTGTTCAAGTTTTAGAAAAATTCAATACAGACGAAATCCTTTTTGCCGATACCGAAGAACAAAAAAACACCTTGTGGAAGCTCCGTAGAGCAGTAGGCGAAGCCGTAAAAAGCAATTCGGTTTACAAAGAAGAAGATACGGTAGTGCCGCGATATGAGCTCCCAAAATTACTTCAAGGAGTGAAAACCATCGGAAAAAAATACGGCTTTCAATCGATTTGTTATGGCCATGCCGGCGACGGTAATCTGCATATCAATATCGTAAAGGGAAATATGTCTGATGAAAATTGGAAAACCGAGGTTCCCAAAGGAATTCGAGAGATTTTCGAACTTACCGTCTCGCTAAAAGGAACCCTTTCGGGAGAGCACGGAATTGGATTTGTACAACGCAACTACATGGACATCGCCTTCAATCCTATTCAGATGAATTTGATGAAAGGAATAAAAAATCTGTTTGACCCTAATAATATTCTCAATCCAGGCAAAATTTTTCCGTAAATTTGTTGTAATTTGAATTCTCACCCCTTTACAACAGGTTATTTTGAGCAAAAAATCAAAGTCGGTAAAAGCAAAAGTCATCATCGGATACATCCTGCTATTTTTAGTGGGATCGGCTTCGATTGCTTTTCTTTATAACGAAATCCTGAAAGCCAACCAACCTAGAGAAGAGCTCAGTACGCAAAACCAACTTCTCATAGGCCTGAGCGATGCCTTGGCTACGCTTTATGAAGCCGAAACCTCCGGCAGACATTTTGACCTTCTTGCTTCAGAAAAAGGCTTTCAACACTACAATCAAATGATTGATAGTGCCATCCAAAAAATGCAACACCTCAAAGGTTTTCACAGCGAAAGTCATGACATTCGGCTGGATTCTATCGCTATGCTTTTGGCTAAGAAAAAAGAAAGTGTCGCAAAAATCAGAGTACTGAACCACCAATATAACAGTGAAATTGGCTTCGAGAATGCCAAAAAAGAAATTGCAAAAGCTCGAGATTCCCTGCGTAAGAATGCTCGAAAAATCACTAATCCGTCCGGAACAGCTTATAAGGAATTCCGTGAATTCATCTCAGAAATCATCCCGGCAAAACAGTTGGATTCTCTCAGCAGATTACAAGTTAAAGACGAAGAAATTCTTTTGTTCTCAGACAAAAAGCTCTCTGATTTAATTACTCAAGAATACAAGCTTAAACGAGAACTCCAGAAAAAGGAACGAGCGTTATATAACGAAAACTTGTTTTTGTCAAATAAGATTAGATACCTCTTGTCCTCTATCGAAAAAGAAATTTTCGAGAACACTTATGCGGAAGTTTTTCGAAGAGAACAAGATATGGAAAGAACCACTCAAGTGCTGCTTTGGTTAGGTGTAGCGGGAGTTTTCTTGCTCCTCACTTTTGGTTCTATCATCTTGAAAGATTTGACTAAACAACAAAACTACCGCGACAAACTCGAAGCGCTCAATCGAGAAAACAATGCCCTTCTGCGAAGCAAAACTATGCTCTTGGCTACGGTAACACATGACATGCAATCACCTTTGGGTTCTATTCTTGGCTTTTCGGATTTGTTGAAAAAAACTCCGCTTAACGAAACCCAAGCTCAATATGTCAGCAACATCTCTCATTCGAGTGACTATATTCTAAACTTGGTAAATGATTTAGTAGACTTCTCTAAACTCGAAAACGATAAAATCAAAATTGAGAAAGTAGGCTTCAATCCTAAAGAGTTGATTGAAAACGTTTTCAATGTCTTAAAGAAAAGTGCCTCAGACAAGGGTATTGTGCTCTTATATACTGTTGATGACAGATTGGACACAGATTTGGTTTCCGACCCTTATCGCATCAAACAGATTCTCACTAACTTAACGGCTAATGCGATTAAATTTACCCCAACAGGACACGTAAAAATCTCCGGTAAAAAAGTAAACGAAAATTTGGTAATAGAAGTCGAAGACACGGGAATCGGAATGACTCAAGAAGAACAAAATATTGTGTTTGAAGAGTTTACACAAGCTCATTCCGATATCGAAAAACAGTTTGGCGGAACAGGTCTTGGGCTTACGATTTCAAAACGCATGGCAGAACTCCTAGGCGGAAATATCGAAATCAAAAGTGAAAAAGGTAAAGGTTCGTTGTTCTCTTTAATTCTACCTTTCCAAAAAGACAATTCAAGCAAAAAACCCAAACAAGAATCCGTTCAAATCGATACCGAATTCCTAAAAGGTAAGAAAATCATTTTGGTAGATGACGACAGCATTCAACTATCGCTTATGGAAGCGCTTTTCGAAAACTACCCATTTCAACTTACTACTCTCAACGATGCTACCAAAGTGATTCCTCTACTTCTACAAGAAGATTTCGATTTGATTTTTACGGATATTCAAATGCCGAAAAAGAGCGGCTATGTATTAGTGGAAAAAATCAGAAATCATCAAAAGCCGGAAATCAAAAATATTCCGGTAGTTGCTCTTTCGGGAAAAAGAGACTCTTCACCTGAAGACTTTATCGCTAAAGGATTTACGTATTTCGTAGGCAAACCCGTACGTATGGATGAAATTCTTCAAGTGATGGAATTCATCTTTAAAGGAAAAAAAGCTCCAGAATCACTCCCAAAACCCATCGAAACTGTATCAGAAGAAAAGCTCTATGATTTGAATCCCCTCAAACAATTTGTCGGAGACGACAAAGAGGCTGTTAAAAACATCGTTGCTGTATTTTTAGAAAGCACAAAAACCAATAGCGAAGAACTCCAAAACAACATAGGAAATCTCGATAAACTTTCTGAAACCGCTCATAGAATGTTGCCTATGTTCCGTCAAATCGAAAGTACGGAATTAGCACAGCTGTTAGAGCAACTCGAATACAGAAAAATACCGAAAAAAGAAACAAAAAAATTTGTAGCAGACTTTATGGAAAAACTCCATGAACTCACTTCAGCACTCAAAAAAGAATTATGAAATTTTTTATCACAGGAATCGGAACCGACGTAGGAAAAACCATAGTTTCAGCCATTTTTACAGAAGCACTCCAAGCAGATTACTGGAAGCCTATTCAATCGGGCGATTTAGATAATTCCGATTCTGATAAAGTCAAAAAACTGATTTCAAACAGCACGAGTGTCTTTCACGAAAGTGCTTATAACCTCACCACTCCCGCCAGCCCTCACTATTCAGCGGAATTGGACGGAATCACCATTGATTTAAAGAAAATCAAAGAACCGAAAACGAAAAATCATTTGGTTATCGAAGGAGCAGGCGGACTTTACGTTCCACTCAATCAAAACAATACCATTTTAGATTTGATTCAGCCGGATTATAAAATTGTGGTAGTTTCCAGACATTATTTGGGTAGCATTAACCATACTTTACTCACGATTGAAGCTTTAAAAGCTAAAGGTTTAGACATCTTCGGGATTGTTTTTAACGGAGAAAAAAATCCGGCTACCGAAGATATTATCCTTACCAAAACCGGAATAAACCATTTAGGGAATATAGAGCCTGAACCTTATTTCGATAAAAATGTAGTTCGCTATTATGCGGATAAGTTTGAGGAAAATCTAAAAACCTCATAAACCTGAAATTAACAAAACCATGAATCTTTCAGAAAGAGACAAAAAACACAACTGGCATCCTTATACACAACACAAACTTTTTGATGACCATATCGCTATCGTGAAAGGCAAAGATGCTTTGCTTTGGGACGAAAACGGAAAAGAATATATCGATGCGATTGCTTCGTGGTGGGTGAATCCGTATGGACATAGCAACCCACAAATTGCCGATGCTATTTATAAGCAACTCACGTCACTCGAACATGTGTTGTTCGGAGGTTTTACTCATGAACCTGCCGTTTTGCTTTCTGAAAAATTGATGGAGATTTTACCCAAAAACCAAAAGAAAATCTTCTATTCTGATAACGGTTCAACCGCTGTCGAAGTGGCTTTAAAAGTAGCTTTGCAATACTTCTATAACAAAGGAGAAAAACGTACGAAAATTCTGGCTTTCGAAGATGCTTTTCACGGAGACACTTTTGGCGCTATGGCAGCAAGCGGAATTTCGTTTTTTACCGAAGCTTTCAAGGGTTCGCTTATCGAAGTCGTTCGAATTCCTGTTCCTACAAAAGGAAATGAAGAAAAATCGCTTTCGGAATTAGAAAAACATCTCAAAACTCAAGAGTTTGCTGCTTTTATTTTTGAGCCTTTGGTTTTGGGAGCAGCCGGAATGGTGATGTATGAGCCCGAGGTTTTGGATAAAATAATCCGACTTTGCAAAGAAAATCATGTCTTCACCATTGCTGACGAAGTGATGACAGGCTTTGGTAAAACCGGAAAAAACTTCGCTTGTGATTATCTTGCCGAAAATCCGGATATGATGTGTTTGTCAAAAGCACTTACCGGAGGAACCGTCCCGATGGCAATTACGACTTTCACGCAAGAACTTTATGATGCTTTTTATGATGATGACATCAATAAAGCGCTTTTTCACGGACATACTTTTACCGCAAATCCTGTGGGGTGTGCAGCAGCTCTAACAAGTCTGGAGATACTTCAAACTTCAGAAATGCAACAAAATCTCAAGCGGATTCATCAGAAACATGGTGAATTTGCTAAGCACTTAGAATCACATCCAAAAGTAAAAAACATCCGAACTTTAGGAGTGATTTTAGCTTTCGAAATCAAACGAGACACTACAGAAAGCTATTACGGAGGCTTCAGACAAAAGCTCTATAACTTTTTTATCGAAAACGGAATTATCTTAAGACCTGTCGGGAATATTGTTTACATCCTACCTCCTTATGTAATTACTAATGAGCAACTTGACAGAGTATATGAAGTCGTAGAAAATGCTATTGATACTATTATATAAAAAAACTGCCTTTTTCAAGGCAGTTTAAAGATTACTTCAAATCTATAGATGTAGGCGGATAATTAACAGTAAAATAATAAACATTAAGGAAAAATGGACCTTGATATTTTGTTTCCAATAATTGTCCATTTACGGTTGCCGAAAATTGATTTTAAAATTCTAATCTTCTTCAAAACCTTCGAAGATAATTTCTCGTGTTTAAAAAAACTGACTTAAAGGTCATATGTTTTGAATCTTCACCTAAGAAATTAAACTTATCAATTCACAATAAGAAATAAAAAAACAATATTTAACCTATTGTAACGTCCTGAAAAACTGCCTTTTTCAAGGCAGTTTTTTTATAACTAATTTTTATTTTTTCTCCTCTCTCGGAGGTCTTGGCAACAAAGCTTTTCTCGATACTTTTGGCTTTTTGGTTTTAGGGTCAATCCCCAAATATTTTACTTCTAAAGCATCTCCTACATTTACTATATCAGTTACTTTTTCTACACGTTTCCAATCAAGTTCTGATACGTGAAGCAAAGTTTCTTTACCCGGAACAAATTCTACTACTGCTCCGAAATCAAGCATTTTTACTACTCTTACTACGTAAGTTTCTCCCTCAACAGGTGCAAAAATCGTATTTTGGATAGTAGCTACCGCTTTGTCCATTCCTTCCGGAGAAACACCTAGGATTTCGATTACTCCTAAATCTCCTTCTTCGTTGATTACGATAGTAGTTCCTGTTTCTGCTTGTAGAGCTTGAATGTTTTTACCACCAGGCCCAATCACTGCTCCAATGTAATCTTTAGCAATTGTCATTTTAATAATCTTCGGAGCGTGACGTTTCACAGTTTCTTTTGGTTTTGCAATCGTTTCAGTGATTTTGCCTAAAATATGTAAACGTCCTTCTCTAGCTTGCTCCAAAGCTTGTTCCATGATATCATAACGAAGTCCGTCGATTTTGATATCCATCTGGCAAGCAGTAATACCGTCTGCTGTTCCGGTTACTTTGAAATCCATATCTCCTAAGTGATCCTCATCTCCTAAGATATCAGAAAGTACCGCAAAACGAGTACCGTCTGTAATAAGCCCCATCGCAATTCCCGAAACCGGTTTTTTGATTTGAACCCCTGCATCCATAAGGGCTAGGGTTCCGGCACAAACGGTAGCCATAGACGAAGAACCATTTGATTCCAAAATTTCAGATACTAAACGAATAGTATAAGGATTGTCTGCAGGAATCATGTTTTTCAAAGCTCTTTGAGCTAGATTTCCGTGCCCAATCTCTCTACGAGAAGTACCACGAAGTGGTCTTGCCTCTCCTGTTGAGAATGGAGGGAAGTTATAGTGTAAGTAGAATCTTTCTTCTCCTTGGTCACTTGGCAAATCGATTACGTTGGCTTCACGTGAAGTACCTAAAGTAACAGTTGCCAAAGCTTGAGTCTCTCCTCTTGTGAAGATAGCAGAACCATGAGTTGAAGGCAAGTAATCTATTTCGCACCAAATAGGACGAATTTCAGTAGTTTTTCTTCCGTCAAGGCGAATACCTCTGTCAAGAATCACGTTTCTTACAGCCTCTTTTTGAACATCGTGAAAGTACCTAGATACTAAATCTCCGTTTTCTTCTAATTCTTCTTCGGTGAAAAGTGATTTTACTTCTTCTTCTAAAAGAGCAAATTTCTCTGTTCTTTCGTGTTTCGCACTCGCTTCAAGAGCGATGGCAAAAGCTTTGTCATAAGTAGCTGCATGTACTTTTGCTCGGATGGCCTCGTCGTTTTTCTCAGGCTCATATTCTCTGTATGTGAGGTTCAATTTAGCCCTCAATCGCTCTTGAGCCTCGATTTGAGAAATGATGGCTTGGTGAGCAAATTTAATTGCCTCTACCATCTCTTTTTCAGAGATTTCTTTCATTTCTCCTTCTACCATGGCTACAGAATCTTTAGAAGCTCCGATTATCATATCGATATCAGACTCTTCTAACTGAGCCTTAGTTGGATTGATGATTAATTGTCCGTTTACACGTCCTACTCTCACTTCCGAGATATAGTTATAAAACGGAATATCTGAAACTGCCAAAGCGGCAGAAGCAGCTAGACCTGCTAGAGCATCAGGCATTACGTTTTCGTCATATGACATCAACTGAATCATCACTTGAACTTCGCAGTGATAATCATCAGGGAATAGCGGACGCAGCACTCTGTCCACCAAACGCATTGTCAAAACTTCGCTATCACTAGGGCGTGCTTCTCTTTTGAAGAAACCACCAGGAAAGCGACCAGCAGCTGAGAATTTTTCGCGATAATCTACTGTTAAAGGAAGAAAATCAACTCCCGGATTTGCTGTTTTGTTTGCTACAGCCGTAGCAAGGAGCATACAATCTCCCATCCTTACAACTACAGAACCGTCTGCCTGCTTGGCCAATTTCCCGGTTTCGATAGTGATGATACGACCATCTTGTAATTGGATACTTTCTTGGGTTACATTAGGAACCATAAGTTTTTAAATAAAAAGTTAAACATTTAGGTCGTTGTGTTGTTGTTAGTTGTTTGAAACCCAATGAAAAACCAAAACTTTTTTTAGACAAAAATCATAAAACAAAAAGGGGCACAAAGCCCCCTTTCACGATTATTTTCTGATATTTAATTCTTTAATAATCTCACGATATCTGTTGATATCGGTTTTCTTCAAGTAGTCAAGAAGACTCCTTCTTTTACCTACCAACTTCACAAGAGCACGCTCTGTGTTGTAATCGTGACGGTTTCTTTTTAAGTGTTCTGTAAGGTGATTGATTCTGAAAGTGAACAAAGCAATTTGCCCTTCCGCAGAACCTGTGTTTGTAGCAGCACCTCCGTATTTCGCGAAAATTTCTGCTTTTACTTCTTTAGTTAAATACATTCTAATATTATTTAAATGATTATTATGCAATTATTTGAGACCCTCTCAAACAAGGTGCAAAGGTAATCTTATTTTTTGAATTAACAATAAAAGATTTTAAAATATTTTTTCATTTAATACCCTGACAATCAATTTTGTTCTTTTCTCAAACGCAAATTTCCTACAAAATCTACTACTGCACTGTGAGAAATTGGCCTGCCTTGAAATCGTAGTACAGTCAATTTTTTTTCTTCATCAGTAGCCGATAGCTGGTTCAAGATATTCATCAAGTGCATTTTCATATGCCCGTGTTGAATTCCGGTTGTCGTGAGCGAATTCAAGGCAGCAAAGTTCTGAGCTAGTCCGGCTGCCGCTACAATTTGCATAAGCTCCACAGCACTCGGATTCCCCAGCATTTGAAGCGAAAACTTCACTAAAGGGTGCAATGAAGTAAGCCCTCCTATAGTTCCTAAAGCCAGCGGAACATCCAACCAAAATCTAAAAATCCCGTCTTTTACTTCAGCAGACGAAAGGCTGGCATATTTCCCCTTGCGACTAGCATACGCATGCACTCCTGCCTCTACAGCCCTAAAATCATTTCCGGTAGCCAAAATCACCGCATCGATTCCGTTCATGATTCCTTTGTTGTGAGTCACGGCTCGATATGGCTCTAGATGCGCTATTTGAACTGCCTGAACAAATCGTCGGGCATAACTCGAATCTTCATGCAAGTCTTCTACCTTACAAGAAACCTCAGCCCTCACCACACAATTTGGAACATAGTTAGAAAGAATACTCATAATCACCTCTATATGGCGTTCTTCTTCAGAAAACAAGATATAACGCTGAGCTTCTTCTTTTAACGTTTTGGCAAATTCTTCCAAACAAGAGTTAATGAAATTAGCCCCCATACTATCTTTGGTTTCAAAAGTGGTATGGAGCTGGAAATAATCCTCCATTTCCAAAGTCTTGTCTATAAGCTCTATCGAAGTAATACCTCCTCCCCTCTTCTGCATATTAGCAGTAATGGATTGTGTGTTTTCGTAAAACTTTGGTTTAATGGCTTCAAAAAACGCTGTCAGTCTTTGTTTATCACCTTTATATATAAAGTGTACTTGACCAATTTTTTCTGTTCCTAAAACAGTGGTAATAAATCCTCCTCTTTTTGACCAAAATTTTGCCGCTTTTGAAGCAGCCGCCACTACAGAACTCTCTTCAATCACCATCGGAACCGTATAAAACTTTCCGTTAATCAAAAAATTCGGAGCTACCGCAAAAGGCAAATAAAAATTCGAAAGGGTATTTTCTATAAAATCGTCGTGCAATTTTTGTAATGATTCATTATCATTCCAATATTGTTTAAGTGTTTTTTCTGCACGCGAATCTCCCGAAAAGTATTCGGATAAAATCCATTGTATTTTTTCTTCCTTAGAAAGCTTGGAAAAACCCGATTTGGATTTAGTCATCTCAGTTAAAATTAAAATTGTGCAAAGATAGGAAAAAGTTAGTTCTCCCTGATTATATCACTTTCCACATCACGTAATGAGGCCCAACATCGGGAATCTCAAAAACATCACCAATCACCTGATAACCTGACCTCTTATAAAAATTTACAGCCACTTCACGAGCATTAAACCAAATAAGCTCCGTTGCAGTGCTTTTTAGAAATTCTTCCGAATGAGTTACCAACTGTTTCCCAAAACCATATTTTTGGTATTCTTCGAGCACTGCCATTCCTCTGATTTGGTATTGATTTTCTTGTGAAAAAAGAGGCGAATTGTTTTTGAAAAGCGAAATGATTCCCACCAATTTCTCTCCCATAAATAACCCGAAATGAATCGTGGTTTCCAGTTCATCGCCTTGAAAGAAACAAGTTTCTAAAGGTCGCCCGGGACGAAGAATAATTTGTCTTACCGGATACGTTTCTGTATGGTTGATTTGTTTTATGGATACGGAATCAGCACTCATATTTTAGAAATTAAGAAAAGTAGTATATTTGTTCCTTTTACAAACGACTAAATTACAACAAAAATATGAAAGCGTATGTTTTTCCCGGTCAGGGAGCTCAATTTACGGGAATGGGAAAAGACCTTTATGAAAATTCCCCTCTAGCGAAAGAATTATTCGAAAAAGCTAACGAAATTCTCGGTTTCAGAATCACAGATATCATGTTCGAGGGAACAGCTGACGAATTAAAACAAACCAAAGTGACGCAACCGGCTATTTTCTTACATTCTGTAATCTTAGCAAAAACCTTAGGCGACAGCTTTAAACCGGATATGGTTGCCGGACACTCTCTTGGAGAATTTTCTGCTCTTGTTGCTAACCAAACTCTTTCATTTGAAGACGGATTGAAATTGGTTTCTCAAAGAGCTTTAGCGATGCAAAAAGCTTGTGAAATAGCTCCCTCAACTATGGCTGCTGTTCTTGGATTAGAAGATCAAATCGTAGAAGAAGTTTGTGCTTCGGTTGACGGAGTTGTAGTAGCGGCCAACTATAACTGCCCCGGGCAGCTTGTAATTTCAGGTGAGACATCTGCGGTTGAAAAAGCTTGTGAACTTCTTAAAGAAAGAGGTGCGAAAAGAGCTTTATTGCTTCCTGTAGGTGGTGGTTTCCACTCTCCGATGATGGAACCGGCTCGTGAGGAATTGGCTAAAGCTATTGAGAACACTCATTTCTCTAATCCTATCTGTCCGGTTTATCAAAACGTAACGGCTACTGCTGTGTCTGACCCTACAGAAATCAAGAAAAACCTAATTATCCAACTTACTGCTCCTGTAAAATGGACGCAATCTGTTCAAAAAATGATTGCAGACGGAGGCAAAGAATTTATCGAAGTAGGACC
>Ga0209075_1003104_pt1 | contig 14070 bp, 11 predicted proteins | sample Stecom2011_FD_187523 | JGI IMG/M metagenome (GOLD analysis project Ga0209075, IMG submission 187523) | Agricultural soil microbial communities from Utah to study Nitrogen management - Steer compost 2011 (SPAdes) (version 2) | ecosystem: Environmental > Terrestrial > Soil > Agricultural land... | reverse complement strand
AGGGCCTGACCATCGATCAGATCGACGTCATCGAACTGAACGAAGCCTTCGCCGCCCAGGGCCTGGCCGTCATGCGCGAACTGGGTATCAAGGACGACGACGCCCGGGTCAACCCCAACGGCGGCGCGATCGCCTTGGGCCACCCCCTGGGCATGTCCGGCGCCCGCCTGCTGATGACCGCAGCATTCCAGCTGCAACGCACCGGTGGTCGCTACGCCCTGTGCACCATGTGCGTAGGTGTGGGCCAGGGGATTGCCATGCTGATCGAGCGGGTATAAATCACAAACCTCTTCGTAAGCACATCCCAACTCCCCCTCCCCTCGCGGGAGAGGGAGTTGGGAGAGGGGGCTTGTTCAGCTCAGCCCAATTCCCAAACCACACCCAGCTAATTCCCTTCCAGCCGCACCTTCGTGCCTAATCCACTCTCCAACCATCTGAATAATCTGCCTTAACAGCTGTACGCCACAGCAGCCCCGTGGATAATAGAAGCTCACATCGGATGGAGCCCTGCTATGTCAGCGACCGCATGGACGCCGGAACAGGTAAAACTGGCCTTTCATCTTTATTGCCAACTTCCCTTTGGACGGCTGCATCAAAGCAACCCAGAAATAATCGCTCTGGCTAATCTGATTGGGCGTAGCCCCTCGGCTGTAGCAATGAAGCTAGTCAATCTCGCTAGTTTGGACCCCGCGATCATCGCCTCCGGACGCAAAGGCCTAAGTAGCGCCTCGAAGCTGGATCGAGCTATTTGGGAAGAGTTTCACGCGGACTGGGAAGGGCTTGTGACGGAGGCTAATCGAATCCGTGAGGCGCTCGGCGACACAACCGCCGCTACCGATCCTCAAGTCGATGATGCGCTACCGGATTTCACCGGACAGACCCGCGCTCAGATTGTCCAGCAACGCATAGGTCAGTCATTCTTTCGTCGCACCGTGCTATCCAGCTATCACAGCCGTTGTTGCATCACGGGCTTGGCCGAACCGCGCTTGCTGCTGGCGAGCCACATCGTGCCTTGGGGAAAGGACAAAACTAACCGCCTTAACCCCCGCAATGGCTTGTGTTTGTCAGCCCTCTATGACCGCGCGTTTGATCAAGGGTTGATCACCCTAGATGAAGACTGGCGGGTTGTGTTGACCACCGAGTTGAAAAAGCCACAGCCGCCACTGATACAGCATTTCCAAGCGGTAGAGGGGCAGCAAATTATGCTGCCTGAACGGTTCAGTCCGGACCCTTCATTCATGCGGGTGCACAGAGAGCAGATATTCCTAGGCTGAGCAACCACACAAGTCCCCTATCTAATAAGATGGCACATGGCTTTATTGTTCCCTTCTTCCATGCATAATGAAGGACGCCTGCGGTAAGGGAAAAGTTATCCGGGAGGAGAAATGGATGCAATCAGCTTGCAAATATTGCAATCGCGCCGACTGAGCCGGCGTGAGCGCTTCTCTGTAACACTATCCCCTAGCTTCAACCGGGCCCTGCGCAGAATGAGTCGCGCAGAGGCTGAGAGAGATTTAAACGGTTGTTTTACTATCCGCTGGATTTGCTACACCCGCTCAGCACCACTGAGACTTTCGATAGAACCCTACCTTTACGGACCTGGCGCGTTTGCATTTTCCCTTCCGAAGGAACGTGTAGTGGATGCAGCACGCCATATCAAAGACAATGTTAGTTTCTGGTGCCATACCGCTAGTTTAATCTAGCCAATAGTCGCCCGCTCGGTTATATGGCTTTAAATTTAGACAAGGAAAGAAAATGGTTGAATACTCACGTGAGGACTTGGAAGAAATAAAGCCAATATATTTTCCAAGCGAATGTGATATATCCAGAGAGCTGTTTCTTCCAGTATGCAAAGCTTCACATCGCTTCGACTGCATGAGTGGCTATTTCTCATCCGAGATGTTTGCTGAGCTTGCCTTGCCATTAGCTAATTTTTTTCTAAAAGAAGGGAGAAAGTGTCGCTTGCTGGTAAGCCCATCCCTTACTGAGAAAGATGTAGAAGGTCTTAAATATGCTTATAAAAACAACAGACACATGCTGCCGCTGGTATTTGGCGAAATGGATGATCTAAAAAGTCAGCTTGAGAGGGATGCTCTTAAGGTCATGCTCGGCTTGATTGCTTGTGGAAGGCTAGAGCTGAGATTTGTTGTAATGAGTGGCGGAATGTTTCATACGAAGGTTTGGCTATTTGAGACTTCAATCGGTAAGTTGGCTATACATGGCTCTAGTAATGCCACTAAAAGCGGGCTGGTGCGGAATTTCGAGCAAATGGCGGTTTCAAAAAGTTGGTCAAGTTCAGCATCGGCGATTACGGTGGGGGAGCTTGAAGATCGCTTCGAGAGCTTCTGGGATGGAGTTCGAAATGATGCTCATATCCTCCCTTTAAATAAAGCAAGTATTGAGGCTATTAGCTCAACAGCAGCTGGGGAAGACTCTGAAAAATCTGCGAAGAAAATAGTTTCAAATTATGTTGCGGAGATTAACAAAAAAGAGCTTAAAGTTCCTGAGTGGCTGATATATGACCATGGGGAATATGCGCATCAGGGTGAAGCTGTAGCGGCATGGATGAAAAGAAAAAGGGGAATATTAGAAATAGCTACAGGTGGGGGTAAAACTCTTACTTCGCTGATATGCATTTCCAAGGCTTTAGAAAGTGACGGTAAAGCAATAGTTATAATTTCGGTTCCGAAGGTACCTCTTATAGACCAGTGGTGCGAGGACGTTGTAAGTTTTGGTGTCCAGCCAGTGAATGCGTCTGGGTTAGGAACGGATAATATTGTAAAAGAGCTGAATAGGGTAAGGCAAAGAATAAAATATTTGGATGAGCACGTTGTGCTTGTAATCACCCACGATGCGCTAAAGAACGAAAGGATTCAAAAGGCAATAGGTCGATATGCTTGTAAAAAAGCGTTAATCGCTGATGAGGTTCACAACCTTGGTACGGTGGACTTTCGGGAGACCGACCTAAAAAACTTAGACTACATTGTAGGTTTGTCCGCTACGCCCGAACGGCAATATGACCCCGAAGGAACAGATAGGATGTTTAGATATTTCGGGGATGTTGTTTATAAGTTTACTTTGGAAGATGCAATTGGGAAGTGTTTGGTGAAATTTAAATACTACCCGCATGTGGTGGAGCTGAGCGAATGTGAGGTAGAAGAGTGGTACGAGATAAATCAGCAGGTAAAGAAAAGAGGTTGGGCCTTTGAAAGTGATAAATCTGACCCAGCTCTCGAGATTCTCCTTGTAAAAAGGCGGAGAATTCTAGAGTGTGCGGAAAATAAGGTTGTTAAGCTAAAAGAGATGTTGCGGAAGACAGGGGTGAGTGGCTTAAAGAGAAGCTTAATATTCTGTACCGATAAAGATCCTCAGCAACTAGAAGACGTAAATGAGTTTTTGTTAGGCATGGGTGTAGGATTTCACCAAGTTACTCAGCATGAATCACGAAGTATGGACAGAATGCGCGGGATCAAAAATGACTTTACATCGGGGGCAATTTCAGTACTAACGTCAAAAAGGGTTCTGGATGAGGGGTTTAACGTTCCAGAGATCGAGACCGCTTATCTGTTGGCGAGCAATACAGTAAGACGCCAGTGGATACAAAGGCTAGGTCGCACTCTAAGATTGTCCCCTAAGACTGGCAAAAAGTTGGCGCATATTCATGATTTTGTTGTGATTCCTCCAAGTAGCGAGCCGGCAGATGCCGACGCAAAAAAAATTGTGGTTTCAGAGTTTGAAAGAGTTAAGTTTTTTTCTGAGCTTTCTTTAAATTGTCATGAGCAAGGAGGAGGGGATGCTGTTATGGAGATGCTAATAGAGAAGGTAAAAAGTTTATGAGCGCTAACTACACTAATATAATGAGATTCATAGAGGAAGAAATACATCGTGTCTCCGATGTAGGGGCTTTGGATTTCGAAAGTGAGAGGCTAAAAGATCTGTGTTCTCAGCTTTATATGATTGAGGTGCATCCGGAGCTATCTGGTTCTGCTAAGAAGAAAGAGATGAGAAATAAGATAGAATACTTTGGTTCTATTGTAGAGGCCCAGGAATGAAGTTTATTCGAGCTAAGTTTAAAAACTTTAGGCTTTTGAGAGATGTAGAGTTCGATTTTTCCACAGACGAAGCGAAAAACCTTACGGTGGTTAGGGCGGCAAACGAAACTGGTAAAACCACTGCTAAAACCGCTTTAATATGGGTCCTGTATGGTTCGGATTCGCTCCCCAAGCAGGGTAAAGGCTATCCCCTGCATCCGGCAGATATAAGTAAGAAGAATAGTGAGAAAGTGGAGATATACGTAGAGCTTGACTACTGCGTAGAAGAGGTGTCAAGCATTAAAGGGAAATCACTTGTACGAACAAAGAAATATAGAATAAGAAGAAGCTGTGTTGAGACAGTAACTGAGGAAGGATACACGCGTAGCGTAGATCATGTGGTCTTACATGAGCTGACTCCTCAGGGGTCTCAGAAAGTCCTCCAGTCTGATATTAAGTACCGGGTCGAACAGGCGTTGCCATCGTCGTTAAAAGATGTCTTTTTTACTGATGGTGATGCTGCCCTTGCTTTTATTGCGGCCGACAGCTCTACAAGCGAGAGGAGGCGAAGAGTACGTTCAGCTGTAGAGTCGCTGTTGGGGTTAAATGATTTAGAAGCTCTAATTAAGCGGACGACTGATATCAGGAGAGATATACAATCAAACATGGACACTACCGACTACAGTCAGGTCGTAGTGCAGCTCCAGGATATCAAGCAGTTTAATATTGATGAGAAGGAGGAGCAGGAGGAGAAACTGATTGAAGTTAAGGGGCAGCTTAAAGATGTTGAGGCTCGCATATATAGCGTGGAGGCAGAGATAGAACGGGTGTTGAAGTTGGGTGATAAGCGTAAGCTAGCTGACGAAATATCCGTACTCAAGAGAAATATCTCTAATCAAGAAGGCATCGTGGATGTCTCTCTAAAAGGCCTACGTAAGCTTCTAAGAGATAGAGATCTTGCATATGCGTTAGTAAAAAATCGGGTGTTGTCTGGGATCTCACTTTTAGACAAGATGAGGGACGAAAAAAAGCTTCCTCAGCTCAGTATCCCTGTGGTGAGCCAGCTTTTAGATGCGGCAGAATGTTTTTGTGGGAGCTCCTTGCAAGGTAGCGAGGGAGAGCAGCGGATAGCTAACATAAAAAAGGTAATAGAAGATAGTGAAGCTTCGGATAAGCTTGTTACTTTAGCAACTGAGCTTTACTTCGGCGCAAAGACGCTTGGTAGCGGTAGTCCGTGGTTGAGCAAGTATGAGGAGTTGTCGTCTTCATACTTCAATTCTGCGACCGTTTTAGAGCGAATGAAAAAAGATCTAGAGAAAAAGGAGAACGAGGTTGCCGAAATTAAAGACGATGAGCTGGAGCTGCTGAGGGGTAGGGCTTCTGGCCTAAAGAAAAGCCGAGATGAACTGTATAGTGAAAAGCTACAGTGCGAGGTCAGGATTAAAGACGCCATAGAAAAAATTGCTGACTCCTCTCGAAAGCTAGAGGTTGCTGAGAGGAAGCTTGATAAAGATGATTCAGTTGTAAAAAAATATAATTTGGCAAGCAAGGTCGTTAACATATTTTCTGGAGTGCTCGAATCCTTGCGAGATAAAGAGTTGAAAAAAGTCAGCTCTGAAATGAATAGAATTTTCCTCGAAATGGTTGGTGCTGATTCGGAGAATAGTGAAAATTCAATAATAAAATCTGCAGCTTTGACTGAAGATTTTGATATACAGGTTCTAGGTCCCAACGGTCATAAGTTGGATCCAGATCAGGACTTGAATGGGGCATCGCGCAGGGCAATCACGTTATCTTTCATTCTCGCGCTCACGAAGGTGAGTAGAGTGGAAGCGCCTAACATTATCGACACACCTTTAGGTATGATGGCGGGGTATGTGAAACGCTCGGTACTGTTAAGAACTATTGAGGAAAGTGCTCAGCCAATATTGTTTTTGACGCACTCCGAAATTCAAGATGTTGAGGATATTTTAGATAAATACGCTGGTGTAGTGTTCACGCTTACAAATCCAGGGCACTATCCTGTTCAACTTGTAAATAAACCCAATGTGACAGATGCCCGTGTTATGCGCTGTGAGTGTGATCATAGAGTTTATTGCAAAGTATGTGAAAGAAGAGTCCATGAGATAGAGGTAGAAGATGTCATTTGATAATGCAATATCAAACTATAATATAAACATACCTAGCGTATTTCAAGATCGTATTAAAAGGTTCTGCGGTAGCTCCTCCGAAGGAAAGTATTCCGCAGAATATGTTCCGTTTGAGAGGCAAGTGGATGTTTGGTTTTTTTCAATGTTGTACGCATTTAATAAGTCGCTTAAGCCGGTTAAGTATGATGATACCTACAACGCAATAGGTGCATCAATTCTTTCCACGGATAGCTATAGGTCTAACTTGATTCAGTTGATAGCTGTTTCCTACTATGAAGATGTTGGTGTGCTGATAGACCCGAGGAAAGTGTTTGATTTATGTTTGGGGTTGGCTAATGCTGGTCTTCCAATGGTTTTAGATATTTTAGAGACGGCAGATCAGAACCCTTTATGGAATCTTTTTGATGAGATAGAAGAAATAGCAAGTTGACTAACAAGCTTTAAATATAATCCCTGGGCTTCAGCCCAGGGAGGATGTTTATTTATGACACGTTAGGCACATCTTAGATTGGCCGAAAATATCGTCGATATCTATGAGCTGGCTTTCAGGCCTCAGCGGGTTAGCTTTCTTTTTTGTTTTGACACGAAGCAGGCGCTTTTCATAATCCTCCTTTATCTGTCGGATGCGAACCGGTTGCGATAGTTCTTGAAGCGACTCGCCTTGGCTCCACGTAAATGGGGATCCATTTTCAACGGCGGTCTTCTCGTACTTCATCGCTTCCTGGAACGCCTCTGGGTGTCGCTCTAATAATCTTACCCATTCTATTTTTTGTTGATAAAAACAGAACGTGCAGCCGCTGCGCGACCGCCATTCGTAATATTTTGGAAGGCCTATTCCAGAGTTCTCTAAAAGCTCTAAGACACCCGGCTTATCTATTCCAGATTGCCGGAATGGAAAGTGAACTTTAAGATTCTTCTGTTTTGCACTGTAGCCCTCACGATAAGGTTCATCTGATCTTATTGCTACATAGCTATGTACGATGGTGCCTGCTTCTAAGACTGGCTTTAGCCAATCTTCGAAAGGCTTAAGTTTTAACTGCCTTGTACACCAGCGGGTCTGAGCAGATGGCAAGAAATTGTTGTATTGTTTCAACCAATAGTCAAAGTCTCGGTCTGGATTCAAACGTAAAATCGGCTGCCCTAAGAAGCCTTCTAGCTTCCCCAAAAACTCATAGACTTCTGGTAGCTCTTTTCCTGTATCGGTATAAAAGTAGTGAACGTTTAAATCAGGATGCGCTTGGCGCATATATATCGCTAGCGCCGCGCTATCTTTTCCGCCCGAGAGACCCAGGACATGCATTTCAGGTGTGCTCACTGACATGCTCCTCTTTTCGCTTTCTCTGAGTGTTAATTTTTTCTATCTCGAGTGCGCCTATCTTGCTGAGAGCCGCGAGAACGATTTTGTTGTCCTCTATGTTACTGTCGTTGATTGTCTTTTCTAGCAATTTAGTCAAAGCTTCCACATCCGACGTCTCGTCGCGGCTTATATATATTTCAGCAAATAGAGGCTCTGAATGACTAGCGCTGCTCACCAATAGAGAAATGGATTTTCCCGACGAAGCTTGTTTTACTCTGGCATAAGCCTCAGTCCTTTTGAACTTATTGGAGAACGCAACGATCTCCATCCGGGCCCGATCCAGGTCTGTATCAATCCAATCCCTCGGCGGCTTGTTTGCTGCCAAGCTGGCTATGCCCTCTACCTCCACAGACTTTCCGTGATAGGTGGCCAGTCGATTAGTAAACGCGTCTACTCTAAAGTCACCGGATAACTGACGTATTCCTTCAGCTCTCGATCTCAAGATTGCTGTACCCTCGGCGCTGTTGCCTGAAACACCAAGCTCTTCAAGCATTAACTCTTCTAGCGATTCGAGTGTTTTTGGATAAAATTCTGTAAGTTCAGCTAAAGTTTGTTCAACGATGCTAACGACCTCATCGTTGACTTGGTGGCCACGCTTATTCTTACCGCTGCATAGAGCGGGAAGGTCATTGAATAGTAGCTGGTTCGGGTCGTGGGCATTTTTTAATATATTCCGGACCGCTTTCGCGTTATCAGATATTTTTTGAGTGCGCTTTGTCCAAGTAGGCAACTTGTCATATATAGCAATTATCCCGCGCGCTACGTCTAGAGGTGTCAACTCCACCTCAGGACTGCTGGTTACACTACTGATAACTTTAGATAGCCCGGAAAGTAGCTGGGTGGACATTGCATTTAGATTCACGAACCTGAGTTGTATGCTGTCCGGATCTTTTGCAAGGTAGTCTACGTCCAGATCTGTAAAGGCAGGCAGGAACAGACCCTCACGGTAAAGAGCGAGCTCCTCTTTTTTCGATAATATATAGGCAGTAGCTAGCACTGGCATAAGGCCTCGTTTGATACCGAAGGGAGGGGCTGCCCATATATTTAATATTTCACCGAGGGGAACGATGCGCTCGGAGTTTTCTTTCAAATACTTATCTGCAGCGTCCCAAGCAGGTCGGAGGCCGGCTGTGGCATAGTGACAGGGTTGACGAAACCCATAGGCCCCTTCTTCAAATCTATGAAGTCCCGTTGTGCGCAGTACTGTTTCATATATTCCCCGCTCGGCTGGATATCCGTCAATATTTAACTGGTCTTCGTTTTCGCTGGATACCATGGCGCGAAGTAGGATGTTTTGGGCTGCTACTGCGCTGCTAGAAGGTTTGTCCCTGTTGAGCAGTTCATTATAAATTCCTGGAGCCTTTTGATACGTTAGGTCTGCTATTTCCGAAGTTATACTGGTAAACGTGTTTAAGTTTACCTTTTTGATCTTGACTCCGTTCCGATACCATGTAGAGCTGAACAAGGCCTGCTGCAGCGCCGACTCAAGTGCGTTTTGTACCAGAATGGTGCGTGCCTCTACTTCCTTCCTAGCAATTTTATCTCCGCTTAGTTCCGGTCGTTCAATTCTTATTGTTTCGAGAGCATTGAGCTCTTTTGCTAAGCTTATTATTGACCAAGCTTTATCTGGAACCCCGGCAACGACATGCTGGCCGTTGCCGCTAGTAGAGGCCTCTCGACAAGCATGTTCCGCTTCTTTTTTTGTTTCACCTTGAGTGGGGAGCGCTAATAGAAAGAGGCAAACTGCGGCGCCATCTAGCGTAAAGCGCTCAGCCTTGCTTTGTAGTTCTGTGATTGGAGCTAATTTAACTTCTGCCCACCGCAGAGCGCCCGTACGGAAGTAGTGCCGCTTGGCTAGCACTGGATGTATGCTCGCCATATTATGAAGTCGCTTAAAGTCTATTTCTTGAGACGCCTGAATCGACTCCTCAATTGCTGACTCGATATCAAAGTCACTCCCAGCATATAAGCTGTACGCATTTATATGCTTTCTAAATATTATGAAGGACGCAGCGGCGAGGTCGTCTAGTATTTTCTTAGTTTTGGTAAGGTCACCATTAGCGGTTGTGGAGAGAACTTCCAAGGTCGGGTATAAGCCAGAGCGATCTTTGAATAAGTCAATTAGCGCAACAGTTTTTAATAGCCGGACGTGTTCTGAGGAGTCGCGGCTAGCCTCACAACGGTCCAACGCTTCTGCCGCAGTCGCCCATTTGTGGCCGTCAGGGGAGGCCATAATACTTGGCTCGAGATTTACTCGGAGGTAATCCCAAAGCTTTTCTGGGGTGTAGAGGGCATCGATACGAGAAGTGCTGATGAAATCTTGAAAGCCGTATGGCTCTGCAGAGTTGAGGAAGCTAAATAGGCTGCGTTGATTCTGACCGAAGCGACGGCGAGATATAGGGCCTAGGATTGCCGCGACAATCGGGTGTAGAGGCCAGGTCTCTCCAAGCGTGACGGCTAAGCTTGACGAAGCGTTAGGTACGTACGTTTGTATGCAGCGGGCGATAACCTCAGCATAAGTGGTAGTCTCAGATGTAGGTTGCAGGTCCGTTTGTATAGCGCGTGAGAGAAGATCAATTTGCTCTTCACCCGCTGTGTTAACGGCCAAGTCGATGTAGCGACCCTGAATCTTGCTCCACTCGTCACGTGCAGCACGGCCTAAACGGTTTGCGTACTCTTCAAAGGCTTGGTGGAGAATCCCCACCACAATCAATTTGCCTTGAGAGCGGGCAGCCGTTTCCGCCAAGAGCTGAAAAAAGTATAGGTCAGAATTTTCGCTTGCAGCTGACTCTAGAAATTTCCCCATCTCATCCAGGAAAACAATGACCCCTGATTGCTCTTCGGAATTAGAAGCTGCAGCTTGGAGAGCAGTAAGCACGCTCTCATCATCCCAGCCTCCTTTCGGAGTAGACTCAGCTAGTCCGTGGGTGATGATGCTCTGCCCTACGGTTTGAACTACGGATGACCGCCGCCCCACTAGGGGGAGTATCTTCCAGCCGTGATGACCGACTGGGAGAGCGGAGTAAATAGCGCTGGACGCTGTCTCCCCAACCGCTATGGTTGCCTCTTGCCGTCTAGTTGAGTCGCTGCTTGTTAGAGCAGAGAGAGCTATTACTAGACTGGACTTGCCACTGCCATATGGACCTGTCCACGTGAACGCGGCCTGGCCCTCCTGAATATGCGTCGCCATCGATATCAAAACGTTGGCGGAGGAGGCTGGACAGATAAACCCCGTCAATGCGTCCGGAGATTGCAGGTCCGTGTCAATCTTTATAGAGCGCTGGAAGCGACGAGCGACATAAACGGAATCGGATAAGCGGTTCATATTATGCCTCTCTGTAGCTCGTTATATAGTCGCGATGTAAAATATTAGTGATGTCTATTTTGGCTAGCTCTACGTGGCGCACTATCTGTTTTAGGCCAGCTGTTTCTGACCAGGCGATGGCACCTTTTGTCAAGGTCTCAACACGTATTAGGCGCTCCGCAAGATCGTCTTCATCGAGCAGAAATATCTTTCCGGGCGAGCCAGGGTGATAGGCGACTGCCTCAAATGAAAGCGTTGATCTTGCGTCTATGAAGGTGGACCAAAAATTGATCAGCGCATAAGTGAAAACGCCGTCGCTGAGCGTTGACTTAGGCGACTTGACGAGCCTGAAACCGTCCTTTCTCCCTACTGCTTTGATAAGCCCTAGCTCCGTCAGGGGAGACTCAATCGTGTCTTCGCGAGCGTGCCCTTTCTGATCTTGCTTGGCTGCATAAGTGCGTACGAAGCACTCTACGTCCCTTTTTATCGTGGTTTGAGAAACACGTTTCCAGCCGCGCTCCAAGCACAAGGCTGTCAATGCCTTTACAAGGTCGTCACGCTCGAAAGATGTATTGGGGCAGTGGCTAAACACCCAGTACCATGTAGTTAGTTCAGCGTTGGACGCAAGCACCCAGTGCAGAAGCCACAAGGTGGCCGGGTGCTCCATATACGGGTCGATTCCGTTACCATTTGAAAAAATAGCATCGCCCAGAGCTGTGACGGCTGCCGCATTTCCTTTTGTTCCCGGCTGAATCACTCCGCACTGCGTGGCCCAATGCCGGATAGCTGCCACCATATTTTTTCCGACGCCGAAGCGAGCAATTGCAGCATCATCGTTGAAAATCGAGAAACCAAGCCCCTTCGCTTGGGCTGAGGCAACAGCGTCGTAAGCTTTTTTCAGCCAGCCGTAGCGCATAGGGAACGTTTCGTGGCCGGAAAATTGGGGGGTGTAGGTCGGATCGTGAAGCGGGCTATTAAACATTTCTATCCTTGTCAAAGGCTCCAGAGTGCACAAGAAGCTGATAGGATTCTAATGTGAGACTGGAGGGTCCGTCCAGTTGCAAACGTAAAGGGAGTTGGGAGTGCATATCTCTGGCAGAATTTATATGGACTATCAGGCTTCTACCCCCGTGGACGAGCGGGCGTTGAAGGCGATGTTGCCGTACTTTTCTGAGATTTTCGCTAACCCCCATGCCTCAAACCATGCGTTTGGATGGGAGGCGGCGGCCGCAGTCGAGCGAGCGCGGGCGCAGATCGCCGCGCTCATTGGGGCTTATCCGGAGGACGTTTTTTTTACTTCCGGGGCTACCGAGTCAAACAATCATGTCTTTCAAGCGATGGCAGCGATGAGCTCTAGCAATCGCAAGACCATTTTGATCAGTTCGATCGAGCATCCCTGTGTAATGCAGGCGGCCACATTGGCTGCCGAGCGTGGCGGCTTCAAGCTTCTGTTCATTCCTGTAGACGGCGCGGGACGTATAGATATGGGCGCGCTGAATAGGGAGCTGAATGATGATGTGCTTATGGTCTCTATCATGGCGGTCAATAATGAGGTGGGAACTGTTCAGGATATCCCGCAGTTGGTAGAGCTTGCGCACTCCGAAGGGGCGTTCTTCCACTGTGACGCTGCTCAAGCTTTTCCTGCGGTGCAGGTTGATGCAGAGGGGTGGGATGTCGATTTTCTGAGCCTGTCAGCTCATAAGCTATATGGCCCTAAAGGAATTGGCGCGCTCTACATCCGAAGTGATTTGCGAGACTGCATTTCGCCTTTGCTAGTCGGGGGCGGGCAGGAAAACGGGGTCCGTGCGGGGACGGTTGCAACTCCCCTGTGCGTTGGCTTCGGAGAGGCGGCATCAATAATGCACGAAGATAGAGAGGCGGAAGCGCTAAAGCTTCAAGCGTTGAGGAAGCTGTTCTTGGATTCGCTGAGGTCGAGGGGCGTGCTGTTTGAAGTGAATGGGATGGGAGGTCGAGGCGGTCATCCTGGGAACGTGAGTATCACATTCAGAGATATCCATGGGCAGCATCTTCTTGCCAAGCTGCAGCCAAAGGTTGCTGCCTCATCTGGGTCTGCATGTACTAGCTCGATGGATGGGCATTCTCATGTGCTTGCCGCTCTAGGCCTCGACGAAGAGGCTGCGGGCAGGACTGTTCGTTTTAGCTTAGGGCGATACAGCGATGTACAACAGGTCAGAGACGCTGTGGATTTGATAGCGCAGGTCATAAATGAGGAGCGGTCAACGCTCATGCGCAGTTAAGGCAGAGATGTGCCATCGGGCACATCTCTGAGGATGGTAGCCTCACACCAGCTGCTTGAACACCTCTACCATCTTCTCCGGACTTTCCACCGCGGGCACATGCCCGACTTCCCACGCCACCGGCTTATCCACGCCCAGGGCGTCGGACAGGGCTTCCAGCGAGCTGGGCGGGGTGGCTACATCATCCGCTCCGGCGATGATCTGTACCTTGGGCAGGTTTTTGCCCTTGAAGGCTTCAGTGAAGTTGCAGCGGCCGAGCATTTCGCACAGCAGGGCATAGCTGCGCTTGTCGGTGCGGCCGAGCTGGACGCGCCAGCCCTCGACCAGGGCGGGGTTCTGCTCGCAGGCGGTGGGGCCGAACCAGCGCGGCACTATGCCTTCGGCCATGGCTTGCAGTCCCTGTTCCATGACGGCAGCGGAGCGTTGCTGCCAGCCATCCGGGGTGCCGATCACCGGACCGGTGTTGGTCAGGGTGGCGGACAGCAGCTTGTCAGCGTGCTGGCTCAGCAGTTGCTGGCCGATGACGCCGCCGATGGAGGTGCCGGCAAAATGGAATTTCTCCGCACCGGCGCGGCTGGCGAGGGTGATGGCTTCCTGGGCCAGGTCTTCGGCTTCGATGGCGCCGGAATCCTCGGGCCAGGCGCTGCTGGCGCCGTGGCCGGGCAGGTCCCAGGTCAGTACCTGAAACTCTTCCAGCAGGGCGGGCAGCATTTCATCCCAGATTCCCTGGGTCATGCCCAGCGGATGGGCGAGTACCAGCAGGGGTTTGGTGGACTGCCCCAGCAGGCGGTAGCTGATGGTGCGGCCCCTGTGCATACAGAATGTCATCGTTTCACCCTCGATTTGGCGGCTTATGTTCGCAGTGCGAACAAGTGTTCTGTTGCCGAACATTTTGCGGTGGCTATTTCGCCGCGTCAAGCATAGTCCGGGTGATCGGATCACGGGCGACCTTGATGATCATGGATAGAGG
>Ga0209075_1003103_pt1 | contig 14072 bp, 13 predicted proteins | sample Stecom2011_FD_187523 | JGI IMG/M metagenome (GOLD analysis project Ga0209075, IMG submission 187523) | Agricultural soil microbial communities from Utah to study Nitrogen management - Steer compost 2011 (SPAdes) (version 2) | ecosystem: Environmental > Terrestrial > Soil > Agricultural land... | reverse complement strand
GGCTTCCTTCAGACCCCACCGTTGGCCAGTGACGCCCTTGCCAGTCGGATTGTCTTCCCCTCAGTCGGGGTGACGCCATCTTCTTTCAGATGGCCGGGTTTGCCGGCTTCGCCGGGCAAACAAAAAGGGCTACGCATAAGCGCAGCCCTTTTCTTTTTCTAGCCAAACCCATTAGGCGTCGGCAGAGGCCGCTTCCTGTGCGGGTTCGTACTCGAAGGACAGCTCGTCATTGACAACTGACACGTGGACCGTGCCTCCCTCGCTCAACTCGCCGAACAGGATCTGCTCCGCCAGGGGCTTCTTCAAGGATTCCTGGATCAGACGGGCCATTGGACGCGCGCCCATCTTCTCGTCGTAACCCCGCTCCGCCAACCAGCGTTTGGCAGGCTCATCCACATACAGCATGACCTGATTCTCATCCAGCTGGCTCTGCAGCTCAGTCAGGAACTTGTCTACCACATGGGTAATCATCTGCGGACTCAGCGGCGCAAACTGGATAATGCCATCCAACCGGTTACGGAACTCCGGCGTAAAGGTCCGGGTAATAACCTCCATACCATCCGTCGCATGATCCTGGGCATTGAAACCAATGGAGCGACGGCTCATGGCCTCAGCACCTGCGTTGGTGGTCATCACCAAAACCACATGACGGAAATCTGCCTTGCGGCCGTTGTTGTCGGTCAGGGTTCCATGGTCCATCACCTGCAGCAACAGGTTGAACACTTCCGGATGGGCCTTCTCGATCTCATCCAACAGCAGTACGCAGTGCGGATTCTTGTTCACCGCCTCGGTCAGCAAGCCACCCTGGTCAAAACCCACATATCCAGGAGGCGCACCGATCAGGCGGGAAACCGTATGGCGCTCCATGTACTCAGACATGTCAAACCGAACCAGCTCGACTCCCAGAACCCGCGCCAACTGCTTGGTCACTTCCGTTTTGCCCACGCCAGTCGGGCCGGCCAGCAGGAAGCAGCCGTCGGGTTTCTCCGGTGACTTCAGACCTGCACGGGACAGCTTGATCGCCGTGGACAGGGCTTCAATCGCCGGATCTTGCCCAAACACCACCATCTTCAGATTGCGCTCAAGGTTACGCAATACATCCTTATCGGAAGAAGACACGGTTTTCGGCGGAATCCGCGCAATGGAGGCCACCACCTCTTCGATGACCGTCACGTCAATCGTCTTCAGCCGCTCGTTTTCAGGTTTCAGACGCTGACTGGCGCCAGCTTCATCAATGACGTCAATGGCCTTATCCGGCATATGCCGGTCATTGATATAGCGGCTGGCCAGCTCAGCCGCAGCTCGCAGGGCCTCGTCCGTGTAGCTCACATCATGATGCTTCTCGAACTGGGGACGCAGACCTTTGAGGATCTGGTAAGTATCCTCAACGCTGGGTTCAACCACATCGATTTTCTGGAAGCGGCGCGCAAGGGCGCTGTCTTTTTCGAAAATACCCCGGAACTCGGTAAACGTGGTTGAACCAATGCAGCGGATTTCTCCGGAGCTCAACAGGGGCTTGAGCAGATTAGAGGCATCCATCACACCACCAGACGCCGAACCGGCACCAATAATGGTGTGGATTTCATCAATAAATAGAATCGCGTGCTGCTGGCGCTTCAATTCTTTCAGCAGCGCCTTGAAGCGCTTCTCGAAGTCACCCCGGTATTTGGTTCCGGCCAGGAGCGCCCCCAGATCCAGGGAATAGACCACCGCATCGGAAATCACATCCGGCACATGGCCGTCTACGATGCGTTTGGCAAGCCCTTCCGCAATCGCCGTTTTACCAACACCGGCCTCACCCACCAACAGCGGGTTGTTCTTGCGGCGGCGGGAGAGAATCTGGATCACCCGATTCAGCTCCTTATCGCGCCCGATCAAGGGATCGATACGCCCCTGACGGGCCTGCTCGTTCAAGTTGGTGGCATAGACCTCCAGCGGCTTCGGAGAAGAAGCTTCCTCACCGGACTCCTCATGCTGCTCGGTGTCTGTCTCGTCCTGCTCGTTTTCGCCAGACACCTTGGAAATTCCGTGGGAAATGAAGTTCACCACATCAATGCGCGCCACGTTCTGCTTTTTCAGCACATAAACAGCCTGGCTTTCCTGCTCGCTGAAAATAGCCACCAGCACGTTGGCGCCCGTTACTTCTTTTTTCCCTGAGGACTGCACATGAAATACGGCCCGTTGCAGCACGCGCTGAAACCCCAGGGTTGGCTGTGTTTCGCGCTCTGCATCCCCGACTGGAATCAGAGGAGTTGTAGAGTCCACGAAATCCGCCAACTCGTTACGCAGCTTGTTTAAATCAGCACCACAAGCATTCAATACTTTGATTGCAGACTCGTTATCCAGAAGCGCCAACAACAGATGTTCGACCGTCATGAACTCATGACGCTTCTCACGAGCACTTTTGAAAGCTGCGTTCAATGTCAATTCGAGGTCTTTACTCAGCATTACCCACCTCAGTTAAAAGGCTAATCAGCGCGTTCAATCTCACACAACAGTGGGTGCTCACATTCAGAGGAATATTGGTTGACTTGAGCTGTTTTAGTCTCAGCAATATCTCTGGTGTAAACCCCACACACAGCCTTTCCTTGCGTATGCACAGTCAGCATCACCTGGGTTGCTTTTTCCTCAGACATGTTGAAGAACTTCATTAATACTTCAACAACGAAATCCATTGGCGTGTAATCGTCGTTAAGCATCACCACTCGATACATCGAAGGGCGCTTCAGCTGCGGCTTTTCAGGCGCAAGCGCCAAGTGCCCTTCACCTTCCCGGTCGGACTGACCATCTCCCTCTTGGTTTAATACTAGTAGACTATTTTCAAAATTACCCATATTAAAAATTCATATGTGGCTTCAGTTCCAACTGTGCGCCAAACATCCGGGGGTTAGACAAGGGCTCGGGCTTCAGGTTCCCTCCCGGGTACCTCTTTGCACTCAGAGCTCCGTGCCAATCCAAGTCACTATAAAATAACTTGTTACCGTACCGGATGCTGACATCCTATCTACCTATGGGGCCCGCCTATATAAAAGACGGCCCGTTCACGCCCGGGATCTGAACCAGGAGCGTGACAGAAAATCCCATCAGCTACTCACAAATGAGACATTACGAACAGAATAAGACCAAGTAGCGGGTTCCTGACTTCTTTTACCTTACATTTTTAGCTTCCGCCTCTATAATACATTGCGGAAGATGAGCAAACTAGAATGCGTGTCTTGACTTCTCTCAGGGAGTGTTCAAAGATCGTCGAGATACCTGGCACTGTTCATCAGGGAAACAACAATAAAAAAACGGTCACAAGACTGACAGATAGAACAACAGACAAGGGAGTCGCATATGCCTCAAGGTAAAGTCAAATGGTTCAACAACGCCAAAGGTTATGGCTTCATCATTGCTGATGAAGATTGTGGCGAACTTCACAAAGAGGACCTGTTCGTTCACTTTTCCTCCATCCAGATGGAGGGATACAAAACACTGAAGGCAGGCCAACCCGTTCAGTTCGACACTCTCCCAAGCGGCAAGGGTGTACACGCGATCAACATCATTCCTCTCGATGCCGAAGGCCGCCCCTTGACTGCATCAAGCTCATCAACCCAGGAAGCTCAGCAACAAACCCCGGAAGCACCAGAAACGCCGGCTGCCGAGCAGAAGCAACCAGCGCGCAGCGAAGAAAAAGAGACCGTCAGCGCCTAATTTTTGGTTCCGCCACTCGCTCGCAGCTGCCTACAGCTGCGAGTGCTGGGTTAGCACGAAAAAGCCGGCTCTCGCCGGCTTCTCTGTTTGTGCAGTTGGCTGCCCCCATTAGTCATCCATATGCTTGATGACCGCATCACCAAATTCCGAAGTGCGGAGCAGCTTGGCATCCGGCATCAGGCGCTCAAAGTCATAGGTGACGGTTTTGGCCTCAATGGCGCCACTCATCCCCTTGATAATCAGGTCTGCTGCTTCATTCCATCCCATATGCCGTAACATCATCTCGGCCGACAGGATCAGTGAACCCGGGTTCACCTTGTCTTGTCCGGCATATTTCGGTGCCGTACCGTGGGTGGCCTCAAACATGGCAACACTGCCACCAATGTTGGCTCCCGGCGCAATTCCAATACCACCCACTTCTGCCGCCAAAGCATCAGAGATATAGTCCCCATTCAGGTTCAGGGTGGCGATCACACTGTATTCTTCCGGACGCATCAGGATCTGCTGCAGGAAAGCGTCCGCGATCACGTCTTTAATAATGATATCGCGACCGGTTTTCGGGTTCTTCAGGACCATCCAGGGGCCACCATCCAGCAACTGGGCTCCGAAACGATCACGGGCCAGCTCATACCCCCACTCTTTGAAGGCGCCTTCGGTGTATTTCATGATATTGCCCTTGTGGACCAGGGTCACAGATGGCTTGTCATGATCAATGGCATACTGAATCGCCTTGCGGACCAGCCGCTGGGTGCCTTCCTTCGAAACGGGCTTGATACCAATGCCACAGCCTTCGGTAAAACGGATCTTGGTAACGCCCATTTCCTTTTGCAGGAACTCGATGACCTTCTTGGCTTCAGGGCTATCGGCCTGCCACTCAATGCCCGCATAGATGTCTTCGGAGTTCTCCCGAAAGATCACCATATCGGTCAATTCCGGATGCTGGACCGGGCTGGGCACACCTTTGAACCAGCGAACAGGGCGGATACAGGCATAAAGATCCAACTCTTGGCGCAACGCCACGTTCAGGGAGCGGATCCCCCCTCCTACCGGCGTTGTCAGAGGGCCTTTGATACTGACCGGATACTCACGGAGTGCCTCCAGGGTCTCTTCGGGCAGCCAGACATCATCGCCATAAACCTTGGTAGCCTTTTCGCCACAATAGACTTCCATCCAGACGATGGCCCGTTTGGAGCCATAGCTTTTACTGACAGCGCTGTCTACCACCTTACGCATGACAGGCGTGATATCCACACCAATGCCATCCCCTTCGATAAAGGGAATGATCGGAAAATTCGGCACATCCAGGGACAGATCCCCATGGACGGTGATTTTGTCACCATCTGCCGGAACCTTAATCTTTTGGTATCCCATGTTCACTCCATGTCAGTTTGAGATAATGAGGACGAGGCGCCTTACTTGGCCCCCCGGAGAAATGCATATGTCTATTATGCAGACATGCAAATAAAAGAAGCTGTAGTATTATTACCGAACAAACTACGGCGCATCAATATCGTGTAATTTTATTACAAGCACAATATGACCTTCCAAAGTGGCCAAATTAATACTTTTCAATAAACCCTACCTGGTGCTCAGCCAATTTACCGATCAAGACGGCAGAAGCACTCTCAAGGACTACATTCGCGAACCCGGCGTCTATCCGGCAGGACGCCTGGACTATGACTCGGAAGGCCTTATGCTCTTAACAGACGACGGCAGCCTGCAGCATCAGGTCAGCCATCCTTTACACAAAATGCCAAAGGTCTATTGGGCCCAAGTTGAAGGAGACATCAATGAGTCCGCCCTGGATCGCCTGCGCCAAGGAGTTCTGCTCAAAGACGGCCCAACCTTGCCGGCAAAGGCCAAGGTAATGGCCGAGCCCAAGATCTGGGAACGGGAGCCACCGGTCCGGTTTCGCAAGAATATTCCCACTAGCTGGATCGAGCTCACCATCCAGGAAGGCCGCAACCGCCAGGTACGACGGATGACCGCCCACGTCGGCTTCCCCACCTTGAGGCTGATTCGCTACAGTATTGGCCCCTGGACCTTGGACGGCCTTGCCCCGGGCGCATATCGCATCGAACAGGTCCATTTGCCCCGGGCCCGCACCACACCCCCCAAACACCCACATCGTACCGCCAGCAGGATCTCCGCCGGCAGCAAGCGGCGACGCTGATTCACGATACCTACGGCAGGATAGTTTTTATGTTGAACGACCCCCATATTACGGTTGCCACTTTGGTTGAAAAAGAAGGCCGATTCCTGATGGTTGAGGAGCGGAGCAATGGCGCCATTGTCTTCAATCAACCTGCAGGTCATGTAGAAGAAGGCGAAAGCCTGGTAGAAGCCGCCCTGCGGGAAACCCTTGAGGAGTCCGGCTGGCAGGTCCGGCTGTCGGGCTTTTTGGGAAGCTACGTGCTCACCATTCCCGACAAGGGGCGCACCTATTACCGATTCTGTTTTATTGCCGAAGCCGGTCGGCAGGTAAGCCAACACCTGGATACGGACATTATCGCAGCCCATTGGCTAAGCCATGAGGAAGTTCTGGCCCGCACCGACCAGTTGCGCAGCCCGCTAGTGCTCCAGTGCATTGAAGACTACCGGGCAGGTAAACGATATCCCCTGGATATCATCAAGGAGTTTAAGGGCCAGGATGCCTGACATCCGGGCCTCCATCGGCGATAATGGGCCCTTTGCGGAAGAACGATGAGGACTAAGCCCCCATCCTTCTTCATTATCTAACCAGCTTTTACGAGTAGTACGAATACCGATGATTCCGGTACCCAAAGGCGCGAGAGTAATTGTAGGCTTGTCAGGAGGCGTGGATTCGTCTGTCTCCGCACTTCTGTTGCAGCAGCAGGGTTTCGCTGTGGAAGGCCTGTTCATGAAGAACTGGGACGAGGACGATGGCACCGACGTCTGTACGGCGATGGAAGACCTGGCCGATGCCCAGGCCGTCGCCGACCGTCTTGGCATTAAGCTGCACGTAGCCAGCTTTGCAGCGGAGTATTGGGACCGTGTCTTCGAACACTTCCTGGAAGAGTACAGTGCCGGACGTACCCCCAATCCGGATATCCTCTGTAACAAGGAAATCAAATTCAAAGCGTTCCTGGACTATGCCTTGACATTGGGGGCGGACTACATCGCCACCGGCCACTACGCCCGCAATGAGCTTTTCGAAGGCAAGGCGCGCCTACTCAAAGGGCTTGATACCAACAAGGACCAAAGCTACTTTCTGCACGCCGTCTCCGGTGAGCGGATTGGCCGCACCCTGTTCCCGGTAGGCGAACTGGCCAAGCCCAAGGTGCGGGAGCTCGCCCTGGAAGCCGGCCTGATCACCCACGACAAGAAAGACAGTACCGGCATCTGCTTTATCGGTGAACGCAAGTTCAAGGACTTCCTCAAGCGTTACCTGCCCGCCCAGCCGGGCAATATCGAAACGCCCGATGGAATTGTGATCGGTCGTCATGATGGCCTGATGTACCATACCATCGGCCAACGCCAGGGACTTGGCATCGGCGGACTCAAGGACTTTTCCGACGACCCCTGGTATGTAGTGCGCAAGGATCTAGACCGCAATGTGCTGGTCGTTGCCCAGGGCAGCAACCATCCCCTGCTGTTTTCCAAGGGTCTGACGGTCAGCCAGGTGGATTGGGTCAGCGGTGAAGCGCCTTCCCCCTTGCCCTATCGCTGCAAGGCGAAAACCCGCTATCGCCAGCCCGACCAGGACTGTGTCATTGAGGCTACCGCCAACGGCTATCAGGTCATCTTCGACCAACCCCAACGGGCCGTGACCCCGGGTCAGTCCGTCGTCTTCTACGATGGCGAGGTTTGCCTGGGCGGCGGCATTATCGAAACCACACTGGATTGAATGCATTTTGCCCAGAGGCGGCCTAGGGGCCGCCAAGCGTTTTCATAGGAAACATCACCTTGGCTTACAGCATTGAAGATCAAGTAATTGCCCTTGCCGGTGTATTTCAGGCAGCAGCACTCGTTAACCAGGTTGCCAAGCAAGGCTATGCGGCCGAGTCGGCCTACGAAGCTTCTATTAAAAGCCTGCTCATTATTGATGCCCCTACCACAGAGTCAGTCTTTGGCGATCGGCTCGGTGTTCAACTGGGGCTGCGCGAACTTATCAAGGCGCTGGAACGCGGCCAAGGCACTCCCCAGCCGGAAATCATCCGCTACGCCCTCGCCTTGCTGCACCTGGAAGCCAAGCTCAAGAAACATCCCCAGATGCTAGAAGTGATCGGCAAGCGAATCGCCCAGGCTATCGAACAGACCCGTCACTTCGAGGCAACCCACAGCAATGTGATCAAGAACCTGGCGGGCACCTACCTGGACACCATCAGCACCTTCAGCTTGCGAATTCAGGTCCAGGGGGATCCCAAACACCTTCAGGCCCAGGAAAATGCCGACCGGATCCGTGCCCTGTTACTCGCCGGCATCCGTTCCGCAATCCTGTGGCGCCAAACCGGCGGCCGGCGCTATCAACTCCTGTTCAACCGCCGCAAGATTGTGGAATGCGCCCAGCGGCTAGCCCAATAGTGCCCGGCACGTCGTCTTGCAGGATTCGCGCTGGTATAATGCGTGCCCTGCCCCGGACAGACCGGATCTCTTTTCGATGCCATTTGAGAGACTAGGAATGAACCTTTCTTCCCTGACAGCAATTTCCCCTATTGATGGCCGCTACGGCGACAAAACCAAGGCCCTACGCCCCATCTTCAGCGAGTTCGGCCTGATCCGTGCGCGAGTGGAAGTTGAGATCCGCTGGCTGCAGTGCTTGTCAGCCCATCCGGGTATTTCCGAGGTTCCTGCGTTCGACGCTCCCACCCAAGCGTTTCTCGACTCCATTGTCAGCAACTTCAGCGAAGCGGACGCCGAGCGAGTCAAAACCATTGAGCGCACGACCAACCACGACGTCAAAGCCGTGGAATATCTTATCAAGGAAAAATTCGAAGCCGTCGCCGACCGCCATCCGGTCCTGAAGCAGGTTTCCGAATTCGTCCACTTTGCCTGTACCTCGGAAGACATTAACAACCTGTCCCACGGCCTGATGCTCAAACAAGGCCGTGACGAGGTACTGCTGCCGGCCATGGACAGCATTATCAGCAAACTGGAAGAAATGGCACGGGATCTCGCGGCCCAACCGATGCTGTCCCGCACCCACGGTCAGCCAGCCTCTCCAACCACCATGGGCAAGGAAATTGCCAACGTGGTCTACCGCCTGCGTCGCCAGTTGGAGCAAATTCGCCAGGCACCCCTGCTTGGCAAAATCAATGGTGCGGTCGGAAACTATAACGCCCACCTTTCCGCTTACCCGGAGATCGACTGGGAAGCCAATGCCAAGCAGTTCGTAGAAAGCCTGGGCCTGGGCTGGAACCCCTACACCACCCAAATCGAGCCCCACGACTACATCGCCGAGCTGTTCGATGCCGTCAGTCGCTTCAACACCATCCTGATTGACCTGGACCGGGATATTTGGGGCTATATCTCCCTCGGCTACTTCAAGCAGAAAACCGTTGAAGGCGAAGTAGGCTCCTCCACCATGCCCCATAAAGTCAATCCAATCGACTTCGAAAACTCGGAAGGCAACCTGGGCCTTGCCAACGCCATTCTCGACCACCTGGCTCGCAAACTGCCCATTTCCCGTTGGCAACGGGACCTGACCGACTCTACGGTATTACGTAATCTGGGAGTTGGCCTGGCCCACGCCCTGATTGGTTACCAAGCCACCCTGAAGGGGCTGAACAAGCTGGAAATCAACCCGGCCCGTCTCGATGAAGACCTGGACCACTGCTGGGAAGTTCTGGCCGAGCCGATCCAAACGGTCATGCGCCGCTACGGTATTGAACAGCCTTATGAAAAACTCAAGGCCTTTACCCGCGGCAAGCAGACCAATCAGGTCAGCATCCGGGAATTCATCGAATCCCTGGATTTGCCCCAGGACGCCAAACAGGCCCTGTCTGAACTGACACCTGGCACTTATCTGGGCAATGCTGAAGCACAGGCCCGTAAAATCTAAAGCGCCGGCTTGCCGGGATCACACGCAGTTTTAGGAGGCTTTTCCCATGCTCAATTGGGGCGGTATCGACATAGACCAATTTCTAAAAGAATACTGGCAGAAAAAGCCTCTTCTGATTCGCAATGCGTTTCCCGGTTTCCAAAGCCCGATTGATCCGGATGACCTGGCGGGCCTGGCCTGTGAGGAAAACGTCGAATCGCGCATTGTGATTGAACGGGACAACGGCAAGCCCTGGCAGGTCCAATACGGTCCTTTCGACGAGGACGCTTTCCAGAACCTGCCCACCGACTCTCCCTGGACGCTCTTGGTCCAGGGGCTCGATTACTGGGTTCCGGAGGTTTCCGATCTGCTGGAACATTTCCGCTTCATCCCCAACTGGCGTATTGATGACATCATGGCCAGCTATGCCGTTCCCGGCGGCAGCGTGGGTCCCCACTTTGACTATTACGACGTGTTCCTGTTGCAGGCCCAGGGCCGGCGCAACTGGAAGGTTGGCCCAATCTGCAACGGTCGGGAGCCCCGGGTCGAAGGTACGCCCCTGCGCATCCTCCAGGACTTCCAAACCAATGAGGAATGGGTGTTGGAGCCGGGCGATATGCTCTATCTTCCGCCACAGTACGCCCACTATGGCGTTGCCGAGGATGAGTGCATCACCCTGTCGATCGGCTTTCGCTCCCCCACCCACCAGGAAATCCTGAGTTCCTGGACCGATTACATCTATGGCCAGATTGTCGATGAAATCCATCTGGACGATCCCAATCTGCAAAGACAGGACAACCCCGGCGAAATCCGGCCCGAGGTGTTCCAGCAAGTCCAGGACATTATCCTGTCCTATGCACAGCAAAAGGAGCGGCTGATCGACTGGTTTGGCCGCTACACCACTCAAGCCAAGCATGACGGCATCGTGGAGCCGCCTGAACCCCAGTTGACGACAGAGACTGCCAAGCAGTTGCTCGCCAAGGGGATACCCCTGCGCCGTAACGAAGGCTCCCGTTTCAGCTATACCTGGCTGGGAGATGGACTGCGCTTTTTTGTCGACGGCCACTCGGTCCAGTTGCAGGGCCCTTCGGCAACAGTGGCCCAAGCGCTTTGTCAGCACAATGAGTTCGAGCCATCCGAGGTACAATCCTGGCTGGCAGACTCCGAATGTGAAAACCTCCTGCTGGCACTGTTAAATCAGGGCAGCCTGTATTTGGAGGACGATGAGGAATGACCGCCGTCATCCGCACCACTGACTGGAGCGAAAACCAGGATATTCTCCAAGGGATTCGACACAGCGTGTTTGTGGAGGAACAAGGAGTGCCTGAAGATCTGGAGGTGGATGAAAAAGATCCTTCCGCCCTCCACTTCCTCGCCACCACCGATGACGGCACCGCCATCGCGACGGCCAGGCTGGTCCATGAATGCGACGAAATTGCGCGCATTGGACGCTTTGCGGTGCTGGCCGCCTACCGAAACCAAGGCTTCGGCACCCGTCTGCTGCACCACATGCTGGATTACGCCCGCCAGCAAGGTTATGCCAAGATAGTACTGAGCGCTCAACTGGAAGCCATTTCCTTTTATGAAAAGGCCGGCTTCGAGCCCTATGGGGAGATTTACCTTGATGCGGGATTGGAGCATCGCTCCATGAGACTCATTCTGCAGCGGGAGTGACTCCTATGAGCGAGCCGAACCGGATTTTGGGCCAGGATTCCCGGCTCCACCATTTCGAGTACCTTCAGGACTGCCTAGAGTTGACCCAGTGCCTGATAGAACAAGCCCGACGCCAAATCAACATTTTTACACCGGATCTGGAATTTGGCCTCTATGACCAGCAGGAACTGGTCGACCGCCTCTCTGCCATGGTCAGGCGAAGCCGGTATACCCAAGCCAGGGTGCTCATCGCCGATATCAAACCGGCCGTGGGTCGCAGCCATGCCTTGCGGGATCTTGCGGAAAAGCTCCCCAGCAAGATCCAAATGCGGGTTGCCAATCCGGATTACCCCCTAAGCGATAATGCCTGGCTTTTGGCAGACGATACGGGCGTGATGTTTCGTAAAGAGCCCCACCTCTATAAAGGTTTTGTCAGCTTCAACCATCCATCCCGGAACCGGCAGCTACAGCAAGAATTCCTGCGTATGTGGGAGTATGCTACAGAGTCCCCGGAACTACGCCGCCTGGGTATCTAACAAAGCCTCTATTGCTCCCCCTTTCTTTTATGGCCTTCGACTCGCCCGTATTCCCTAGCGCATAACTGCTGCCTGCCTCTTAATCTCTGCCACTTCGTCAAATAGAGGCAAAAAGAAACCCGGCCAAGGCCGGGTTTCTTCGTAGCACTTAATTCACCGCTTCACTTAGCAGCCATACTTGGCTTTGGCTTCACGGCGACGGCTGTGCAGGACCGGCTCAGTGTAGCCGTTCGGCTGCTCAGTGCCTTTCAGAACCAGATCGCAGGCCGCCTGGAAGGCAACACTGTCTTCAAAGTTCGGCGCCATGTTGCGATAAGCCGGATCGTTTGCGTTCTGACGATCCACAACTTCCGCCATGCGCTTCATGGTTTCCATGACCTGCTCTTCAGTGCAGATACCATGGCGCAGCCAGTTAGCGATATGCTGGCTGGAAATACGCAGGGTCGCGCGGTCTTCCATCAGGCCGATATCGTTGATATCGGGCACCTTGGAACAGCCCACACCCTGGTCAATCCAGCGCACTACATAACCCAGGATACCCTGAGCGTTGTTGTCCAGCTCTTCCTGGATCTCTTCAGCAGTCAGCTTGCTGGGATCTTCCATCAGCGGAATGCTCAGGATATCGTCCAGGCTGGCGCGAGGACGCTTGGCCAGCTCCTCTTGAACCTCAGCCACATTCACCTGATGGTAGTGGATCGCGTGCAGGGTTGCCGCCGTGGGTGAAGGTACCCATGCAGTGTTGGCACCTGCCTTGGGATGGGCATCCTTGGTCTTCAGCATGCCGGCCATCAGGTCAGGCATGGCCCACATGCCCTTACCGATCTGGGCACGGCCCTTGAGGCCACAGGCCAAACCGATGTCCACGTTCCAGTTTTCATAGGCTTGGATCCAAGCCTGCTGCTTCATATCACCCTTACGTACAACCGGGCCAGCCTCCATGGAGGTGTGGATTTCATCACCGGTACGGTCCAGGAAGCCCGTGTTAATAAAGACCACACGGTCTTTAGCTGCACGGATACATTCTTTCAGGTTCACCGTGGTGCGGCGCTCTTCATCCATGATGCCCACTTTCAGGGTATGGCGCTCCAGGCCCAGCGCGTCTTCCACCCGGTTGAACAGGTCATTGGTGAAGACAACTTCTTCGGGACCGTGCATCTTGGGCTTCACAATGTAGACGGAACCGGTCTTGGAGTTACGGAACTTGCCGTTGCCCTTAAGGTCGTGGATCGCAATCAGGGATGTGATCATGCCATCAACGATACCTTCCGGCATTTCGTTGCCGTCTTTGTCCAGAATCATTTCGTTGGTCATCAGGTGACCGAAGTTACGGACAAACATCAGACTGCGGCCAGGAACGGTGAAGGTGCCAGAACCGTCAGCAGAGGTGTAGGTACGGTCCGGGTTCATGGTCCGGGTAACAGTCTCACCACCTTTGACAAAGGATTCGGTGAGGTCACCTTTCATCAGACCCAGCCAGTTGCGATAAATCAGGGTCTTGTCTTCAGCATCTACTGCGGCAACAGAGTCTTCGCAGTCCATGATGGTCGTCAGGGCCGCTTCCATCAGGATATCTTTAATGCCGGCAGCGTCGGTCTGACCGATCGGGCTGGAACGGTCGATTTGAATCTCAAACCGCAGGCCGTTGTTGGTCAGCAGAACAGCCGTGGGATCAGCGGGAGTGCCGTTGTAACCCAGGAACTGGGACTCATTTGCCAGCTTGGTTTCGGTTCCGTTCAGCAGGGTAACCACCAGGGCACCGTCTTTTACGGCATACTGGTTGGCATCCTTGTGGCTGCCTTGAGCCAAGGGAGCGTGCTGATCCAGGAAATCACGGGCAAAGGCAATCACTTTTTCGCCGCGTACCGGGTTGTAGCCGCGACCTTTTTCCGCGCCATTGTCTTCCGGAATCACATCGGTGCCGTACAGTGCGTCGTACAGGCTACCCCAGCGGGCATTGGCGGCGTTCAACGCATAGCGGGCATTCATTACGGGAACAACCAGCTGCGGGCCAGCCATGGTGGCGATTTCCGGATCCACGTTCTGGGTGCCAATCTGGAAGTCTTCGCCTTCCGGCAACAGGTAACCAATTTCTTGGAGGAACTCTTTGTAGGCGGCCGCATCATGGGCTTGACCTGCACGCTGCCGGTGCCAGTTATCGATCTTCGCTTGAATTTCGTCGCGCTTGGCCA
>Ga0209075_1003102_pt1 | contig 14074 bp, 20 predicted proteins | sample Stecom2011_FD_187523 | JGI IMG/M metagenome (GOLD analysis project Ga0209075, IMG submission 187523) | Agricultural soil microbial communities from Utah to study Nitrogen management - Steer compost 2011 (SPAdes) (version 2) | ecosystem: Environmental > Terrestrial > Soil > Agricultural land... | reverse complement strand
TCTCGGAACGGGACGGATACAGCCAGATTTACCTGTATGGTATTTCGGGAACATTGCAACGCCCGCTGACGAGTGGGAACTACGACGTGACTTCGTTGCTGGCGGTGGACGAGCAGCGGGGATTGGTCTATTATGAGGCGGCAGGGGAATCGCCTCTCCGCAGGGAGATATACCGGGTGAACATGGAGAAGGGAGTGCCGGAGAAGCTTTCGCAACAACAGGGCTACAACAGCGCCGCGTTCAGTGAACAGGGCAAGTTCTACGTGAACCGCTGGTCCGACGCGAACACGCCCACGGTGATCACGCTGCACGACGGTAACGGAAAACAATTGCGCGCGTTGGAGGCCAACCAACCCCTCCGAAATAAAGTGGCGACAGCAGGGTTCCCCGAGCGGGAGTATATAACGGTGACGGCGGCCGATGGCATCACACCCCTGAACGGGTGGGTATTGAAGCCGGCCGGTTTTAACCCGGCGAGGAAATACCCGGTGGTGATGGTACAGTATAGTGGCCCCAACTCGCAACAGGTGCTGGATCGCTACAGCCGCGACTGGTATTACGCGCTCCTGAACGAGGGGGTGGTGGTGGCATGCGTGGATGGAAGAGGCACCGGCGCGCGAGGGGCGCAATTCCGCAACAGCACTTACCGTAACTTGGGAATCCACGAGTCGGACGACCAGATCGCGGCGGCTCGCCATCTGGCATCGCTGCCCTATATCGATGAGAACAGCATCGGCATCTGGGGATGGAGCTATGGCGGGTATAACGTGCTCATGAGCATGAGCCGGGGCAACGGGATATTCAGCGCGGGGGTGGCAATTGCACCGGTGACCGACTGGCGGTTTTACGACACGATCTACACCGAACGCTTTATGCGTACTCCCCAGCAGAACAACCCGGGATACGAAAATGGGTCGCCCATGGCCCTCGCGAATCAGTTAGAGGGCAACCTGCTCATCGTTCATGGCACGGCCGATGATAACGTGCACGTGCAGAACTCCGTGGAGTATGCCCGCGCGCTGATAAAAGCGGGTAAGCATTTCGATATGTTCTTTTTCCCCGACGAAGATCACTCCATCCGGGGGGATAGCAATAGAAAATACCTATACGAGAAAGTAATCAACTATTTTAAAAACAATATGTAGTTGCCTTTTTCACACGAGCCACGGTTGTGTATTATTTTACACGATAAACTCTCGTACCTTATATCCACTCTCGTGTCTTATAATGAGGAGCGTACAAAACTTATTTTCCGGGGGGGAGAGCGGCAACAGTCGCTTTTCCCCTTTTCATCTGGAAACAGCCCTTAAACAAAAAAACGGCTTTGTTGTTATTAACAGAACAAAGAGGCAAAGTAAGTTTCAACAGCAGAGTGAATGCTCCATTATCTCCGTTAATGAAGAAAACTCTATTTGCCTGATTATTGAATTTTCGTTGAATGTTTTTCCGGTACAAAAACCACTAAAAAATTTAAAAAAGTCTTTTTTTCGCGATAGTTTTGTCCCAAAAAATGATTCTTCGATTTAAGGCCACACGAGTGAAATATCCCTTAACGGGAGAGCGATTTCACGAGAGAGTGAGAAAAAGGTGTCGACTTTATGGCAGAGACTTCGTACATACAAAAAATATTGAGAAACCCGGCATTCGGATTAATGTCGCTGTTTGTCTTTTCCTTGCTTGTTCTTTGGATAGATACACGCTTAGCCGCTTCAATTGGCCTGGTGCTCGCGATCGTGGGATACGCGGCTGTAAAAAGGTACAGCCGGTTAATTTATGATATTTCCATTGTTACCTTCGCGATCGCGGTGGTGCTTTCTTTCACCCTATTTCCCTCGTTACCGGTGCTGAATCGCTTCGTGATCGTGGAGATAATATTCGTGTTGTCGTTAATTCTTATGCGGCTATCGCGGGGGAAAATTGTATCTCGGGTAGTAAGGAGGCGCGACACGATGTTGAAAAACTACTTGAAGGAGTCGTTCCGGGTCGCGTTTCAGGCACAATACGGGCTGTCGATTCATCTGCTTTTGGTGTTGGCATTCTTTTTATTCAATGCCGATCAGTCCCGTTTCATTAACACGGCATTCATGGTAGTGGTTTGCCAGATTATTTTACTGGCCATCATGGCCTTTGAAACGGCACGTTTGCATATTCTTGATAAAAAACTCTACCAGGAAGAGTGGTTGCCGGTGGTGACGGAGAAAGGGAACGTGACGGGGCGTGTGGCTAAATCGATCACGAAAGGGTTGAAAAACAGATTTATGCATCCGGTGGTGCGCGTGGCATTGCTGCACGATGGGCGGATTTACTTGAAGGAACGGAACCGCTCTCGTTTGTTGAATCCGGGGAAACTGGACTATCCGTTTGAAAAGTACATGCAATATAATCATGCCATTGATGAAGCCGTTCGGAACAGCTTGGGGATGGAGTGTGGGAATAAAGACCTGCCGTTGCGCTTCTTGTTGAAATATTCTTTTGAAAATGAAATTACCAAACGGCTTATTTTCCTGTATGTTTCCAATATCGAGCACGAAGAAACATTCAACTGCTTGAACTTGGAGGGGGGAAAGTTATGGACCATTGGTCAGATTGAAGAGAATATGGGCACCGAGTTGTTCTCGGAGTGCTTTGAGCTTGAATTTGAATACTTGAAAAACACGGTCTTGCTTGCTCATCAATTCAGAAAAGATTCCAAATAGCGTAAAAGCAATAGGCAGCTAAACTCACGTTCGGCTGCCTATTCATCGTTTAAATATAAAAAAGAAAAAAGTTATTTGTAAAAGACCATGAAATTGCTTCGTTTTATAACATGCTTTAGTTGAACCCTATGCTGTTTGTCTAGTTTCGATCGGCCGTGTATGCACTGGTACAGATGCTTTAGTTGAACCCCATGCTGTTTATCCCGGCCTCGCTTTTCAGTGACTTCGAGAGTTTGGAGATGGAGTCGAAATCGATTTTTCCCGATACCGTGATAAGTGAGAAACCATCGCTGTTGTCGATCGTTATCAATATCAGGTCTTGCTGTTCGTCGCTCTCCCTTTTCATGAAGACCGATATTTTCGAGTTGCTCTCGTTTACCGAAACCATCTCCTCGTATTCGCTGAACGCCTCCTTTACCAACTCGTGCGCTTTGTGGTAATAGTACCGTGAATCTTCTTCATCCTCGCTACTTACCATACGGATGCTTTTCAACTCTTTAAATGCATTTTTTAATTCTTCGTCGTTGGTGTTTTCCGTCATCCGGTCAAGCATCGTTTTCCCGATGTTCACGTTCGTGAGGGGCCGTTCGTTTTCGCTGTATTTTTCTATAAAGCGGTTCACGAAGTCGCCAGGAAACATCGCGAATGGAAAAGCGAATGACAGCAATATCAAAAACACTCTCTTCATTATTTGTTATCCTCCTGTTGAAACTCTTTTTCAATTACTCCCCCGTCCGTATCAGGGACAGTATCGCCGTTCGGCTCGTTAGTCCGCGTTTCGCGTAACGAGTCGAGCGATATCCAATCAATCTCTAGCTCGTCGATATAATGTAGGGTTTGCAGCGATGCTTCTTCACTTGCTTGAAGAGCATCGGAAATTTTCATCAAGGCATAGGTGGCATCCTTTATTGCCGCGTTAGGATCGTGATACGTCTCCGCGAATATAGGTTTATTGTACTGTTTCGAAACAAAATAAATGCTGAGTGTTAGCCCGACCACCAAGAGCAGCGAAACTGCAACCCGGAGCATGGGCGTGAATACTCGGATGGTGATGTATCGCCGATTTCGTGACGACGCGCGAATGGAAGCCTTCAATCTCGCGTTGAAATCGCTGCCGGGCACGGCCGACTGCTCCTCGTTGACGTAGGTGAACAGGGGCTTCAAATGGGTTAGCTCTTCGGGCAGATCATTTTCAAGAAAATAGTCCCGTAGCTGCTGCTCTTCCTTCGGCGAGGTTTCGCAGTTCCAATATTTTTGTAAAAGCCTATATATAGGGTCGCTGTTCATACCTGATTATTAACGTTCTTATCACTATTATGTGCTCAATTCCTTTTACCATGTGCCCAATTCCTTGAGTTTCGATAGCAAATCTCTCATTCTTCGCCGAGCCCTGAAGAGGCTCACCTTCACGAGATCTTCGCTAATGGCGAGGGATTCCGCGATTTCCCGGTAACTCATTCCCTCTATTTCACGCAATTGGAATACCAGTCGCTGGGTTTCGGGGAGTTCGTCGATGCATTTTTCGATCACCTCTCGCTGCTCTTTTTGCACCATGTCGAGGTAAGGCGATTGATGCTCCACGAAATAAAAAACCTCCATTTCGGGGTCGATGGCATCGGTTTTTCGAATGGCCTTCGCGGCCAACCGATCCAGCGACATGTTTTTTACCGAGCGGAAGCAGTAAGCTTCCAGGTTTTCTATCTCCTTCCACTCCTCTTTTCTGCTCCAGAGCTTCGTGAGTACATCTTGCAGTACATCTTCGGCCTCAGCCTGTTCCTTCACGATGCTGTATGCCAACCTGAAGAGTTTATCCCGTAAAGGGAGTATTTTCTTATGAAATGAATCGGAGCTCATTATATAGTGACGGCAAAGGGAGCGAAAAGTTACATGAAGCTGTTTATTTTTTTCTCGTGGAAGGGATGGATGCTTTTTTTTAAAAATATGGCGAAATACTTGCATATCCTGCTGATTATTTGTAATTTTGTGCCGTTTTTCACCCGTAGTTAATGATTGTTGCATGATAATCAGCGGGTTGCAAATGTGTAAATGCCATTCCTTCGCGGATGGTAGAATTTTCCGGAAGCAATAAACAATAAAAAACAGGTAAAAATAAAGAAAGTAGAAAATGCCTACAATTCAACAATTAGTAAGAAAAGGCCGTAGTACGCAAACTGAGAAGAGCAAATCGCCCGCGTTGGACTCATGTCCACAGCGTCGCGGCGTGTGCGTGAGGGTGTATACAACTACTCCCAAAAAGCCTAACTCCGCCATGAGAAAGGTGGCTCGTGTACGTCTGACTAACTCGAAGGAGGTAAATGCATACATTCCCGGAGAGGGGCACAACCTGCAGGAGCACTCCATCGTGCTGGTAAGGGGCGGGCGTGTGAAAGACCTCCCCGGTGTGCGTTATCACGTGGTACGCGGAACTTTGGATACTGCCGGCGTGAATGGCCGTACGCAGCGGAGATCGAAATATGGAGCTAAACGCCCGAAAGCTGGCGCGAAGAAGTAATAATTTTTTTGGATACGCCATGTAAATGAAGGGTTGAGTAAATGAATTCAGAGGAGTTCGTTGAAGACATGTAAACGGCAACCAAACAACAATAATTTTTTTTACAATGAGAAAAACAAAACCTAAAAAAAGACAGGTTCTACCCGATCCTGTATATGGTGATGTAAGGGTAACAAAGTTTGTTAACCACCTTATGTATGATGGCAAAAAAAGCCTCTCTTACGACATTTTCTACACCGCTTTAGAGACAGTGAAGGCTAAGTTGTCAAACGACGAGAAGTCGGCCCTCGAGATATGGAAAGCAGCTCTCGACAATATCACCCCCCAGGTGGAAGTGAAGTCACGCCGAGTGGGCGGAGCTACATTCCAAGTTCCTACCGAAATACGACCCGAGAGAAAAGAATCTGTTTCGATGAAAAACCTCATTCTTTATGCACGCAGAAGAGGAGGGAAAACGATGGCCGATAAACTGGCTGCCGAGATTGTTGACGCGTATAACAGTCAGGGCGGAGCGTTTAAACGCAAAGAAGATATGCATAGAATGGCAGAAGCGAACCGCGCGTTTGCCCATTTTAGATTTTAATTAAGGATAGATAGAAGGTAAAAAAAGATGGCTAAGGGTTTAAAAGAAACATTAAAATATACTCGCAACATTGGTATCATGGCTCACATCGACGCCGGTAAGACTACCACATCCGAGCGAATTCTGTACTACACGGGATTAACGCATAAAATCGGAGAGGTACACGACGGCGCGGCCACCATGGACTGGATGGCACAGGAGCAGGAGCGTGGAATTACCATTACCTCTGCCGCTACCACCACGAGTTGGAAATACAACGACGATACATTCAAGATTAACTTGATTGACACTCCCGGGCACGTTGACTTCACCGTGGAGGTGGAGCGTTCGCTGCGTGTACTCGACGGTGCCGTGGCTGCTTTTTGTGCAGTTGGTGGCGTGGAGCCACAGTCCGAAACCGTTTGGAGACAGGCCGACAAATATAAGGTGCCACGCGTGGGATACGTGAATAAGATGGACCGGTCAGGTGCCAACTTTTTTGATGTCGTACGCCAGATAAAAGAGATGCTTGGTGCTACCGCTTGCCCCATTCAGATACCTATTGGTGCTGAAGAGAACTTCAAGGGAGTGGTTGACTTGGTAACAATGAAGGCCTACCTCTGGCACGATGAGACGATGGGTGCCGATTACGACGAGGCTGAAATTCCGGCCGAACTGATGGAGGAAGCCCAAGAGTGGCGCGAAAAGATGCTGGAGACAATTGCCGAGTTCGACGACGAGTTGATGGAGAAGTTCTTTGACGATCCCTCTTCCATTACGATGCCTGAGATCAAGGCGGCCATACGGAAAGGTACGTTGGCCATGGAAATGAATCCGATCATTTGTGGCTCGTCGTTCAAAAATAAAGGAGTTCAAACGTTACTCGATGCCGTTTGCGCGTACCTGCCCAGCCCGGCAGATACCGACGCTATTACCGGTACCGATCCGAACGATACCAGCAAAGAGCTGATACGCCACCCCGATCCATCGGAGCCGATGTGCGCGCTGGCCTTCAAGATTGCCACAGATCCCTACGTGGGGCGTCTCTGCTTCTTCCGTGTTTATTCGGGAGAACTGGATGCCGGTTCCTATATATATAACGCGCGTTCGGGAAAGAAAGAGCGTATTTCACGCCTGTTCCAGATGCACTCCAACAAGCAAAATCCGAAGGAGTTCATTGGCACCGGCGATATTGGCGCGGGGGTTGGGTTCAAGGATATCCGTACCGGCGACACGCTGTGTGACGAGAAGAACCCGATTATCCTAGAGGCGATCGACTTCCCCGACCCGGTGATCGGGATCGCGGTGGAGCCAAAAACGCAAAAGGACCTCGACAAACTTTCAACCGGGCTGGCTAAGCTGGCCGAAGAAGATCCCACCTTCACGGTGAAGACCGACGAAGATACGGGGCAAACCGTGATTTCAGGGATGGGTGAACTGCACCTCGAAATTATTATCGACCGGTTGAAACGTGAGTTTAAAGTAGAGGCTAACCAAGGCCGACCACAGGTGTCTTACAAGGAAGCCATCACCAAATCGGTGGAGCTGCGTGAAACCTATAAAAAACAGACGGGTGGACGCGGTAAATTTGCCGATATAATCGTACGTGTAGAACCTGCCGATAAGGACTTCGAGGGCGACCTCCAGTTCGTGGACGAGGTGAAGGGTGGAAATATTCCGAAGGAGTATATCCCTTCCATTCAAAAGGGTTTCCATCGCGCGATGCGAAATGGAGTACTCGCGGGTTACCCGTTAGATACACTGAAAGTAACCGTGATAGATGGTTCTTACCACTCGGTAGACTCCGATCAACTCTCGTTTGAGGTGTGTGCCATGCAGGCATTTAAAAACGCGGTTGAGAAGGCAGGCCCCGTGTTGTTGGAGCCGATTATGAAGGTAGAAGTAGTGACGCCCGAAGAGAGCATGGGAGACGTGATCTCCGATCTTAACAAGCGTCGCGGACAGGTGGAAGGAATGGAATCGAACCGTTCCGGTGCACGGGTGGTGAAAGCGAAAACACCGCTGGCCGAGATGTTCGGATACGTCACCGCGTTACGTACCATCACTTCGGGACGTGCCACGTCGACCATGGTATTCTCGCATTTCGAGGAGGTCTCCTCTTCCATCGCTCGTGACGTGTTGGAAGAAGTAAAAGGCCGTGTAGATTTGATCAAGTAAACAAATGCAACATATTTTATGAGCCAAAAAATCAGAATCAAACTGAAGTCGTACGATTATAGCCTGGTGGATAAATCAGCTGAAAAAATCGTGAAAACCGTAAAAGCTACGGGTGCAGTGGTCAGCGGTCCGATTCCTCTTCCCACGCACAAACGCATCTTCACCGTGAACCGCTCCACGTTCGTGAACAAGAAATCACGTGAGCAGTTCGAGTTGGCTTCTTTCAAGCGCCTCATCGACATTTATAGCTCCACGGCCAAAACCGTTGACGCGTTAATGAAGCTTGAGTTGCCCAGTGGTGTGGAAGTAGAGATTAAAGTGTAATTAATTAAACAACAGAGAAATGCCAGGATTATTAGGAAAAAAAATCGGAATGACATCCGTTTTCAGTGCCGAGGGAAAAAATATTCCATGCACTGTTATCGAAGCAGGTCCTTGCGTGGTTACTCAGGTAAAAACCGTTGACAACGACGGTTACGATGCCATTCAGCTCGGGTTTGTTGATAAAAAAGACAAACACACGCCGAACGCTGAAAAAGGGCACTTTAAAAAAGCCGGGGTATCGCCCAAGAGACACTTGGCCGAGTTCAAACATTTCGGGAACGAATACAAGGCGGGTTCCGAAATTGGTGTTGATATTTTTGAGGGTACTGTATACGTCGATGTGGTCGGTACCTCGAAAGGAAAAGGATTTCAAGGTGTAGTTAAGCGTCACGGTTTTTCGGGCGCGGCCGAAACAACACACGGTCAGGGCGGTGTTAAAAGATCACCCGGATCAATTGGTATGTCTTCTACTCCTTCGAGAGTTTTCAAAGGCATGAAAATGGCCGGCCAAATGGGTAACGAACGAGTAACGGTTCAGAACTTACAGGTCATTAAAGTAATCCCGGAACATAACCTGCTCCTTTTAAAAGGATCGGTACCGGGTGCGAAAGGTTCAATCGTAATAATTGAGAAATAAAATGGAGTTAACTATATATAACATCAAGGGAGAGGCAACAGACAAGAAGGTGACGCTCGACGATTCCATTTTCGGGATTGAGCCTAATGAACATGTTATCTGGCTGGATGTAAAGCAGTACTTGGCCAACCAGCGTCAAGGGACGCATAAAACCAAGGAGAGAAACGAGATCACGGGTAGTACCCGCAAGTTGATCCGTCAAAAAGGGAGCGGCGGTGCTCGTCGCGGCGACATTAAATCGCCCCTGCTGGTAGGTGGGGGCCGTGCGTTTGGCCCTAAGCCGAGAGATTATGGCTTCAAGGTGAACAAGAAGACGAAAGCGTTGGCTCGTAAATCGGCTCTTTCACTCAAAGCAAAAAATAACGCCATCGTGGTGGTCGAAGATTTTGAGTTCGAAACGCCACGGACCAAGAGCATGGTTGAACTGGCGAATAAATTGCAACTGGCTGATAAAAAGCTACTTTTCGTTTTGCCAAGTCAAAATAAAAACGTATATTTGTCGGCTCGAAATTTGGGAAAAGTTAATATTATAACAGCCTCGGATATAAACACATACAAGATCATGGATTGTACAAATCTGGTGATCACTGAATCTTCCGTGGCCGTGATCGACAACCTATTTAACGCGCAAGGAGGAACAAAATGAGTGTAATCGTTAAACCCATATTCACCGAGAAGCAAACCGATATAACGGACAAACAGGAAAACCGTTATGGCTTCATCGTGCGGCCTTCCGCGAACAAGGTGCAGATCAAACAGGCCGTGGAAGCTCTTTACAACGTACACGTTGAAAGAGTGAACACGATGAACTACGAGGGAAAGAAACAAAGCCGGTACACTAAATCGGGAGTTGTGGAAGGACGTACGTCTTCGTATAAAAAAGCAATTGTCACCCTGCGAGAAGGGGAGACCATCGATTTATTTAGCAATATTTAAGAAGGAATGGCAATACGTAAATTAAAGCCCACAACGCCGGGGCAGAGACACAAGATTATCGGTTCATTTGATAATATCACTGCAAATGCACCGGAAAAATCTCTTGTAGTTGGAAAGATAGCAAGGGGCGGCCGCAACAACCGTGGTAAAATGACGGTTCCAAATGTTGGAGGCGGACACAAAAGACGCTATCGGATTATCGACTTCAAGAGAACAAAAGAAGGTATTCCAGCCGTTGTAAAGAGTATAGAATACGATCCAAACCGTTCAGCACGCATCGCGTTGCTTTACTACGCGGATGGGGCTAAAGCATATATATTGGCTCCCAATGGATTGAAGGTTGGAAACACAGTGATGTCGGGGCCTCAGGCAGCCCCTGAAGTTGGAAACGCGCTCCCCTTGGCAGTGATTCCTATCGGAACGATAGTTCATAACATTGAATTACGTCCCGGCCAAGGTGCTAAAATGGCACGTTCAGCCGGCACTTTTGCCCAGCTGGTATCTCGCGAAGACAAATACGCGATTATCAAGATGCCCTCGGGTGAAGTCCGTAAGATACTTTCTGCATGCAAAGCTACCATTGGTAGCGTGGGTAATTCGGACCATGCTCTGGAACAATCAGGTAAAGCCGGACGATCGAGATGGCTTGGACGCCGCCCTCGCACACGCGGGGTCAGCAAGAACCCGGTAGACCACCCGATGGGTGGTGGCGAAGGCCGCGCTTCGGGAGGACACCCAAGATCGCCTCAAGGCTTGTATTCAAAGGGCTTGAAAACAAGAGCTCCTAAAAAACATTCTTCTAAGTACATCGTGGAAAGAAGAAAGAAGAAGTAATCTGATTAATTATTAAAACTATGAGCAGATCATTAAAAAAAGGTCCCTATATCAATCTCAAGCTTGAAAACAAGGTGAACGCCATGAACGAGGGCGGTAAAAAAACCGTGATCAAGACGTGGGCGCGTGCCTCGATGATATCACCCGATTTCGTGGGACACACCATCGCCGTACATAACGGTAACAAGTTCATCCCGGTATATATTACCGAGAACATGGTGGGTCATAAACTGGGCGAATTCGCGGTTACCCGTACGTTCCGGGGCCACGCTGGTAACAGGAAGAAATAAAGATAAACAGAAAAAGACATGAGTGCTAGAAAAAGAATATCAGCTGAAAAAAGAAAGGAAGAGCGCAAAGATGTTTCTTTCGCCGTGCTGAAGAACGCTCCCAGTTCTCCTCGCAAGATGCGTTACGTGGCCGACATGGTACGCGGCATGGAGGTGTTTCAAGCGTTGGGCGTGTTAAAGTTTTCCAACAAGGAGGCAGCTTCGAAAGTTGAAAAACTGTTGCTCTCGGCCATCTCCAACTGGGAACAGAAAAACGAACGCAAGGCAGAGGCCGGCGAATTATTTATCAAAACGATCTCCGTTGACGAAGGAACCATGTTGAAGCGGCTTCGTCCCGCCCCGCAAGGCCGCGGTCACCGAATTCGCAAGCGTTCCAACCACGTGACTATCGTGGTGGATAGGTTAAACAACGAAGAACAAGAACAAAATTAAGAAAGATGGGACAAAAAGTAAATCCGATATCCAATCGTTTAGGGATTGTCAAGGGATGGGACTCTAACTGGTACGGCGGAAATGATTATGGTGATACGTTGTTGGAAGACAACAAAATACGTGCCTACCTTAATACCCGTCTTTCCAAAGCGAGTGTCTCTCGTATCGTCATCGAGCGTACATTAAAGCTGGTGACCATCACTATCTGTACCGCCCGGCCGGGAATCATTATCGGTAAAGGGGGACAGGAAGTAGACAAGCTCAAGGAAGAGTTGGTGAAACTCACCAATAAAGAGATACAGATCAATATATTCGAGATCAAGAAACCCGAGCTCGACGCGGTAATCGTTGCCAACAACGTGGCCCGCCAAATTGAAGGTAAAATAGCATACCGCCGCGCGGTAAAAATGGCGATCGCCTCTACCATGCGCATGGGAGCCGAAGGTATTAAGATACAGGTATCCGGCCGCCTGAATGGTGCCGAGATGGCCCGTTCAGAGATGTACAAGGAGGGCCGTACTCCCCTGCATACATTCCGTGCCGATATCGACTACGCGCTCAGTGAAGCACTCACGAAAGTGGGCTTGATCGGTGTAAAAGTCTGGATTTGTCGCGGGGAAATCTACGGCAAGAAAGACCTTGCTCCATCGTTTGCAAGTGCTAAGGATAACCGTCAACATGGCGGTGGTCGCGGTGGCGGCCGTTCCGAAGGCGGCAGAGGCGGCAGACGTAGAAGAAATAAAAACGCTTAATCGAAAAGAATAATGTTACAGCCAAAGAAAACAAGATTCAGAAGACAACAAAAGGGCCGTATGAAAGGCAATGCCGGACGCGGTACCGAGCTGGCATTTGGAACGTTCGGGATTAAATCGTTGCAATCGAAATGGATCACCGGAAATCAACTTGAAGCTGCCCGTATTGCCGTGACCCGGTATATGCAGCGTCAAGGGCAAGTGTGGGTACGCATTTTCCCCGATAAGCCGATCACCAAGAAGCCTGCCGAGGTTCGTATGGGTAAAGGAAAAGGAAACCCCGAAGGGTTTGTTGCTCCGGTTACTCCCGGGAGGATCATTTTTGAAATCGAGGGTGTATCTTACGACGTGGCCAAAGAAGCGTTACGTTTAGCTGCCCAAAAACTTCCGGTAACTACCAAGTTCGTGGTTAGGCGAGATTATATTCACGATTCTAAATAGTAACGTAACACGAAACAAGGTTCCACATGCATCGTGATAAAAAATAGTAAACGATTGGTATGAAAAAGCAAGAAGAATTAAGAGAATTATCCGATAAAGATCTGAAAGATAGATTAGATGCTGAAGTGATGGAATTGAGCCAGCTGCGTATCAACCACACCATTACTCCCCTCGACAACTCCGGTATAATCAAGGAAAAGCGTCGTAACATCGCGCGCGTCCATACCGAGTTAAGGGCACGAGAGTTGAAAAATGTAGAATAACAGGATAGTATGGAAACGAGAAATTTAAGGAAAGAAAGAATCGGGGTCGTTTTCAGTAACAAGATGGACAAGACCGTCACCGTTGCTGTAAAATGGAAAGAGAAACACCCTATTTATGGGAAATTCGTTAATAAAACGAGGAAATTTCACGCCCATGATGAGAAGAACGACTGTAACATCGGCGATACAGTGCGTATAATGGAAACCCGTCCTTTGAGCAAAACAAAGCGATGGAGAGTGGTTGAAGTAATGGAAAGGGCCAAGTAAGATGATACAACAAGAATCAAGGTTAACAGTTACCGACAATAGCGGCGCGAGGGAAGTACTTTGCATTCGCGTGCTAGGGGGAACAAGAAGGCGTTACGCGTCGGTTGGGGATATCATCGTGGTCTCTGTAAAGAGTGCGATCCCTTCGAGTGATATTAAGAAAGGTGCTATAACAAGAGCGATTATCGTTCGCACGAAGAAAGAGATACGGCGGGCCGACGGCTCCTATATACGCTTCGACGACAATGCTTGTGTTCTGCTGAACAATGCCGGCGAATTACGAGGAAGCCGAATTTTTGGACCGGTTGCTCGCGAACTTCGCACGACGAACATGAAAATTGTTTCATTGGCCCCGGAAGTATTATAATCTATTATTAAGCAATCACAGGCAATGAGTAAATTACATATAAAGAAAGGCGATACGGTATACGTCAACTCCGGTGAAGACAAAGGAAAGACCGGCCGCGTGCTCGAGGTTCTGGTGAAAAAGAACCGGGCGGTGGTAGAAGGCGTGAACATCGTCTCGAAACATGCAAAGCCCAACGCGCAGAATCCAAATGGAGGGATCGAGAAGAAAGAAGCATCCATTCACCTCTCGAAATTGAACCCGGTAGATCCTAAAACAGGCAAACCTACTCGTGTTGGAAGGAAATTAGACAGCAATGGGAAATTAGTTCGTTACGCTAAAAAATCGGGGGAGGAGATGAAATGAGTACAACAACATACGAAGTTAGCTTAAAAAAAGATTATAAAGAGCGTATCGTACCCGCGTTGGTGAAAGAGTTTGGCTACACCTCGGTGATGCAGGCTCCCAAGCTCGAGAAGATTGTTATTAACCAAGGGTTAGGAATAGCAGTTGCCGATAAAAAAATTATCGAGACCGCTATCAATGAACTAACGGCAATCACGGGGCAGAAGGCAGTACAGACCATTTCTCGCAAGGATATATC
>Ga0209075_1003101_pt1 | contig 14075 bp, 10 predicted proteins | sample Stecom2011_FD_187523 | JGI IMG/M metagenome (GOLD analysis project Ga0209075, IMG submission 187523) | Agricultural soil microbial communities from Utah to study Nitrogen management - Steer compost 2011 (SPAdes) (version 2) | ecosystem: Environmental > Terrestrial > Soil > Agricultural land... | reverse complement strand
ATGGGTATAACGACAGTATTCGGCTTTTATATCCGCTATGCAGAAGATGATCTGCCTTTAGAAGACTGGAGTATTTTCCCGAAATGGTTTCCTGTTTTTGTGGTTATGTCGGGTATTTCTGTTTTATATACCCTAATCGTATTGGGAATTATGATACACAAGAACCGAAAAAACAGGAACCGACTTTAAACTGTTTTCTACTACCTAAACTTCTTCACTCCTGCCTTAATCTCAACCGGCAAATCATTTTGCTCAGGCGGAATGGGGCAAGAATATTTGTAATTGTAAACACAATAAGGGTTGTATGCTTTGTTGAAGTCAATATATATCACATCGCCTTGAGGAATTTCTAAGTCTATATAACGTCCACCTCCGTAGCTCTCCTCTCCTGAAGTCAAATCTGTAAAAGGCAAGAAAAGTGAGTTTTTATATAGTGGCTTTTTCGAAAGCTCGATATTTTGGAAAACATCCAAACGACAGGTTTTTCCGTCAAGTTCAAAATGAAGTTCGCCATACTTTACATAAAGCGGCTTTCGAGCTGTGGTAGTAGGCATTTCAAATGGCTTTTCATCAGGAGTTCTCACAAATTTTGCCTTTACGAAATATTTCTCGCTGATTTCATAAAAATCTAAACCATCAAACGTTTCTAAATCTTCTTCTTTGAGCGGACTGGTTTCCGGATTCCTAAATTTAGCATTCATCTTATCTTGAAACTCAACCACCGATTTTCTGCTGAAATCTTGACTAAAGCCGAGCTGCATACTCAGCAGACCTATTAATAATACAAAGTACTTTTTCATCGCCTACTTTTTAGTAAACGTAAAGATAAAAAAGTTGAGCTTTTAAATCTCAATTATATATGTACTTTTGCACTTTTTAAAATGTATTTACCATGAAATTAGAAGAACAACTCAGACAAAGAAGCGGAAATGTATGTGAATTAAGTGGAGCTAGCGATAATTTAACAATTTATCAAGTGCCTTTTGCGAAAGGAAGCGAAGTGGAAAGCTCGATTTTAATCAGTGAAAAATGTTTGGCTCAAATCGAGAAAAGAGAAGAATTAAACAGTTCTTTTTGGGAGAGTTTTTTACCAACTTCGATGTGGAGTGAAGTTCCTGCTGTTCAGGTTGTGGCTTGGAGAATTCTAAGTCGTTTGAGAAACGAAGGTTGGGCTGCTGATGCTTTAGATATGTTATATTTAGATGATGATACGCTAGAATGGGCAAAAGCTACAAATGACCATATCGGGGATTCTGCCACTCAATTACACAAAGATTGTAACGGAAACATTTTGGCCAACGGAGATACCGTTACACTTATTAAAGACTTAGACGTAAAAGGTTCTTCACTGAATGCTAAAATCGGGACGGCTGTGAGAAACATCAGACTCGTACACGACAACCACGAGCAAATCGAAGGGAAAATTGAAGGGCAATCTATCGTGATTCTAACAAAATATGTGAAAAAACAAATGTAATTCTTGTTTATTCCACCTTATAAAAACCGACAACTTCCTCTAAAACACTGGAAATTGTCGGTTTTTTTGACAGTATAATTTTGTTGGTATGAGATTGTAAAACCTCGGCTGTAGTCTTTCCGATACAAAAACAGTTTTGATTTCCCAATTTATTTTCTTGTAAGAAACTCATCACGCCCGAAGGACTGAAAAACAGCACCGCATCTACTCCCTCGGTAATCTTATAAGGAGTCAACTTGTTGTCATACACTTGTATTTCTTCGAATTTGATTTGATTCTGCTTAAAAAATTCTGGCAAGACATCTCGTCTTAAATTCCCACAGAAAAAAGAGAATGAAAAATGTCTGTATTTCTCTGAGATAATCTGAACCAAATCGTCTGCATAATGAGCAAAGTCAAGCACTTGAAAGCCGTTCTTTAGCAAAAGCTCCTTGGTTTTTTCGCCTACACAAATACAGTTTTTCTGTTTTAAAAGCGCTATTTTTTCGTTTTTTAGCACACTCAAAACCGCATTTTTACTGGTAAAAAGTAGCATATCCATCTCTCCTTTCCATTCGAAATTCAATAACTCAATCGAAATAAAATCTTCATCCTTCACATTAAAAAGTGCCGGATGAAAAACGGATTTTTCTAAAGAGGTAAGTTTCTTAGTAGATAGCAGATTTATTCTTGTCATTTTCGGCAGAAAAGAGAATTGAACCACAAAAATACCACTTTTTAATTTTGATATCTTTATCTTAGGCAAATTCAAATAGAGAATTTTGAAACATTTCTTTGTTTAAAACACAATCCGAAAACCAAAAAAGTTAAAACTTATTTGTTTAACATACAGTATTTTTGCTACTTTTGAGGCTGTTTTGCTATGTAGCAATTCAAAAAATAAATAATAATGATTACACACATTCAGGGAAGATTAGTCGAGAAATCACCTACCAATGTAGTGATTGACTGTGCAGGAGTAGGTTACGATATTAATATTTCCTTACATACTTATTCGCTTTTGCCTGAACGTGAAAACATTAAGCTTTTCACGTATCTGCACATCAAAGAAGATGCTCACACGCTTTTCGGATTTGTCGAAAAGTCAGAAAGAGAAATCTTCAAATTGCTGATTTCTGTATCGGGAATCGGTACCGGAATTGCCAGAACGATGCTTTCTTCACTTTCTCCAAAACAAATCATCGAAGCCATTGCCGGCTCAGATGTAGCTACCATACAATCGGCTAAAGGTATCGGAGCCAAAACGGCTCAAAGAGTTATCTTGGATTTGAAGGAAAAAGTGTTAAAAATGTATGATTTGGACGAAATTTCTTCTCTTACTGACAATACAAACAAATCTGAAGCGTTATCTGCTTTGGAGGTATTGGGCTTTAACCGAAAATTAGCAGAAAAAGCTGTGGAAAAGGTGTTAAAAGACCAACCTTCTGCTTCGGTTGAAAACATAATTAAACTAGCATTAAAAAATTTGTAATTCTTTGGAAACAATTTATAATAAGTGGTATAACAGATTAAGCAAACTTCTTTCGGGTGGTTTGTTTTTTTGGTTTATTTTTTTGTGTACGACAGTAAATGCTCAGGAGGAAACACCACAAGACAGTACGGGTTATGATGTAGGGCGCATCGAGATGAAAAACCCTCCGAGTGTGGCCGATTATTATACGTATGACCCGGTTCTGGACCGCTATGTTTTTGACACGAAAGTAGGCGAGTTCAGTATCAATTACCCGATGTTCCTTACTCCGAAAGAGTATGAAGATTTGGTGACCAAAGAAACCATCAAAAATTACTTCCAAGAGAAATCCAGAGCGATGGACTCTGAAAACCCGGAAGAACAAAGAGACCTTTTACCTCGTTATTACGTAAATTCAGGTCTTTTTGAAAGTATTTTCGGAAGTAATACAATAGACATTAAACCAACAGGATCTGTTGAGGTTGACTTAGGAGGTCGTTTCACCAAACAAGATAACCCTGCCCTTTCACCCAGAAACCGCTCTAACTTCTCGTTTGATTTTGACCAACGAATCAGTGTCGGGCTTATGGGAATGGTCGGGACAAGGCTTAAAGTAACAGCCAATTATGATACCCAATCGAGTTTTGACTTCCAGAACATGATTAAGCTCGAATACATTCCTACCGAAGACGATATTATTCAGAAAATCGAAGTCGGGAATGTGAGTATGCCTCTCAACACTTCACTCATCCGAGGCGCTCAAAGCCTTTTCGGGGTGAAGACTGAATTACAATTCGGTCGAACCAAAGTAACGGGAATCTTCTCTGAGCAACGTTCTCAAACTCGAGGAATCGTAGCCGAAGGTGGTGGGACGTTGGAGAATTTCGAACTCTTCGCTTTAGATTATGACGCAGACAGACATTACTTCTTGTCACAATACTTCCGAAACCGATATGATGATGCTTTAAAAAACTATCCGCTTATTGATAGTAGGGTTCAGATTACTCGTATTGAGGTTTGGGTAACCAATCGTCAGAACCGAATCAATGCTTCTCCAAACGAAGGGTTCAACAACAGAAACATCATAGCTTTACAGGATTTGGGAGAGGCGCCTTTATCTGACCTTCCAACAGATCAAGTCGTGGTAATTAACCCTAGCACCGGCTTCTTTAATGTCCCGGCTAATACACCTTCAAATAACAGCAATAACAAATACGACCCAAAACAAATAGGGCTCAACGGAAGTTATTTGAATAGTAGCATTCGTGATGTAGCAACTGCTGCTGCCGGATTTAACATTCCGGGAGGAACTGCCAACGAAGGAACCGATTACATCAAACTCGAAAATGCAAGAAAATTAAATCCGAGTGAATATACTTATCACCCTCAACTCGGTTACATTTCTTTAAATCAGCGCTTGAATAACGATGAGGTTCTTGCAGTTGCTTATCAATACACTATAGGAGGAGAGGTTTATCAAGTTGGGGAGTTTGGTACAGACGGGGTAGATGCTACTGTGGTAGGGCAAAATGGACAAGGACAAGATTTACCTACATCTCAAGCCTTGATTCTAAAGATGTTGAAAAGCAACCTTACGAACGTTAACCAACCTATCTGGAACCTGATGATGAAAAACATCTATGCCATTCCGGGTGGGGCTCAATTGGAGCAAGATGGCTTCCGATTCAACATTCTTTATACGGACCCTTCTCCTCTGAACTATATTACTCCTGCTCCAGGCGCTACTCTTCCTGAAGATGTAGCAGAAACACCTTTATTGAGGGTATTCCACTTAGATCGTTTAAATTTTACTAACGACCCACAACCGGGAGGAGACGGATTTTTCGATTTCGTGGCTAATGCTAACGGAAACAACCCTCTTTCGGACCAACAACAATATGGTTCCACAGGACAACAAAACCAACAAGGACCTCCAGGAGGCAACCCGGGTGGTTATGGCAATCAGAATCAGCAACAAAGCTATAATACTTTCAATGGTATCACCGTAGACCCTCAAAGGGGACGAATCATCTTTACCACTGTGGAGCCATTCGGTAAACACCTTTTCGAAAAGCTGAGAGACCCTAACTCACCTTTGGAAAACTACGATGATGAGCTAACATATAATGCAAATCAGCGCAAATACGTTTTCCGAAAAATGTACCGCAGCACTCAAGCAGCTTCATTGCAAGACAGTGATAAAAACAAATTCCAACTAAAAGGTCGTTTCCGTTCTGCTTCAGGAGACGGAATCTCAATTGGAGCTTTCAACATTCCTCAAGGTTCGGTTGTCGTAAGTGCCGGAGGACGTATCCTTGTAGAGGGAATCGATTATACGGTAAACTACCAAATCGGGAAAGTTTATATTACAGACCCATCGATTCAAGCATCAGGAATTCCTGTTGAAATCTCGGTTGAAAACAATGCCGTTTTCGGCCAACAAACCAAGCGTTTCTTCGGATTCAATATCGAACATAAAATCTCAGACAATTTTGTTGTAGGAGGTACTTTACTTCGAATGGCCGAAAAACCGTTTACTCAAAAGTCAAACTATGGACAAGAGTCTGTAAACAATACAATTTATGGAGTAAACTTAAACTATTCCACAGAAGTTCCATTCTTCACTCGATTAGTAAACAAACTTCCGAACATGGATACCGATGTTCCATCCAACATATCGGTTAGAGGTGAGGTGGCCTTCTTGAAATCAGACACTCCAAAAGCCGATAAATTTGACGGAGAAGCTACAGTATATGTAGAAGACTTCGAAGGTTCACAGACCAATCTGGACATGAAATCTCCTAATGCTTGGAGTTTATCGAGTGTACCGATTGGTTACGGAGGGCTAGTTCCTAACAGTGATGTTCCTAATAGCGACATCGACTCTGGCTTCAGAAGAGCAAAACTGTCATGGTATACCATTGACCCTGTTTTTTATACCACACAAAGACCCGGAGGAGTTACAGAAAACGATTTAGCATCCAACAGAACCCGAAGAATTTATATTAGAGAACTTTATCCGGTTAATGATATTGCTCAAGGACAAACTACCGTAAACCCTACTCTGGATTTAACCTATTACCCTACCGAAAGAGGACCTTATAACTTTAGCCCGTTAGCAAACGGAACTAACACTCTCCCGAACCCACAAGACAACTGGGCCGGAATTATGAGAGGAATTACTTCTACAAACTTCGAGCAAGCCAACGTTGAGTACATTCAATTCTGGCTTTTAGACCCGTATGTAGGAAATCCGGGAGATACAGCCAATCCGTTTAACAGCGGTATGCTAAAAATCAACTTAGGGGAAATCTCAGAAGACATCCTGAAAGATGGGAGAAAAATGTATGAAAATGGTCTTCCAGAAGCAGGATCCAACCAAGCCACTTATCCTACGCCTTGGGGGAAAGTACCGGCTTCGCAATCGCTCATTTATGCTTTTGACACTAACGAAGCCAACCGTGCCGTTCAAGATTTAGGTCTCAACGGACTTACAGATGAGGAGGAAGCTCAAATGTTCCCTGCTTTTGCCGGAATAGATGACCCTGCTCAAGACAACTACGAAAACTTCTTGTCAGCTCAAGGAAACATTATCGAAAGATATAAGAGATACAACGGAACACAAGGAAACTCTCCAGTTCAACTTACAGACAATAACCGAGGTTCTACGACTTATCCGGATGTGGAAGATGTAAACCGTGATAATACCATGAACACCATCGATGCTTATTATGAGTATACAATAAACATTCAACCAAACTTACAGGAAGGTCAAAATTATGTTACCAACGTAATGGAAACCACAGCTTCTCTAACCGGTTATGGTCCTAACGGAGAAACCACTACTCCTGCTCGATGGATTCAATTTAAAATACCAATTACAGATGGTACTCCTTTCGGAGGAATTTCTGACTTAAGATCCATTCGCTTTATGAGAATATACTTAACCGGATTTTCAGAAGAAATTACTCTACGTTTCGGATCTTTAGACCTTGTTCGAAGCGAATGGAGACGTTATACTTACTCTCTTGACCCAACAGAAGACAACGACACTGACTTGTTAGACAACACTGGTTTTGATGTACAAACTGTCAACATCCAAGAGAATGGAAATCGTTATCCAATCCCTTATGTGACACCTCCGGGAGTTGTAAGAGAACAATTATACCAAAACAATACACTTATCAATCAAAATGAACAATCTCTTTCGTTGAGAGTTTATAGTGCAGACGGAAGCTTCTCCGGCGGACTTGAACCAAACGATTCAAGAGCTGTGTTTAAGAACGTAAACGTGGATATGCGTCAGTATAAGAAAATGAAGATGTTCTTGCATGCTGAAGCACTACCATTGATGTCAGCCAACAACCCTAATGGAGAGACAAACCCGTTGCAGGATGACCAAATGGTTGCCTTCATTCGTTTCGGAAATGACTTTACACAAAACTTCTATCAAGTAGAAATTCCATTAAAGGTAACTCCGGAAGGGGCTGTTATGGATACGGATATTTGGCCTGAAGCCAACAATATGGAGGTGGATTTAGCTTGGCTTACTAAGCTAAAAATTCTAGCTATGAGTGCTAATCTGGATGACATTCCTCCTTTAGATAACGGGATTTACTATAAAAACGCTACTGAACTTGGAGCTTCGTCAAGCAACTTAAGAATTGGTATTAAAGGAAACCCGAACTTTGGATATGTTCGTACGTTAATGCTAGGAGTTAAAAACGTTACGAATAGTTCCATCCGAGGAGAAGTTTGGTTTAACGAGCTTCGTTTAGCCGAGATGGACAATCGTGGCGGTATGGCTGCCACGATGAGTGTAGATGCCAACTTTGCTGATTTTGCTACAGTCTCGGCTACTGGTAACATGAATACGATTGGTTTTGGGGGAATTGAAGACACACCTAACCAAAGAAGTCGTGAAGACCGCTATCAATACAACATTGTGAGTACCCTACAACTCGGAAAATTACTCCCGAAAAAATGGGGTATGCAAATTCCTTTCAACTATTCAATAGGTGAAGAATTCATCACTCCTGAATATGACCCATATTATCAAGATATCCGAATGGAACAATATCTGGATGTGGTAAATGACCCTCAGGAAAGAGAAAATATAAAACAACGAGCTATTGATTACACCAAAATAAAGAGTATCAATTTTATTGGAGTCAGAAAAGACCGAGCTCCGGAACAAAAGCAACGTATTTATGACCCTGAAAATTTAACGCTTTCTTACTCATATACGCAAACAGATCACCACGACTATGAGGTAGAAGAAATGTTTGACCAACAGGTTCAAACCGCTGTAAACTATAACTACAACTTCCAAAATAAACCCGTAGAACCATTTAAGAATACGGCGTTCATGAAAAAAAGCAGTTATTGGAAGTTGCTTCAGGACTTTAATTTCAACTATCTACCTTCGAGCATTACATTTAATACTGCTATTCTACGACAGTACAACAGACAACAATTCCGTCAAGTCGAAGTACAAGGAATTGGTTTGGACCCGCTTTACAGACGTAATTATATGTTTAATTACAACTACGGATTCAATTACAACCTGACTCGAAATCTGAAAATCAACTACAACGTAACTTCCAGCAACATCGTGAGAAGTTATCTGGATAGCGAAGGTGTACCGATTGATTCATATACTATTTGGGATGACTATTGGAATACCGGAGAAGCGAATCAACATACTCAACAGATTACAGCTAACTACGAATTGCCTTTGAATAAGATTCCTTTCTTGAGTTTCTTGAAATCGACCTATAGCTATCAGTCTATGTATAACTGGCAGCGTTCTTCAGACGGACTTTCAAGCATCGAAAGTGAGGGGGTAACTTATGATTTAGGAAATACTATTCAGAACTCCAACACACATCAGTTGAACAATACCCTGAATATGGATTTGTTCTACAAATACATTGGTTTAACTAAAAAGCCACAACCAAAAACTACAGCAAGACCAACAACTCCTGTCCCAGGACAAAGAGTTACTGGAAATCAGCAAACTGCGACTACTCAAAGAAGTGTGTTTGTTGATGGGCTTATCGGAGTTGTAACCAGCCTTAAAACCGTTCAAGTTAACTATACCGAAAACAACGGAACCGTATTACCGGGCTACTTACCTTCAATAGGATTCTTAGGAACTTCGAAACCTACTTTAGGGTTTATTTTCGGAAGCCAAGAAGATGTTCGTTATCACGCTGCTGTAAACGGATGGCTGACCAACTATCCGAATTACAACCAGAATTATACACAAATCACATCTAAAACACTCAATTTAGTGGCTTCTCTAGAGCCATTCCCGGATTTGAAAATAGACCTATTGGCAGATCGCAATTACTCTGATAACTATTCGGAGCAATACGATGTAACCAATGGATACTATAACTCTCGTTCACCTTATACTTTCGGTAATTTCTCTATTTCGACCATTATGATTAAGACTGCTTTCTCACGCAGTGATGAAGTATTCTCTGAAGCTTTCCAAGACTTTAGAGATAATAGATTAACCATCGCTAACCGTTTGGCAGAGCAAAGAGGAATTGACCTTTCGGCACCTGGTGCTATAGGTCCAGACGGATTCCCTGTAGGATACGGGAAAACACATCAAGAAGTGCTATTACCAGCGTTCTTGTCTGCTTATACCGGAAAAAGTGCTTCGGGTATTTCTCTAAATGCGTTACGAGATATTCCGCTTCCGGGTTGGAATATCCGTTATACAGGACTTATGAGATATCAGTTCTTTAAAGATAAATTCAAACGTATCTCATTACAACATAATTATAAAGCGACTTACTCTATCAACTCTTTCCGTTCGAATTTCGATTACAACAACGACCCTAACGGAACAGATTCAGGAGGAAATTATTTCCCGAAAACCATTATATCAAACGTGAACTTGGTAGAAATGTTTAATCCGCTTTTCCAAATTGATACAGAGCTCAAAAACTCTATTCAAGTTAAAGCCGCTATGAAAAAAGACCGTACCTTGTCTTTGAGCTTCGACAACAACTTACTTACAGAAGTACAAGGTTACGAGTACCAACTCGGTTTAGGATATCGCATAAAAGATGTAGTGATCAATACTACTCTTGCTGATAACCCAACCAATACCATTAGAAGTGATATCAACCTTAAGGCTGACTTTACTTATAGAAACAACAAAACGATTGTTCGATATTTAGATTATGACAATAACGAACTTGGAGGCGGACAAGACATGTGGTCTGTAAAATTTACGGCAGACTATGCATTTAGTCGAAATTTTACGGTACTTTTGTACTACGATCATTCGTTCTCAAAAGCGGTTATTTCGACTGCCTTCCCAATTACGAATATCAGAGCAGGATTTACTCTGAGATATACCTTTGGAAACTAAAAATTAATAAATAATAAATTACAAATTATGAACATTCCAGCTAATTTAAAGTACACAAAAGACCACGAGTGGGTTAGTGTTGACGGAGATACAGCAACTATTGGTATCACTGATTTTGCTCAGAAAGAACTTGGTGATATTGTGTATGTAGAGGTAGAAACTCTTGATCAAACTTTAGACAAAGATGAAATCTTCGGAACAGTAGAAGCTGTAAAAACCGTATCCGACCTATTTTTGCCTATGTCAGGAGAAATTATTGAGTTCAACGAAAATCTTGAAACAAATCCTGAATTAGTAAACTCAGACCCGTATGGAGACGGCTGGATGATTAAAGTAAAAATCTCTGATGCTTCTGAGTGGGATAGTTTACTTACAGCTGAGCAATACAAAGAATTAATCGGTGCTTAAAAACAGGTTTTTCTGGTTGGCTCTACTTTGGACAGCAGTAATTGTTGTCTTGAGTTTGGTTTCTTTTTCCAAACTTCCGAAGGTAAGCTTACTGCCTAGCTACACTGATAAAATAACACATTTTGTGTTCTATTTCGGTTTTGTGTTTTTGTGGGGAAATGCGCTTCTGCAGAAAGCACAAAACCGAAAAAATATATTCCTGAAGATACTCTCGACCGCTATCTTGGTAGGTGCCTTAATGGAAGTTCTTCAAGAAACTCTTACTCAAAACCGAACATTCGATTGGTTGGATATATTAGCCAATTCTATCGGCGCGGTTGTCGGAATCTTTATTTTAATGATGTTTGGCAAGTCCGAAAACAAACTGAAATCTTTTTAATGCTGACTTTAATTATGGACCTTAAACAATATCTTGACTCAACTTATTTGAAAACCGCTGCACAAGCAGGGCTTTCGGAAGAAGAAAATCTAAAAGTAGCCGAACAATGTATTGATGAAGCTATTGCAGAAGGATTTAAATTGGTCATGATTCGCCCCGAAGTGGTTTCTTTGGCTCGAAAAAAAGTTGATGCGGCCAAGTCAGAAGTGTTAGTAGGCACTGTTATTGATTTTCCTGAAGGAAATTCAGAAGTTTCAGAAAAACTCAAAGAAGCACAACAGGCTATCGAAAATGGAGCAGACGAACTCGACTTTGTGATTGACTACAAAGCCTTCAAAAGCGGAAACAGCCAAAAACCTAAACAAGAAGTGTATGAATGCACGAAACTTGGTTTAGACCACAACAAAGTCGTAAAATGGATTATTGAAGTAGCGGCTTTGACTTCTATGGAAATCGTGCAGCTTTCGGCACTTATTAAAAACGTAATCATTTCCCGTTTTGACGAAAGCGATTACGAAAATGTATTCGTGAAATCATCTACCGGTTTCTATAAAACTCCAAATGGAGAACCCAATGGGGCTACGGTTGAAACCATCAAACTGATGCTTGAAAATTCTTTCCCGTTACCTGTAAAAGCTGCGGGGGGTGTTCGCTCTTTTGAAGAAGCTCAACAAATGATTCGCTTAGGCGTAAAACGCATCGGAACTTCATCTGCTAAAGCTATTATTGATGGTGAAATAGCTCAGGGAGGATATTAAACACAAAGCTTATGGACGGAAAAATCAGATGCGATTGGTGCGGGTCTGACCCCTTATATCAACATTATCACGATACAGAATGGGGTATTCCTTTATATGAAGACCGGAAAATCTTTGAGTTCTTGATTTTAGAAACTTTCCAGGCAGGACTCAGTTGGATTACTATCCTCCGTAAGCGGGAAAATTTCCGAAAAGCATTCGACAATTTCGATTATAAAAAAATAGCCTTATACAATCAAGATAAGATCGAAGAGCTATTACAAAACGAAGGAATCGTCAGAAATCGGCTTAAGATTCAAGCTACAGTGAATAATGCCCAAGCATTTATGAAAGTACAAGAAGAGTTTGGCTCTTTTTCTAACTATATTTGGAAGTTTACAGGTGGGAAGCCTATTGTCAACTGTCCTAAAACATTAAAAGATATTCCGGCTACAACTCCACTTTCTGATACTATTAGTAAAGATTTGAAAAAACGAGGATTTAAGTTTGTAGGCTCTACCGTGGTTTATGCGCATATGCAAGCCACCGGAATGGTAAATGACCATTTAGAAAGCTGTTCTTTCCGCTTCAACACTAATCTTTAAGAAGTTTTACGATACCCAATATAGCGATTAGTAAAGTCACACACCCCAATAGGTAATTGACGTTTTTCATAAAAAACACGGTTTTGTGCTCTATTTTTTTCACAAATAATGTATAAAAATAAAACACCATCATAGCTCCCGAAGAGGCCCCTATTGAAAACCACAAGACATAATACTTCTCGAACGAAAAATAGTCATACGAAGCTAAAGAAATACTGAAAACCACATAAAACGGAACCGGAAAAACATTCAATACAGACAAAAACATTCCTTGAAAGAATCGACTGGACTTTCGACTAACTACCGGGTCCTCATGGGGAATTTGGTTCTTTTTCGAAAAGAAGAAAAAATACACGCTTATGATCAAGAAAATAACAATCGCTATTTCTTGAATCAAGTAACTTACATCGGTTCTTCTATCTATAAAACGAGCAAAAATTACCGCTATCCAAGCCTGAAAAAAAACTATTACGGCTGCTCCCGAAGCAAAAGCCAAAGCTCTGGACTTTCCGTCTCTCAAACAGATTTTTGCAACATTCATATTAATCAATCCTGGAAGCAGAGTGGTTAAGAATGTAACACAAAAACCTGTCAGTATGGCGGAAAGGTAATTCATCTAATTAAGTTTGAACTGTATATAGGTAATGGGCTTACCTTGTTCCAGATATTGTTGTTCGTAGAACGTCTGAATAGAAATCACCTCTTCCGGAGCCCCTTCATTCCTATACACATTGTGATTCGCATATATAACTTGATGATTTTGCCCATGCAAAAGCCCCAAGGTATAACCGTGCATGAATTCGCTATCGGTTTTCAGATGGATACACCCGTCTTTTTTGAGGATTTTTTTGTAGCGTTGTAAGAATTCTGAATTCGTAAGTCGGTGTTTAGTTCGTTTATATTTTATTTGAGGGTCAGGAAAAGTAATCCAAATTTCATCTACTTCTTTTTCTGCGAACAAGAATTCAATGAGTTCAATTTGTGAGCGTAGAAAAGCTACGTTCTGGATATTTTCTTCTATAGCGGTTTTAGCTCCTCGCCAAAATCGAGCTCCTTTAATATCAATTCCAATAAAATTTTTGTTTGGATATTTTTGAGCCAAACCAACCGAATATTCTCCTTTTCCGCAACCTAACTCTAGAACAAGAGGGTTGTTATTCTTGAAAAATTCTTGATTCCATTTTCCTTTTAAAGAGAAATTACCAGAGACTACTTCGTCTCGAGTTGGCTGAATTACATTCGAAAATGTTTCGTTTTCTTTGAATCGTTTTAGTTTATTTTTACTTCCCACAACAAAAATTAATTTTGGGGTAAAGTTAGGGATTTATAAAATAAGTTCCTTTCAAAATGTCAGAAAGAATAAATAACGCCTAAATTAACATAGCCTGACAAAGTATTCATAATGGTTTCCTGTACAAAATTCTGATTACTTAAAATAGAATTTTTTGTATTGTTTTCTCGTATGTTCAGAATGTTGTTTGCGTGGAGGTAAAGGTCAAATTTAGAATTATGATTATAAATTACTTTGAAGCCAATGTCTAAAATTTCATTAGATGATACGAGACTTGATTTGAAAATATGGTAATTTGAGTTAATGCTCCAATTCACTTTTTTATTTAAAATAAG
>Ga0209075_1003100_pt1 | contig 14077 bp, 8 predicted proteins | sample Stecom2011_FD_187523 | JGI IMG/M metagenome (GOLD analysis project Ga0209075, IMG submission 187523) | Agricultural soil microbial communities from Utah to study Nitrogen management - Steer compost 2011 (SPAdes) (version 2) | ecosystem: Environmental > Terrestrial > Soil > Agricultural land... | reverse complement strand
AAATGAAATCAAAAGGATATTGATAGTGCTGTATATAAAGAGGAGACCTAAAAAACCTTTGGTTTGTGTACTTTGAAAATAAGGGAAGTATTTGTTGACAAGCGAATGGCTACCCAATGAAAAGAAAGCACTTAATAGGGTAGCAGTAGATAAACTGAATTGAATCACTCCGTAGAGTTCCCAATCTAGAGGATAGATAAACATCGTACTTAAACCGCCTATGATGATACCTAGGTAGTTTACTATCGAGTTTTTTAAACTTTGTCTTTGTACGATTCCCACTATTAATTTTAAATTTTAATCAATACTTACAAAAATATCAATATTGAAGAGTAATTGAAGGTTTATTCATTTTTTGAATTTTTTAAATTCTGTCTTTCCAAAATCATATTCAACTTTTCCCATACTTTTCCATTCATATTCATTTCACTCGTGTTTTTATGAATTATCCTAAACCCTACTTTTTCGTAGCATCTAATGGCAGCGGTATTCCAAGAGAAAACATTAAGGTCAACTTGATTAATATTTGAATCTGAAAAGAATAACTGGACCACTTTCCGAACAACTTTTTCACCAATCCCTTGTCCTCTCAAGTTTTCGTTTCCAATTAAAACTCTAGACAATCTATTGCCACCATTCTTAAAGTTTAGTTCACAATGTCCAATTGTTTCATTTGTAGAATTTAAAATGATTTTTAGTGGTTTCCTATCTGTCATTTGAATGTATTTCATCAATGTTTGATTTGTCAATGGATAGGGAAGAAGTGGACCAGCAAATTGAAATAACTCCTCCTCATTATGAATCCAACTTTTAAAGGTTTCAAAATCACTTTCAGTAAAAGGTTCTAATGTAATCATTTATGTTTTATGTTACTTTGCAGTGTTTTTGCTGCTTCATTAGTCTTCCAAAATAGTAAACAAAATCTTCTTTTGATTTCCGAGCTCGTCTAACACGGTCAACAAATGCTGACCTTCTTTTGGAATGTATTTTATACTATGAATTCCAGTTGTTTCTCCAAGATAATGATTGTCTACATGCCAAAAAAGAGTTGCTGAAGCATCGGGGTGAGAAGCCTCAAATATAATTCCTTTAGAAATCCCGTCTAAATCTACTGTCCCAACCATTCTACTATTGTGATCAGGATAGATAATAGAAAAGGTTTTTTCCTGAGCAGCATCTTCACAGTCAGGATGAAACGGAGGAATACTTATATAGTTAGGGTGTGAACTCTTGTAGAAGTAGGCTTGTAAAGGGGGGAGGACAAAACGAGAGACAGTTTTTAGATTCAAATCTTGACTGCACCCTTGATGATAACGATACCGTTCCTTTTGATCAGTAAGAAAGACTTCATGAAAGTTGCATGAAGGTCCTCGCAGTGCATTTTGATGAACTTGAACTGTGTCGATTCTTATACAATTAAGTGTGTTTCTGTGTCCGCTTTCTCTACAAATACTCATTTTTACTAGTTCATCATAAGGAGGAATAAACCATGTCCTTTTAGTGCTTAGGTGTGTAAATACATCAAACATAATTGGTCCTGCTGCAGTGGTTCCGATAATTCCCGGTCGACCTTCGCCTGTTGCATTTCCTACCCAAACTGCGACAACATAGTCAGGAGTACAGCCAATTGCCCAAGCATCTCTGTTTCCATAACTTGTACCTGTTTTCCATGCTATCTTTGAAGACGAAGAATATTGCTCCCATGAAGCTTCCATGTGTGGACGGTTTACGCTTAACAGTGCTTGGAAAGTCTCATAAATAGATCCAGCATCAAATTTAGAAGTTGTCCTGGTAACGGAAGAAAATTGTGGAGAGTAAGCATTGAAGAGACTCGCGTCCTCCCAGGTATTCGTATTGTATTTGTTTTCTGAATTATAATAATTCAATGTTTTAGCCATTCCTGCATATGCATTTGCTACATCCCATAGAGAAGATTCAGCGCCTCCGAGGATTAAAGATAAACCATAATGTTCTGCACTTTTTGAAATGTGCTTTTGTCCTATCGAGCGCAGTTTATGTAAAAACTTATCGATTCCATATTGCTGCAATAGATATACTGCAGGAACATTAAGTGATCTAGCCAAAGCATCGCCAGCTCTTACCGCTCCTTCGTTTTTCTCATCATAGTTTTTAGGTGAAAAATGGTCGAAATGCATTGGCACATCAGGAATTAATTGGTCGTTATGAATCATTCCTTCTTGTGTCATAGAAGCATAAAGAAAAGGTTTTAGAATACTCCCTGAACTCCTACTTGAACGAACGATATCAACATGTTTTTGGTGTTTGTTTTCTGTTGCAGAATTTCCGATATAGGTAACCACTTCATTCGTTCGAACATCAATCACTAGTAATGCAGCATTGTGGATGTAATTCTGATTTAAATGCATTTGATGACGTTCGAGAATACGTGTTAATTTCTCCTGTTTCTTATCGTCAAGTGTAGTTGTAATACGTTGACCTTTTTTTCCATTTTTAATTGCATTGTCTAATAGGTGAGGAGCAAGAGAAGGTAAAGTCTTAGGTGCTCCAATTAACGGTTCATCCAATGATAGTTCGTAGGTGATTTCGTCAATCTTACCGTGTTCAAATAAAGTTGTGAGTACTTTATTTCTTTTTTCAAGAAGAATTTCTCTGTTTTTTCCAGGGTGAACTAGTCCTGGGGCGTTAGGAAGCACGGCAAGTGTTGCTGCTTGCGACCAAGATAAATCATGTGGAGGTAAGCCATAATAACGCCAAGAAGCTGCTTCTAATCCCACTACATTTCCTCCAAAGGGAGCATGAGAGGCATAAATTGTGAGTAATTGTTCCTTACTGTAGCGTAACTCCATTCGAAAAGCCCAAATAGCCTCTACAAACTTATTGTAAAAAGTTCGTTTCTTGTTGCGAGACATTCTGGCTATTTGCATGGTGATCGTACTTCCGCCACTGACTACACGTCTAGCTTTTAAATTACTGATAGCGGCACGACCAATAGCTCTAAAACTTACACCTGTATGGGCATAAAAATCATGGTCTTCAAACGCAATGATAGCTTCGTTAAATTTCACCGGTGTACTGTCCATTTCTGGAAACCTCCATTGACCATCTTCTGCGATTCTAGCATTCATTAAGCGACCATCTTTGCTTAATAGAATAGTAGAAGTAGTACTGTCAAATAACACAGTAGGTAAACACCCCAAAAAGTAAACTAAAAATGCAAATAGTGCAAACTTAGTTAGCTTTCTGGGCGCAAAGAAAAAGCGATATTTCCCGATATTTATCCGCACGATTACCTTTGTCCAGGCGATACAACTTTCACGAGACTTCCTTTCTTAAGTGCAGATATTGTAGCGTCATACATTGCCTCGATATGAACAGCAGGCATATAATACTCTCCTACATAAGCTGCGTGAAGATTGATTTTAATCGTTTTACTTTGGTTCTTACGTAGACTAAAGTAGGTGTAAACCCTATCATCACGAATGTCTTGATAATCGATATGATTACCATCAATACCGGAGTATCCAATATCCATTCGTTGATTATGGATTTCCCAACCACTCGGAAATATCTGAGACAATGCAAGTTCCTGGTAATTCCCACGAGTTCCAGGATTAGAAACAGTCACCTCAACTGAAAAGTCAGTTCCTTGTTCTATATCATCAACACTGATGATTTGATTTGCAGCGTTTCGGTAAACTACATCCATATAGATATTATCAGATCTTGAAACTTCATTTCCTGCTAGTGGAGTTCCAGTTGCAATTAATCGAGCAAACAGATAGCTACTTCCTGAATTCTTAATCTCGACTACAGCAGTGGTTTGGTTGCTGCTGACTTTTAAATCAACCAATTCAATTGCTTTCGTACTCGTTACATTGACCGTTTTACCATTGTAAGTATAAGAAGCTTTCATTCCTTCTTTAGGTTTGTTGTTTTCTGTAAAAAGAGCAATTGCCATTAAAGAATAGGCAGTTGTTTGTGTACTCATCCATTGGTCCCGACTCAAAGTTTCCGAAAGTTCTCTTACCAATCCTGCTGCTTTTGATTTCTCACCCATTAAGGTCAAAGTCTCAATAATCATAGCTTGGTCACGGTGATTGTTTCCATATGAGTAGCTTAACTCGGTATAAGGAGTAATACGTGTAGATTTATCTTTAACAATACTTTTAGCAACTTCATTTTTACCTGCAATTTGATATGCCGCAGCTAATCTCCAAGCAGCCTGAACTGATAGATCATTTTGTGAACGCAGTTTATTCATTGCACTTAAGACAGGCTGTCCCGCTAAAGCAAGACTATATAGTCGATAGGCTTGTGGTAAGTCTGAATTGCGGTAATTATTGTGATTTCTAGGATTCCAATTTTTGGCTTGATCTTTTTGGTAGTTAATCCACTTTTCTTTTAAGCCATAAGGTAGTGCATAGCCTTTCTTTTCTGCTTCGAGTATAAAGTGTCCAGCATAAGTTGTCGCCCAGTCATCTGCTGTTCCACCACCTTGCCAAAAAGAGAACCCACCATCATTCAATTGATGTCTTTGGATTTTATTAATCACAGAACGTACATTGTTATCAATTCTTTCTTTGGTCTTAGCGTCGATATCAATTAAAGAAGCCAAATAGAGTTGAGGAAATGCACCAGAAGTCTTTTGTTCAAGACAACCATGAGGGTAGCGAATTAAGTAACCCAAACGCTTTTCTAAGTTAATTGGAGGAATGGAAGATAATTCTAGTTTTGCTGAATTACTGTTTTGCATTCCTGGTAATGCTAGAGTACTTGACCAAGTTGCATTTTCGTCAATTACTCCTTCGTTGTACACGGTTGTAGGGAGATTTGGTTGACGAACTTCAAGGTCAATTACATAAGTTGACTTTTCATTCCCGCTAGTTGCAATTACCTCAACTTTGGCTGCGCCAGTTAGAGTACCTACTTCTAAGTCAAAACTTACAACCTGATCTCCAATAGTGTTAAAAGTAATTTGTTTTTGAGCGTTGCCCACTACCTTTACAAGGCTATTTGTTTTGACCTGTAGGCTTACGTTTTTAACCTTTTTATCCATGGCGAAAACATTTATCGGCAGTTGAACCTTCTCTTTTGGTCCTAATACTCGTGGTAAAGTAGCCAACACCATTAGAGGTTTCTTTACAGGTGTTGTTTTTTCAGCACTTCCATAAGCACCTTCTTGGCCTGCAACAACCATTGTGCGCACTGAACCAATATAATTTGGAACACTAATTTTATGTTTAGCAGATTTCCCTCCTTTTAGTGAGAATGGACCGATAAATCGAACCATAGGTTTAAATCGGATTGGGCTATCATCACCAGGGTTTATAGCCATATCTCCACCAATTGTTAAGATATTTTCGACTTTAGCGCCATAAGCACCAATTACATGGTCAAATAAATCCCATGTTTTAACTCCTAATGCTTCACGTGCATAGAAATGGTTCCATGGATTAGGAGTTTTGTACCTGGTTAAATCCAATAACCCCTCATCTACCACAGCAATTGTGTATGTCATGTCATGGTTGTTCTTTTCTTTGACTTCAATTGTAAATGAAGATTCTGGAGCTAATTCATCGGGCATATTAATTACAGGCTCCAGCATCGTTAAAGGATCTTTAACCATAATTGGAATAACGCCATACATTCTTATAGGAGCATCATTTTTAGTTTGCTTATGCTGTTGTAAGAAAGTAATATGGACGTAGCAGTTGGGCGCTAAATCTGCTGTAATTGGTAATTCAAAAGAAGTTTCGCTACCTAAGGTTTCAATCCAAAAAGCATCCACGACTTTCTTTCCATTTTCAATACTAATTAGTGCCCTTCCGTCTTTTGCTGAAGGAAAGCTTAACTTTGCTTTATCTCCAGTCGAGTATTCTTCTTTATCTGCTGAAAAGACGAGCATATTTGCACCATCAGGTGTTTCACGACCAGCTCTTGACATCCAACTAGGCCAATCAAAATAGGTCATAATTCCTGTTGAATGTCCACTTTTTACGTCTTTTACCTTGATGAGGTAACGTCCCCAATCATATTTGTTAATCTTAGTGGATGCTTTTCCATCACCACTCGCATTGGTGGTAATTGTTTCTCTAGAGATAGGCGTAACATTGCTGTTATTGATGTAACTGGCAACATTGTTGGCACCACTTTCCCACCACCAACTCCATTCGATTCTGTAAACCTCAACTTCTAATTTTCGATTTCCTGCTCTTACTCCGTTTTTATCAACAGAAACAATAGGGAACTTGTAGGTTGAGTCAGTTTGTAATGCACCGTATCTATTAATTTCAGGAGATTGTATTCCCACAAAGTAATCATATGGCGCATAGTTTACAGCCATTTGGTCTGTACTAAAGTCACCGCCTCTTTCAAAAGCACGTGTTGTAAAAATTGCTTTTAACATTCCTGGAGCTTGATCTTGAACTTCAATTTTTTGATTAAAAGACAGTTTCCCTTCATCATTTAAGTTGCGTTCAAGAAACTGCTCAGTTGAAGGATAGAATGACTTGCTTGGGTCATCGAAAGAAAAGTTTTTAAACGCTTTAAAAACAGTTGCTGTGGGCAAGAGTTTTAAAGAAATATCAGTTTTCAATTGACGTGCAGGCGCGCCATGTAGCCATTTGACCGTTAAGTCTCCTTTAACATAAGGGTTCGAAGCACTAATCAACTCATCATTTAGCTTTAAATTGATTTTTAGTCGATTTGGTTTAATTGTTTCTACTTTAATAGTCTTTGTAAATGCTGCTCCACCAACTTCAACTTTAGCGCTCCAATTTCCTGTTGGTGCATCAGCGTCTGTTGGAGTAGTAAAATTATAAAAACCGTTTAAAGATTCTTTGTGAACCTCTCGTTTTACTAATTGTCCGCGTGAATTATACAGTTCGAAAATTACAGGGTGATCTTTTGGAATCATTCTGTCTTTATCTTCTAAAATGAAATTTAGAAACAAGGTATCTCCGGGACGCCATACTCCACGTTCTCCATAAATAAATCCTTTTATTCCTTCTTGAACAGTAGCACCATCAATATCGAATCTACTCAAAGGCAAAGAGTTTCCATTCCCCAATCGTAAATAACCTTTTTTATTGTCGTGTTCAACTACCATAAAGAAAGGTGAACCTTTTAATGCTTTAGTTTTTGCAATTCCTTTGGTGTCTGTTTTTTCTTCAGCAATAAGTTGTTGTTGATAATCGTAGAATTTAACGGTTGCCCCTTGAATAGGTCTTGCACTAACTATGTTCGTGACTATTGCAACGGTTTGTCCATTTGTACCTGTTTTAGCAATTATTCCAATGTCAGATGCAAAAATGTTTTTAACAACGCTTTTGTTTTGATAATAAGAGTAGGAGCAAGGATCATCTTCTCTTCTGTAATCATACCCATCAAAATAATAGTAATCATAGTAGTCGTACCCCCAATCATTAATATACTCCCATTTATCGGCTTCAGCATAATCTTTTTCATCCCAATCGGTTTCATCTCTTTGGATGTCTTCTTCTTCAGCATTAACGCAAGAATAAACGGAGTGGTGTTTTCTAAATCCGATTTCAACTCTATAAATAGCCCCTTGCTCTACCTTGATATATTCAGATAAGTCTAAATTAAATCGGTTCCACTTTCCTAAATCTAATGGCTTGTCTTCTGCTAAGTAGATTGTTTTCTTACGAATCACTCGCCCTACACGTTTTAACTCATCACTTCCATCATAATCATTGCTTTGAAAGAATTGTGTGACGTTGTTTTCAAAGATTTTAATTATTCGAATATCAACTGCTTTGATGTTTACCGCTTCAAATGGCACCATCATGTTATTTGAAGAGGGGAGAATACTTCCTTTTCCTATTAGTCGGACAGCAGGTTTTATGGCCTTAAAATCAATCGAAATTGCTTCAGTTTTTTTGAATTTATAACCTTTAATATTTTGAATCGCTTCATTTAAAATTAGTGTGTGACTGCCTTCTAAACGACTAGAAGGATAAATTCTTAATTCGTTTGTTGAAATAGCCGTTTTCACATCATTTGTACCTTGAATTTCAACTAATCCTTTTAGGTTTTGATTGGTTAGTAAAGGGTCAGAAAAACGTATTAGAATATATTGTTCAGGATATTGAATAACTGATGTTCCAGTTACCTTAAAATCCCCTAAAGCAGGAATTTCATGGCGTATTTCTCTTTCTTCTTTACTATCTTCAGGAAAAGTGTTCCATACAACTTTAACTTCTCCAGCGGTTTTTTTTCTTTGGAGGCTATCTACCACTAAATTATAAAGTCGATCATTACCGTTTTTACTCCATTTAGCTGTTTTCTTTTCACCATTTACAGTGATTTTAAAGTTTTTATTAAGTGTTTGAGTTGAAACAACATCAGCTGTAATTGCTGTCCCTAAAAGCTGATACCAATCCATTGATTCACTAGAATAACTTTTTAAACCTTCAATTTCAAAATTGATTGCTTGTTTTATGATAGTGAATGGAAACTTGAAGATTTTCAAATCCTTTGGAACATCACTTACCTTTCCTAATTCAAACTCAACCCAGTAAGTTTCATCTGATTTAAAGTTTTCTTCCGGTACAAATTGGATGGTGTATTGGTCAACCCAAACTGTTTTTCCTTTAACCGATGGAGAAATTCTAATAAATTCATCTTTTATAGGTTGATTTGGTGTAACTTTTTTCGAATATGGTTCCGTTAATTGTATTCTAATCGGAGCTGCTGACGAAATAATACCAGAAGTAAATGAGTTGATGTGCTTTTGAAATTCGGGATTAATTTGAAACTCTCCAGGGTCATCTTTGCCGCAACCTACTAGGATTAAGGTAAGTGTGAACATAAGTATTAGGTTGCGTTGAATTAAGCGTATATTCATTGTTAAAGTTTTGAATAAATTTTGTTGTGTTTTGAAAATCAATTCCACACTATGAATTTAGAGAGAAAATAGGTAATCTTAAGGATTTTGAGAAGAGAACTTATTAACATATAATTTAACTTTGTTGACAAAAATGATTGATTATGAGTAAACAAACTGAGACAGTGATTGAGTGGGACGACTTTGCAAAAGTAGAAATGAGAATAGGTACCATTCTTTTTGTTGAAAACTTTAAAGAAGCAAAAAATCCTGCGTATAAAATGGTGATTGACTTTGGCGACTTTGGAATTAAAAAAACCTCTGCACAAATTACGCAGCTTTATTCCGTCGAAGAACTCGTTGGAAAACAGATTGTAGCAGTCGTGAACTTCCCACCCAAACAAATAGCTAATATGATGAGCGAATGTTTGGTTTTAGGTGGAATAGAAGAGGATGGGGTTACACTGATTAAACCAGATCAAAAAGTTGAAAACGGTACACGGGTTGGTTAATTACGAATTACGAATTAGAAAACTATGATTTTCCCTAATTAATAGCTAATTCGTAATTGATTATTTCACTTTAAATTCGCTCGTTCTATGAAAAGTTATCTCTGGATAATCTCTTTCTGCCATTTCTAATAAGAATGTAGTTTCCGCTAAGAAAACATAGTTGTCATCTTTATCTTTTGCGATGCTTCCGACTTTTGCTCTTAGGAACTTCTCAATCTCAGCTGGTTTGTCTGAAGTAATCCAACATGCTTTGTGGTAATTCATTGGAGTAAACGAACATTTCGCACCATATTCATGTAATAAACGGTAAAGAATAACTTCAAATTGAAGTTGTCCAACGGTACCGATAATCTTTCTACTTCCAGGTTCTTGAATAAACATTTGAGCAACTCCTTCATCCATTAACTGACGAATTCCTTTTTCTAATTGTTTAGACTTCATAGGATCATCGTTACGCAATTCTTGGAAAAATTCAGGGGAGAATGAAGGAATTCCAACGAAATTGAAGTCTTTTCCTTCTGTTAGTGTATCTCCAATTTTAAAGTTACTTGAATCATATAATCCAATCACGTCACCAGGATAAGCTTCGTCAACAATACTCTTGTCTTGCGCCATAAAAGAAGTTGGATTCGCAAACTTCATTTTCTTTCCATTTCTTACGTGCTTGTAAAAGGTATTTCGTTCAAATTTACCAGACACGATACGCAAGAATGCAATTCTATCTCTGTGATTTGGATCTAGGTTAGCATGGATTTTAAATACGAAGCCAGAGAACTTAGGATCACTAGGTTCTATAAATCCTGAATCTGTATCTCTTCCACGAGGAGAAGGAGAAATTTCCACGAAAGCTTCTAATAATTCCCGAACACCAAAGTTGTTCACTGCACTACCAAAGAAAACAGGAGCTGTTTTACCACTTAAGTAGTCTTCATGACTAAATGCATCATATACGCCATTAACTAACTCTACTTCTTCTCTTAACTCTTTTGCAGCCTTATCACCAATTATTTCATCTAGTTCAGGATTTTTCAAGTCATTAAACTTAACTAACTCTTCACTGATTCCTGTCTTATTTCCGTGAAATAAGCTCAATTCTTTTTGATACATATTGTAAACCCCTTTGAAATCATCTCCCATTCCAATAGGCCAAGCGAGTGGACGAACACCAATGCCAAGTTTTGTTTCAATTTCATCTAGAACTTCAAAGGCATCCTTTCCGTAACGGTCCATTTTATTGATGAAAACAATAACTGGAGTATTACGCATACGACAAACTTCCATTAGTTTTTCGGTTTGACTCTCAACACCACTTGCGTTGTCAATAACTAGAATAACGCTATCTACAGCTGTTAATGTTCGGTAGGTATCCTCAGCAAAATCCTTGTGACCAGGAGTATCCAAAATATTTATATGTTTTCCTCTATAGTCAAAAGCCATTACGGAAGTAGCAACAGAAATACCACGTTGCTTCTCAATCTCCATAAAGTCAGAAGTTGCGGTTTTCTTTATTTTGTTGCTTTTTACTGCTCCCGCTGTTTGAATTGCTCCACCAAAAAGTAAGAGTTTCTCTGTTAGAGTCGTCTTTCCAGCATCAGGGTGAGCAATAATTCCAAACGTTCGTCTTTTTTCTATTTCCTTGTGATTCGTCATAAATATCGGGACATTAGTCGAATACATTATATTTGCATTCGAATTTGTGTGCAAATGTAGTGACATTTTGTTATTTTCGTAGCGCTATGTTCAATAAAAAACCCCTTCAAATGATTGCACTGCTTGGTGTAATGCTAGTTATTTTCGGTTTTACAATCGAAAATAGTTTAGATAATTACACAAATGTTAATCAGATTTCGGAAGAAATAGGAGGAGAGCAGCGTCATAAAAGTAAACCTTCAACAAAGAATTATTGGGAACAATATGTTTACTCCAATTATCAGTGTTTAGGAGATACAACTTTAGCCTACGAGGCTTTTTACAATGGATTAAAAGGGTATTATGCCTTAAAAGATCAAGGTATTTTAAAACAAGAAGACGTACTGACAATTGTTGATTTTACACAACACTCATCAGAAGAAAGAATGTACATTATAGATGTGAATAAATTTGAAATCATTAAGAAATCACTTTGTTCACACGGTAAGAACACAGGAATGGCTAAAGCGACAAAGTTTTCAAATGTTAATGGAAGTCTAAAAAGCAGTCTTGGATTTTTTCTTACGGCAGAAACCTATTCAGGGAAGTTTGATTATGCTATGCGCTTGGATGGATTAGAAGATGTTAATTCTAAAGCAAGAGAAAGAGGAATAGTTGTACACGGTGCAAATTATGCTACTCCAGAGTTTTTGGAAAATAACAATGGAGTTTTAGGGAGAAGTTACGGTTGTCCTGCTTTGCCTAAAAATGATGCTACAGATATTATAAATGTTATTAAAGAAGGGAGTTGCTTCTTTATCTATGCGAATGATTTGAGTTATTTGGAAAGCTCTGATGTAATCAATCAATATAATGATGAGAACATATCATTATTGATGAATTGATAAGTTAGGTATTACTAATATGGATTTAAGACTTAGCCTGGAAAGGCGGATGTTTTTTTAGCCATTAATTTGTAAATAGTCAGGTTTTCTATCTTTTGTTAAAGCTTAAAAGGAACAAAAAGGTGTTTTAATGCATCTACTGCATTTAAAATTACATGAGTTCTTTCACATTATGTGTTTATTTGTATTTGATTTAGTAGCCATTATGGAAACTGAACTGAATTTTTATTGCAAAAAGTATAAATATTTTTAATTCTAATATTTGCTATTAAAAGTCAATGGTAGCAGGAGGTTTAATTAGTTTTGATTCAAATACGACGTGAGTTAAAATGTTAAATTTCATTTTTTTATTAAATAAATACTTCATTTCCCTTGCATACTCCAAAGTGAAGGTCTATATTTGGTCTTTATATTTTTAATTATTTATTATGCCACAAGGAACAGTTAAGTTTTTTAACACAGAAAAAGGGTTCGGTTTTATCGTACCAGAAGATGGAAATGACGTGTTTGTACACGCAAACGGATTAATCGACGAAATTCGTGAAGACGATAAAGTTGAATTCGACATCGAAGAGGGAAGAAAAGGATTAAACGCTGTTAACGTAAGAGTTATCAGTTAGTATACAATTTATTTTAAGTACTCTAAAAGGCTATCGAGATTCGATAGCCTTTTATTTTTGTCGAAACTTTTTATTTAAAACCATTCTAATTAAGAATATAAAATTTGTATATTTGCTTTATGAAAGTCATAATAGCAGATAGTAATGAAATTGTACGTGTAGGTTTACGCGTGATTTTGACATCTGACGCAACAGTAAGTATTGTTGCGGAAGCAACTTCTAGTGAACAGCTTATCGATCAGTTAAAGTCATTTGAAGTAGATGTTGTTTTATTAGACTATACAGCTCCAGGCTATTCTATTGATGTAATTCCGAAAGCACTTAACATTAATAAAAACCTGAAGATTGTTGCCATAACACCGGAACAAAACCCATCTGTAATATTGGATGCTTTGAAATCTGGAGTTGTGAGCTATATCAAGAAAGACTGCGATATTCCAGAAATATTGGCTTCCGTTAGAGAAACCGCTTGTGGAAATAAATTCTTTTGCGGACAAATTTTAGACAGTATACGCCGTGCTTCTATTGATGTTGAACACCTAGACTTAGAAAACTTCTCATGTGAACCTGTTTTACTTTCTGAAAGAGAAGTTGAAATTATTAAACACATCGCAGAGGGTAATACCAATACTCAAATCGCAGACTTTTTATATTTAAGTCCACATACGATTACAACACACAGAAAAAACATCATGGCTAAACTCGGTACGAAAAATACTGCTGGAATTGTTATGTATGCTGTAAAATCAAATATCGTCAGTCCAAATAAGTTTTTGTTTACTAGAGACCAGTAGAAGATAATTACGAATGATTTAATTGCGAATTGAAAATTCAACATCAATTGCTAGTCTTAAATAATTCTTAATTGATAATTCGTAATTTTTTATAATTGATTATAATCAATGCCATCAAAGTTCCCAGAACTCATCATCAATAGCACCATGTTATCCGTACTTTCTTTTTCGATAAAGTCTAAAACGTTTTGTGTTTCAGTTTCGACTTGAACATTTTTCCCAAATGCTTCGTAAACATCTTCTTTAGTTATTGGATCTAGTTTTTTGTGTTCAACTACCTTCGGACTAAAATAAACCAATGCTTTGTCGGCGTTTTTCATAGCATCTTTGTATTGTGGAAGAAAGTCCTTCTTTAATGAAGAAAAAGTATGTAACTCCATGCACGCTACTAGTTTTCTTTTTGGATACTGTTCTTTAACTGCAGAAGTAGTTGCTTTTAACTTACTCGGTGAATGTGCAAAATCTTTGTAAAGAACACGCTCTGGAGTTTCACTAACCTTCTCTAAACGTTTTCCAGCGCCAGTAAAATTCTTCATTGCCTTTAAGAAATCTGTAGGTTTAACACCTAAAGCTTCGACCACATTTAAGGCTCCGTACAAGTTCTGTAAGTTATGTGCCCCAAAAATCTTTAGTGGAAACTTCTGGTTTTCATAATGGAAGACCGTGCCCTTTTCATTTACTTCGTACTGTGGAGTAGAATAGGGAACAACTTTCAGCCTGTCTTTCTGTTTTAAGGCTACCATTTTTGTGTCAGCATCTTCTTCATTGTATACCAAAACACCATTGT
>Ga0209075_1003099_pt1 | contig 14079 bp, 13 predicted proteins | sample Stecom2011_FD_187523 | JGI IMG/M metagenome (GOLD analysis project Ga0209075, IMG submission 187523) | Agricultural soil microbial communities from Utah to study Nitrogen management - Steer compost 2011 (SPAdes) (version 2) | ecosystem: Environmental > Terrestrial > Soil > Agricultural land... | reverse complement strand
CCTTCGGTTGAGCCCGAAAAAAGGTTCAATATAAAAAGTGTAAGTTGTCGCGGGATGGAGCAGTCTGGTAGCTCGTCGGGCTCATAACCCGAAGGTCGTAGGTTCAAATCCTGCTCCCGCAACCAACATTCTAAGAAAGCCCCATGGTCATTGACCTTGGGGCTTTTTTTATGCCTGTAATCTTTGCAGCAGAATTCTCTAAAATGACCTTAAGGCTACTTTTATTTATTATCATTTTCACACTACCCTAAGGTCATGCTGTCAGTTTCTTTTAATTTTAAGCCTAAATCATGCTTGAATTTAATTGATCAAAAAACATACTAATATTGGCTAAAATTAAGAATGTGACAAAATGTGACGTTTTCTGTGACAGATTCTTTAAAAGAGGCTTTATTTGAGTTCGACATTGTGACCTTAAGGTTGCCAAAACTGGCATTGTTTCTATGTCATTCCGTCACATTTTCATGCTTCATATAGATCGTTTCAGTCTAACCAGAATTTATTGATAACTTTTTTAACGATGGAGTTACTGCTAACCAAGTGGTAAGTTTTATATCTGCTTCAAGTTAAAATGGTGGTGACAAAGATGAGATGGTCTGAAGAAGAATATCAAATATTACATGAGGCTATTGAGAAAGGTGGTATTGCTAATTTAGTAATTCAATTAGCTTCAGAAAAGCTTGAGCGCTCCCCTAACAGCATTAAACGCAAACTTACCAAAATAGGATTTCTGAGATCCTGTGGAAACTCGTTTTCTGGCAAGCAAGGTTTTGTAAGACGTTAATATATAGGTTGTTACTACCTACAGGGGTTTAAAACCCCTCTAGCTATTTACTCTTCATTTTAAGTTATTTTTATTCCTCAATAATTTCTAACAGCTCTCCTATCTCGCAGTCTAGGTATAGACAAAGTATTTCAAGGACTTCAAATTCCACTCTTACGGCAGTCTCTTGGTATAGCCGAGTAATAGTCCCACGGTTGATTCCTGTATCTCTAGCTACGTCCGCAACTTTTAATTTTTTCTCGCCCATTATTCGCGACAAATGGCATTTAATCATCTTTAACAGACCTTTTTGTGCTATAGCAGTTCAAAATGACTTGCAAAAGCTCTTTTATGGGTTATTATGATCTACAGAAGAGCATTTGGCCCTTCAATAGATTGATTAACTTTACTAGAGGCAAGTCATTATGTCATTAACATATCTAACCACAGACGAGCTATCCGCTCGCATTAAATACGACGCACGTTTCATTCGTAGTCGTTTAAAAGACAGCGTTTTACTTGAAGGTAAACATTACATCCGCCCATTTGGAGGGCGCAAGATTCTTTTCCTATGGGAAGCCGTAGAGAAAGAAATGCTTAAGAAAGTTAACACTTCAAGTTTTGCGATCCCAATGTCTAGCGGAGGTGAAGTCCATGGGTAAGGTGCGCGCAAGAAAAGAGACTGGCAACTTATACTTAGACTTTATGTATAAGAATATACGTTGCCGAGAACAGACTGAGCTAAAAGACACGCCAGCTAATAGAAAAAAAGTTGAAGCTTTGATGAAGCGAGTTGAAGCATTGATTGTTCTGGATAGATTTAACTATGCAGATATTTTTCCTACTAGCAAAAACATTAGGAAGTTTGCTCCTACTGAAGAAGTACAAAAGGCGGTTGAACAGAATGGTGGTATTCAAGGGCCATCTGCTTTCAAGGATTCGAGTCCACTTTTCAAGGAGTTCGTCGAGCAGTGGTACTTAGAGAAAACCATCGAGTGGCGCAAGTCTCACTTACGCAGCGTGCGCTCAATGCTAGACCGCACCCTCATACCTTATTTTGGTAAGTATTCATTAGGCAGTATTAAGCGTGAACACTTACTCTCTTTAAGGGTGAAGATTGCTCAGCAACCAGGTCGCGGTGGTAACGTCACCATGTCACCTAAAAGTGTTAACAACATAATGGGTGTCTTGCGGATGATTATGGAAGAAGCATCACTACGCTATAGTTTTGAAAACCCTTACCAGCACATCAAACCACTTAAGTTGCAGAAAAAGCATATTGAACCTTTCTCATTCGCTGAAGTGAATACCATCATAGATAGCGTGCGCGAAGACTACCGTAACTATTACACCGTTCGGTTCTTCACTGGTATGCGTACGGGTGAGGTTGATGGACTTAAATGGGAGTACGTTGATTTTGAGCGCAAGCAGATTGTCGTCCGTGAAACCCTTATCCAAGGTGAAACAGAATACACAAAGACTGATGGTTCTCAGCGTGAGATCCCGATGTTTGGTCCAGTGTATGAAGCACTAAAAGATCAATACAAGGCAACCAAACGCTTAAGCCCTTATGTGTTCTGCAACATGGAAGGCAACCCACTAGAACATAACAACGTCACCAAGCGTGTTTGGTATCCGCTCCTTGAGCACCTAAGGCTTAAGAAGCGTCGTCCTTATCAAACTCGACACACAGCCGCCACGCTCTTGCTAGCGGCTGGTGAGAACCCAGAGTGGATTGCACGACTGCTAGGCCACGCATCTACTGAAATGCTGTTTAAAGTCTATTCACGCTACGTCCCTAACGCCACAAGACAAGATGGCTCAGCCTTTGATCGTTTATTAGAACAACAAGCGACTAAACCCAAAGAGGTAAGTGAAAATGGAATATAACTACGCACACAAAAGACACACGTTAAAAAAAGCCATCGACCTTTCCGATTGGTTAATTCAATACTACAAAATACAACCAGGTTACGGCCTTTCACGCTACCTTGGCATCACAAGCACATCGCACAACTACGAAGCTGTACGCATGTGGGTACAGTCTCAAATGTTAGTGCTGCCTAAGCATTATCAAACCATAGGTGAGCTGCGTAGAGCGTTTGAAAGCTTGCTGCCTGAAGAAGCGTTTGTTTCAAATTAGGACTTGAGATGGTTAGTTAAAACCTATGCTTTTGAAATGCTGGCCAGCGATTCGCATAGATTTAAAAATAATTAACTTCTAAAAACTTTCGCGCTAAAGGCTATATGAATAAACAGCCTATTTAGCAGGTTCAGGTAAACGTGCTCGTTTTGAGACCTTCAGTACCTAATGATATTTATCTACTTATAGATATAAAACTATAATAATCAATTGCTTAAAATTAGAAATCCCTTAATTTATTGCTCTCCCAAATAGCATAAACGAGCATGCTCGATTCTCCTCCTGCACCAACCTTGCCTTTTCCAATAAAAGCTTTAATACTCAAATGCTTATATTAATTTTAAGTAAGCTGCCCTAAGTGACAAAGTGAGCATGCCTATGAATAAGCTGTTAGCTTCCCAAGGAGAGTTCAAGAATGTATCGAATAATTGTAGTAATCCTATCAGCGCTTCTTCTTAGTGCCTGCGCTACAACTGCGAATTATGAAAAAGTATTGAGTTCATGGGTTGGGCATGATGTTAATGAGCTTGTAGGTTCGTGGGGTTATCCAGCAAACTCTTTTAAAGCTCCCAATGGTAATACTGTATACGCTTATAGTTCGTCTGGAAGCTATACAATGCCTACCAATACAACTTCAAATTATAATGTGTATGGCAACTCAGTCTATGGAAGCTCAACCACCACAGGAGGTCAGACTCTGAATTTCTGGTGCCAAACATTCTTTGAGGTAAACGAAAACAATATTATTACCACGTGGAGCTGGAAGGGTAATAACTGTAAATCAAGATAAGCTAACAAACGGCTGCACCGGACAAATTTCCGCTGTCACCTTTTTTGCAAAGAGCCGCAAAAAAGCCGCCATCAAAAATTTGCTCGGTGAGCCGGGCGTTATACGCAATTATCTTTTCACCCTTTAGGAGTTAATAATGGCAGGGAAAAAACCAAAATTTAAGAATAAGAAGTTCTACTACAGAAGAGCAACATGGGATGATCAAGGTAAGCAATCACTTGAATCACTTTTGATTGATGCTCATCAAGTGCTTGATACTGTGGGGAAAAGAACTTTTGAGGTTAGCTCAGGTGCTGAAATTAGGGGCGCTAGCTTTAAAGATGATGGCGGGTTATACCTACAAATAGCCTCATATGTGCCAGGTGAGTCAACCTCAATTATCGACAAGAGTAAGCGAGCAAAACAATCAAACGTTACTGCACAGATCGCTCCTGACGGAAAGGACTATCTTGATGGTGAGGTTTTTGTTTATATCAAAGGTAATCACGTAATTTTATGCCCTTCTGGCGTTCGGGAAACCGTCGTTGAGAGATATGTCTGGCACGTTTTAAGAGCGATTGAACAGAAAGAAATTGCTAAGACGTTTGAGTTAGATAAAGTTGCAAAAACCAACAAGCTTCGAATGATCAAGGATGAGGGGGTTAAAGAAATTGATTTAAACACCTCACTCTATGAGGCTAGTTTGATCCATATGGATCAGAAAAACCCTAAAGTTTCTGGTTGGAAAAAAGCAATTGCGAATCAGCTTTCTGCTGTTTTCAGTAAAGATAAAGATTTAAAAAATATAACTGAAAAAGAAAACCTTAATGTTAAGGTGACTATCAAGTTTGACGGTATGGAAGCAAGACGAAACTCAAAAGATCCTGAATTCGGAAAGGCAGGCAAAAAGCGACTTGAAAAAACTGCTGAACAAGTTATTGCTGAGTTTGATGAAGAGCATGAAAATGGCTTTGTCATTGTAACCGGTGCAGGCAATAGAATTACTTCTGATGAAATTCGTGTGTCTGACTCATTTAGAGTTGAAATTCTTGGAAAATCACTTAGTAAAAGCGCAGCTTGGACTAATCTAAAAATCTATCACGATAGACTAGATGCTGATGGTGTATTCAAGCAATGAGCAGAGAAATTGATAAAGATAAAATCAAATTGGCCATATACCTTGTGCTTTGGGGCGGTTTAGGCTCTTACTTTTGTCAACCTCTAATTCATGGTAATCAAGATGCAATAAACGTAATTGTTACAGTCTTTTCGATTCTTGCTGGTTTTTTGGTCGCAGTCATTACATTGGTTGGGGATCCCAAGTCTTTACCCGCTGGGGGCTGGCAGGTTGCAAGATTAGGTAGTGATTTAACATATAACCGACTTATTCGGCATAAGTGGTTATTTAAAGCATATTTAATAACTCTATTTTTGATATTTGTCTCCATTGTCATTAAAAGTAAATATCCGACTGTTCAGTTAATCCTTGAGTACGGATATATGTTTTCTGCAACAATATCTTGTTTTCTTTCGTTCAAACTTCCTAGTGCTTTGATTGAGTTACAGCAAGAACGAATCGAACACGAGATAACTGAACGGAGAAAGAAAGAAGGTATAGAGGATTAAAACGTATAATTGGGTAGCCGAAGGTTTCTAGCCCTCAGCCTACACAACAAAATCAGCAGTTTATGCAGGTACACACGTACAGCTTTAATCAATACATTATAAGACTTGCGCATGTTAGCCCTTCGGGCTGCACACGGCGCTATACAAAGGAGGGAATATGGAATTTCCATCAAAAGTACAGACTGTAATTGATCAACTAAAATCAGAATTATGCTCTGATTCAGTGTGGTTTATCGGATCACGAGCAAATAGCAATTCTCGCCTGGATTCTGATTGGGATTTTATATGCTTTAGAAACTCTACTGTTGAGGAGCATGAAGCCAGGTCTGAACTTGTAGACATAGTGCAGGTAGGCAATGACGGACAGTACCTACTAGAGGGTCAACACAGCAACTTAATTGGTCAATTTAAAAACTGGCATTGGTGCGAAATAGATCTACAAAACGCACAGTATAAAAGCAGAGTTACCCCAAAAGTTGAGGCTGGAACAGGGTTTGATTTCAGTGACGTAAAGATTGTTATTAATAATGCCTATAAAGTCTGGAGCCGAGATGCATAACAAGTAGTATCATGGTGACTGCTTTTCGCCGGATTACGGCTCCAAATTAGCGTATATATCATGCGTTATGTGAATCCACAAATTGCGGAGATTAAACCTGAATATACTAACTGACAAACTGAAGTTCTTGTTGATAGCGTACTTCTCAAAGCATATATGCCCAGATCGTTTCTCTCTGACCAGTGAAGAAGCAAAAAAGAATGATTTTTACGAAGTTCATATATTTGTGCCAGACGCATCAAATGATGAGATCTCGAAGATACCTAGAAAAAATCGTGGGGCACTTAGGGTTAAATGCGAGTTCATGCCGATCAAAAATGCCGCAAGATGGGGAAACATTCTCGCTGGAAAGATAAGAAATACTGGAGCTTTTGAGTTTTACGAAGGGCAGCTATCTTCAGACTACTTAAGGTATTCGAGAATTGATGTGAATTATTACTTCGGACATTGGAGTTTCCGAGAGCAGGATTGCTCAATCTCTACTCTTATCCATCTGTGCGCTCTTAGATCTTTAAAATTCGCATATGTCAGCATCGTAAAACACAGCCTAGTTAAATATTTCAGAAAATTTAAATCTCGGCGAAAACTTAGAGCGCCATTGAAAAGTAAGTATGAGATTTACGAAGCCCTCATGAATAATGACAATGTGCTTAGAAAAGGGGCTTTTACCAAAAGTGAGCTATCTAATGCCTTGTTTGGAAATCATTATGTAGGTGAATATTCTGTATACCAAAAAGTGTCAAAGTCATTGGATTGGATTTTGGATGCGTGCATTGAGGATGGTGAAATTAAGAAGATAGGAAACCAAGACGATCCCTTATATGAGATAAAAGGAAAGGGTATTCACTATTTCACATTAACCAAAGAACACTTAAAAAATGAAGAAGCAAACAAGCTAATTAAGCAACAACAGATAACCATTCAAAAGAGAATGGTTTGGCTTACGGTATTTTTAGTTATAGGCACTTTCTTATCAGTTATCGATAAGAGCGAAGAAATTAAAACGTTTATGACCGGCCTTATTTCGTGGCTTAATTCATTAATTGAAATTATTGGAAGAATAATCACATAATAAGCTGTTATTTTCTTCACAAAGCCAAAGGTATATTGAATGAGCAACAAAATAGTTAAGTTTCCAGTAGGCTCTAATAAAAGAAAGAGACTGAAAGAAAAAGAAGGTAAAATTGAATGCGAGGTATCAGGAAGGTGGATTCAATTTCCAGAAGCAAGCGATAAATTTTCTGACATGGAATACTTGTGCTTGGATGTAATGACTACAGGTGCATCTGATAACGAACGGAAGCTATGCGAACTTATTCTAGATAAGCAGCAATTGCAAAAAATGTTAAATGAGCTTCCAGTCAATGACAGAACAAAAACATAACAAACGCATGTTGTTCGTCCCTATGGGGCTGAGACCTCCGTTTCGCTGCCCTTCACTATGGCCTAAAATGCGCGCGTTATGACGAAAGCACTCCATGCCTGAACAAGTAGACGATCGCTGCGAAGGTACCTGTGCAGTCCGTCCGATGAGGGCGGTAATGCACCCTTTCTCGATTGAACATATAAAAACTGAGAATGAGCAAAGCGCTTTGTTAACACTTACTATTCATTTGGAGACGAGTTGCTTAAAAGACAACTATCTAACAATGAAAACCATGATAAACCGATAGTGCCGATGTCAGCATAATATCACTACGATTAACTAACTCCCTAGAGTCGCTCAAGCTAAGCGCATTAATTACAAGCTTGATGGCGATACTTATCACTTAGCTAAAGCGTCAGCATAAACCACTTCTACATCACTAAATCGTTCAACTGTTTCTATCTGCCTTAGTGTAGTTAGTTTTATAGTATTTTTTATGGGTCTATGCGGTACTCTATTAATAGATTTTTGCATGGTTAAAGGGCTACCTAATTCAAAGAGATAGTAGTGCTCCTCTATACTAGAGTTGCTGCCTGCTTGTACCTCATTAATTGCATATCTTGGTAGTAATGTTACGGACTTCACTGGCCACAACTTACCTATTTCTTTGTAGCTTGTGTTGTTTTTTGAAGTGGAAGCAATAGCTAAATAACGGATTTCTTCAACAACGTGCTGCTTGTATCGTTTTAAAAATGTTTTTTTAGGTAGGTGATACCACTTAGCAGTGCCATCCTCAAATGCATCGAAGTATGCTTGGTTTTTACCTTTGCTACCCCCTAATGCAACTGTCATTGTTAAGTCAGGATAGAGTACTTGCTGCATTCCGCTGTAAGGTATTCTTGCTGCATCTTGCACATATAGGCGTTCAGCTAAGGTGTCCAAGTTATAGTTGCCAATCTGTTCTTTTAGGAAGGCTGATAACCACTCATGGCCATTCCGGCTTTTATCTGCGCTAGGTAACAATGCAAAAGCACCAATACCGATTTCCTTTATTGCTTCAGCGTATGGGTTTGTATCATTTTCTTGATCAAAGTAACCAGGATACAGTGCGAAAGCACCAAACACAGGGCGGCTTTTCTTAACATTATCATCAGCTTCTCCATCTTTTGTTAAACGAATCAGCGCGTCTCGATAACGATGCATTTGGTTAATTGCATCATCAGGAATTTGATCATAATGATTTTCGTCTACGTCCACTTCATATAAACGACTTGTTTCTGTCTTAATTCGATACTTAGCATCAAATATCCAAACAAAACGCTTTTGAGTAGGCGAAGGCAAGATAACTTCTAATACAATATCTGGCTCTTGAGGCACTAGATATGAGCGAATTTTCGTGCCTGTTTTAGTGAATCGTGGCTCGTGGGCTAATCGAGCTTTTACACCATCTGCGCGTTTAAGTTCAAATGCACCAGCAAAGCCATCCTTCATTTGATATTCAAAGAGCTCATTCAATCTTAAGTTATTAAGTTTTGTGGAGGTAACTATAAAACCTAACTCATCTTCCAGAATAATTTTCAGTGTTAAAAAGCACCAAACCTCATAGACATCTGCAACTGACTTCATTGAAATGCTGGATTGATTAGCGAACACATCCAAGTAAAATTTTAGGTCTTGCCACACACGGTAAACTGCGCTGTAACCTGTCTTTTGTTGTAGAACTAAAGACTCACGATTTAAGCCAGAGAATGAGCTAACTTCTTTTAAAAAGCTTCGGCCAAGTATTTTCTTTAATGGTTGTTGCCAGGCATGAAGTTCTTCAAAAAAAACATCTGATAAGCGCTGATTTTCTAGGGCATCGTTACTATGCCTCAACTTTTGTTCGATATCAGCCAGTTGTTTCTTACTTCGAGACACTACCATTTTGATAAATTGGTTCTCAGGAGTGTCTACGCTAAGTCGTTTATTCTCAACAGCATAACGCTTATTCAACTGTCCATTAGCAAGGTCTTCTTTTACCTTTAGCCCTAACTTATAAGGAATTCGACCTTTTAAACGATCAGCCTTGCTGTAGGTTGTATGTGACTGCAGCCTACTATGTGGTGCTTGGCTGATGATTTTTAGGCCTTTTTCAAACCGCTGGCGCAACTGATTAAAGTTAGCCAACCACATCAAAGGAAAGTGGCCACGTTGCTTACCTTTGGCTGCGTCTTGCTCTGTTTTTTCGACAAGGCTAAAGCGCCACAGGGGAAGTGTCGCATCAATGGCTTGATACATCACAGGTAAGTCGTGATGCAAATCCATTTTTGTAGGCAGTACTTCAAAAGAAAATTGACTGGTATATACAGTGTTTTCGCATTTATATACTAACGGCAGACGCATCCAGCCTACATCATTTCCAGTTGTAATTGTTCCTGCAAAGCGGGCTGGCATTGCTCCACGATGCTTAATAAAACGAAAACTATTGTTCAACCTCGCACTGCGATGATTAAGACGTGCAGAGTCTACTGGTTTTAAAAATACCCATTCAAATTGATACTGTGTGTTTTCAAAAAATAAAGGCCTTTCTAACTGAATGGAATCTTGTGGAGTTGGAAAAGTGCTTTTAAATTGCTCAGCTTCAGTCCATTCCAAAATCTCTAATGCTGGCGAGAAGCGCAAGACACCGAGAGGTTGACTGCTGTTGGTTGTGGAGTGCGAGTTACGCTTAGCTAACGTGGTGTCTAATGCTAATTGGCGTTTACTAACATCTGCACTCCAAATCGATAGTTCAAAATGCGCAGTTTGAATTCTTAGTAGCTCTGGCACTCCTTATCTCCCTAGTTTAAATCCAGCTTATGGCCAGAAGCTAGTAAAACCAGCTGTATCTAAACGTGATTGCATCCAAGCTAACTTCTCTCTACTACGACAAGTAATCAAAATTACTTTCTCGGACTCAGTTATATACTCTCTGTATAAATCAGGGCGAAGGGGCTCAGAATCATCACCACCCCAAAACTCTTTAAGCTCATCTTTGAGTAGTAGTGTTAACTTCTCTAATAATGAAGGAGAGTCATCTAGCTTATCGCTATCGCCCTCAATGCGCGGAAGTACTTTGCTCATTAAAAAATCATCCCACACAGCCTTAAGAGTTAACTCGTCTTGTGGGTTTTGACTAATGACCGCAATCAATAACTCGTTTAATGCACGAAAAGCTAACTTAAAAGGTGTGCCATCTAAGATCGCATTTACCTTGGTTAAAAAAGCAATGCTCTTCTTCCCGTCTTCATCAGCAGTACCAACTAAATCTTCAATACGAGCTTGTGTTAATAGAGGGTAGGTTAGCGTTTTATTTTGTGTGTCAGGCTCAAAGAACTGGTTAAAGTCATTTGGAAAGAACTCACCAAAATCGAAGGTTAAGGCTCGGTCAATTACTTTGCGTGAAAAGCCATGAGTTGTTTCATCCATATTTACAGTGCCAGCGACAATTAAATTTAGTGGTATACCTAAACCGTGCTTACAGAACAGCTGCCAATCATCGTCATACTTCTCATCCGCAAAACCTAATTGCTGGCGAAGTTCTTGTTTATTATCAATTTGTTCGATGGTAGACGCTTTTAATAAAGGGTCACAAGCATAAATGAAATCATCGCCATTCCAATTCCATTCTCGAGTTTCAAGCACAGACAGGTAATCTGCAAAGTATTGTTCAACAGGGGCTAAGTTCATTTCATCTAGGCATAGCCAGTAAGGTAGAACTGCATCTAGCATAGTACGTTCGCCACTAACAACTAAACGTTCGCCTTGTTTTTCATCGGTTATAGCTTTTAGCTCTAAACCACCTTCTAGCATGGCTCGCCAAGCTTTAGCTACAAATTGTAGGACGTCGGTTGTAATGTACTGTGCGGGCCCATTTAACCTAGAGATATAGCCTAATAAATCACTAGGTTCATGCCAGTCTGGCCGGACGGAGGTTAAGCAATAAGTAGAACTTAAACTACCAGAAGCTTTAGCTTGCTCACGAACGAAGCGTGTTTTTCCCGTGCCGGAAATGCCTGCAAGGAGCAGAAAAGGTTTTGAAAGGTTTTCTGTGGCAATATTAGAAGAAGAACTAACGGTCCATGTGCTTTCAATTAGTTTATAAGTATCGTTCTCTTTAGTAATTTTCAGGTTGTCATAAAGTTCATTAAAAATTTCAGAGAATATTGAGATATCTCTAACGTTGTCTTCAGTGCCATCTTTATCTACCCACTGATTAGAAAGGTAATAGTACTGATTATTAAATTTATACGGTTGTTTAAAAAATCGAAGGCTGTGACCTGAAGTTAAGTCTTCTTCTCCAAGAGGTGAATCAGACATCAACAACAAACGATAAACTGTTTTACTTTCTTGCTCTAGTCCACAATATACTTTGTCCTTCTCACCTATAACAGCAGTGACTAAAGCATTAAAAAGTCTACTTTCCAGGTTTCTTTCAAACAAGTAATTAAAAACATCGAAAACAAAGCCTCTAATGTTCGAACTCGAAAATAGAGTCTTTTCTATTCTCTGGCTACGGGAGTTAGCTAGTCCTTTATAAGATTGCATTAGCGCATCATAAATAACTGGCTTTGCACAAAGATCATAAACTAAACGCCCGAATATACTGGATGAAACATCGGGAATATTAATTTCTTTAAGAATGACCGAGGTGAAGCAGTCTTTAGCACCTCTGGGTACACCCTGATCATTGATTAAACGTTTAGAGCCTAAGCGTGCGCCAGAGTCATCCTTATCTAAAAATTTTGCAAAGAGCTCAATGTCACCATCATTTTCAAACTCTTTTTTGAGATTTGGATCTAAGTGTATTTGATGGGAGATATCACTCGCATTGCCTACGAGCTTACTAGAGTGCGCTCTTATTCGATCAAAAATATTAAAGTATTTATAAAGCTCTGTAGCGAAGTCATACATTTCGCAAGCAAAAACAAAATACTGATTAGGGATTACAGCGTAATTCGCTGCCTTATCTTCGCGGGCTTTCTCAGTAATAGCGTATGACGTATAAGCATTAAAACCGTAATCTTCCTTACCTAAAACATCCACCAACTGCTTCTTTATATCTTGCGGTAACTTGTAATCAGATAAGGCTCTCTTATCAACTAAAGGCTTTCCAATAATGACGTCATTTAGTGGTTTTAACATATTATTCCTTTAACTTAATTCTTTTACGAGTTCTCGTGCTATTGCTTCCACGACTGTTACCGTAACACTGTTACCAAACTGTTTGTATGCCTGTACGCTAGAATCACTTGGCTTAAACTCATCAGGAAAACCTTGCAGCCGAGCAGCTTCTCTAACACTTAGTTTTCTCGGGTTTTTCCCTTTTTGCTCAATAAGTACTTCGCTACCATCTTTATAATATCTAGCTGAAATTGTATTTGTATAGGGTGAATCTTCTGTAACTAATCCGTATCCAAAACCTTTACCATTTTTTTTGTTTTGTATTTTACGGCGTTGGTGTCCAGCCCATAAACGGTCTGAAATGGTTAGTTTAGATTCAGGTGTTTTTTCTAAAACATCACCAACTCTAGCCTCTACTTCTAAAGGTTCAGGGTATGTAAAGTGCTCTAGCTCACCGTCTCTCCAAAGAATAATGTATATCCTTTGCCTATTTTGAGGGATTCCAAAGTCGACAGATTTAAGCACCATTTTTTTGGCTAATTCCTGTATTTTCTTAGTGCTTCCATTTTCTATTACATCTTTAGGTATATTGCAGCTATAACCTATTTCAGTAAGAGTTTTAAGAATGACTTTTAAAGTATGACCTTTGTCATGGCTAATTAAGCCTCGCACATTTTCTAACAAGGCAAAACGAGGCTTTTTCACCTCTAATATTTTGGCGATATCATGAAAAAGAGTACCACGAGTATCATCAATTCCTAACTTTAAACCCGCGTGTGAAAAGGGTTGACAAGGAAAGCCTGCTAATAAGACATCATGGTCAGGTATAGCGTCGTGAGGAATAAGCGTTATATCGCCAAATGGAAACTCACCATGATTTTTCTTATAGGTTAATTGAGCCTGCTTGTCGAACTCTGACGAAAATACACAAGTACCGCCATAGCGCTGAAAGCCGAGTCTAATTCCACCGATACCAGCGAAGAGGTCTATAAATCTAAATGAAGGTTTTGTGCTAGGACTCAATTCTAAGTGACCGAAAACCGCATCAAAGAATGATTGTCTATCTTCAAATAACTCATGCTTTATTAGTAATTCAGTTACATCATTTTTTAGCTTAGTGTTATTAGCTATAGAAGGAATACAGTATAAGTTGCTGTCTGTAGCTAAAGCATGTATCCACTGATCAATAACGGCTTGTGCCTCTGTGCCTTCCGGCACATGAGACTCTATCAGCGGCATAATTAATTTTTCTATTTGTTCAATCACACTTATATCGTTTCTCATGTTGGCTACTACCGCACCTGCCTAATTACTAATTACTAATAACTAAAAAATAAAAATATTTGATGTAGCTAGTCATCTTGTGTTTTCTAGTTGCGATTACCCATTGCACATTCCTATGCTTCGGAAACCTCAAGACCAGAGCTAATCGTATTTTGAAGTGAACTTCGTTTACAGCCCTAAAGTTTGGGGCTTATTCTATACCATTCTAAAAAGTACTGCCGTAGTTAGTGGGGAGGTCGGTAATTCTAACCATTTGAGTTTTCAATGACTTACCCGTTTAGACTTTTTAGGTCTCTACTAAAGATGCTAAGCATTAATAGCTGTCTATTCGAACGTTAGAGCCTGTCATTATTACTGCTTAACCTGATTAGTAGTAGAGAATTAGTTCAGAAGAAATCTGGGATTGAATTTACTACAGAGGCGGAGT
>Ga0209075_1003098_pt1 | contig 14080 bp, 12 predicted proteins | sample Stecom2011_FD_187523 | JGI IMG/M metagenome (GOLD analysis project Ga0209075, IMG submission 187523) | Agricultural soil microbial communities from Utah to study Nitrogen management - Steer compost 2011 (SPAdes) (version 2) | ecosystem: Environmental > Terrestrial > Soil > Agricultural land... | reverse complement strand
CTCTGATTCTGTTGCCCAAGAAAGTATAACATGCTTGTCACAATTTGCAGAGAAATGAGAGAGTTCTACAGGGAGAGGAGAACATTGAACTGGTGTTGAAGTAATCAAGGCATCCCAACCTTCTCTATTTACTGTACTAGTTCCGTTAAACCTAAAAGTTAAACACCTTCCTGTTGCACACGGAGTTAGTCCACCATTATAAGTACAACTAGTACCTATGGGATTATCTGGTGCCCCAGCTCGATTATCAAATAATATAGGCGAACTCGTATTTGGACCGTCGTAAATCACCATCCAATCAAATCCTGATTCCGTAGTAAACATTGAAAACACAAAGAAATCTGCAATTAAGTACTCTCCAGGAGCAGCGCAAATCGTAGTTATTGTTTCACAACCAGCATTAGCAAAGTTCCCTGGCGCTCCATCCGTACTACAACTTCCTCCAGGACCACCGTCATCATAGAAGTGCAACGATGAGCCTGCTTGTAAGGTAAATGTTTGGTTTGTACATACTGTGGGTATAATATCGTCGCCTGTGTTACCACCACCTGCACAATTCAAATTAGAATAAGTAGCATTATCTCCACCATATAATTGACCCGACACAACAGTAGTTGAGCCATTTGAAACCGTATAAGCAGGTTCATTATCATTAAAATAACCCTCAGCTGATATATAGAACTCTAATGGTCCACTGACATTATTTACATTATCTGTATAGACTCCAAAATCTGTTCCTCCTCCGCTCAAAACAGTTGTTCCATTACTACTTTTCAATGTCCAACTGACTTCATCTGCAAAGGTATTTTGTGTCGTTATAGTTACTGTCCAATTACACGAGTTGGGTCCGGGAGGATTTCCACCACCGCCTGCAGCTATTACTTCTATCATATAATCCTCTGTTTCACCCCAACTACTATTTGTAATACAAGGGTCGATTTGGTTGGCATTGGTGGCATACTCCAATTTTACACGCATTCTGTGTAAACCAAGAGGAGCATCTTGTGGCACAGTAAAAGAAAAAGTACTCCCTCCACTTTGTAGTCCATTAATAGCGGCAATTTCTTCATTTGGAGAAAAAATATTATCGTCGTTATAATCAATCCAAACTCTCACTTCTTCATAAGAGGGTGAACTGTAATCGGTGGCTATTGTGGCAAAATAAGTCCCACCTTGTTCTAAATCAGGAGCGTTCAAATTAGTGTAATTGCCATAAGCATTAGGACTACAGCCCGTTGAATTGTTGAGTGTAACAGTTTCTCCTGCTAAGGTTACATTGGAAATTCTATCTCCTAAACTGCATCCTGTTGAATACACAGGAATACAATAGTTGGGTCCGGGAGGATTTCCACCACCGCCTGAAGAACAGTCATCAGAAACTAGAGTAATATTTATTGTGTAGTTTGTGCTTTGAGGAGCAGACCAAGTAGATATCACAAAGTAATATGTCTCTCCTCCAGTTAACGGCAAATCAACAATGCTTCGAGTTGCACCAAATGAAGAAGTGTGGTATCCAACAGTTGATGAAAAAGAACAACCTGTAAAAGCCCATAAACCAATCCAATCATCATCATTGGTTGTAGTAATAGTAACAACTTGATTACAAATGGGTGTGTATGCATACACTACCTCATCTCCAGATAGGTAATAATTAGAACCTGTACCAGTTGTGATTGCTCCAGAAGCTGTTGTTGGCACATCAGAGTTAGAGTAATTACTTCCATAAGTTGAGGTGTTACCTGCATCGTTAAAAGGTAGGGAATTAACTACTAATGGATTATCACAAGTTGAACCATTTATTTGCCCATACCCTTCAAGCGAGTTTAGCACAAAAAGTGCAATCAATAAAACGAACAGTTTTTTCATTAAGTTAGTCCGTGTTGTTTGTAACATAAGTTAAAAGTATTATAAATAGTAGTTCTTCAGCTTTGTATTTCTTTTAATTCGTTAATCTTAAATTAATTAGACAAATTTAACAAAATTAACAACATTAGTCTTTTTCTTCAATTAAAAACCAGACCATTTTTGGTCGTCGGTCTTTTTCGCGTTTTAACGGCAAGGCTTTTCGCTGAAAAACTAACAAGTTAAATCTCAAACACAATTGTCAGAATAAAAAAACAAAAGCTTATCCTTTGTTTTAATAGACCTTACTTACTGTTTCAATAATTCTTGATGCAACTTTGTAAGGGTCGGCTGCTGAGTTTGGCCGTCTATCTTCAAGGTATCCGCTCCAACCGTTTTGAACTGTAAACAATGGTATTCGAATAGAAGCTCCTCGATCTGAAGGCGCATAAGTAAAGTCATCAATCGAAGCGGTTTCGTGTTTTCCTGTCAGGCGCAAATGATTATCTTCACCATAGGCGTCTATATGTTCTCTTACCACTGGTCTAAAGGCCTCACAAACTTTTCTTATTTTCTCTTCAGACTTTGCATTTCTTATGTAAGAGTTAGAGAAGTTTGCGTGCATTCCAGAGCCGTTCCAGTCTAGTTCTGCTAGTGGTTTACAATGCCAATTAATTGCCAATCCATAAGCTTCTGCGGTGCGTTCAAGGAGATATCTTGCAACCCACATTTGGTCGCCTGCATTTTTTGCTCCTTTTGCAAAAATTTGAAATTCCCATTGACCAATCGCTACTTCGCCGTTAATTCCTTCTACATTTAATCCTGCTTCCAAGCAGAGGTCTAAGTGTTCTTCTATAAGCTTTCTTCCAAAAGCATAACGCGCACCTACTGGACAATAATAGGGACCTTGTGGCTCAGGCTCGCCCTCTTTGGGAAAACCAAGCGGTTTGTTGATTGATAAATCCCACAAGAAGTATTCTTGTTCAAAACCAAACCAAAAATCATTGTCTTCATCTTGAATATTAGCCCTTGCGTTGGAAGAATGAGGTGAACCATCTTCGTTGAGGACTTCATTCATGACTAAAAAGCCATTTTTTCGAGCTGGATCTGGGAATATGGCTACAGGTTTTAAGATACAATCCGAGTGGTTTGACACTGCTTGTTGGGTAGAACTACCGTCGAAATTCCAGAGGGGACAATCTTCCAATTTTCCACTAAAATCTCGAACGATTTTGGTTTTACTTCTTAATTTTTGGGTGGGTTTATGACCGTCTAACCAAATGTATTCGAGTTTACTAGGAAACATACTGATATGTAAAATTTTGTTTATTTTTAATGATGCAAAAATAATTCTCTTTTATTTTTCATGCAAATCATTGGGAATTTTTTTACGATTTTTTTTATCATTTTACTCATACTCCCCTACCGTTCAGCTTCGAGGGCAGCATCGTGAAAAAAGAGAGTCAATCATCACCATAAAATCCCTGAAAAAGGGATAAAATTATAGCCGATTCTTTTGTTCCAAAAGTAGATTGAAAACATACAGCTATTATCCCTTTTTTCATAGGTAGTTAAAAACAATTTTTTGTGTGTTTTCTGAATTTTCAAGTTTTGATTTCAATTCATCACAGAGCAATCAAAAACATACTGGTCGTTCTCAAAGCTTAATCACATGCTTCTTCTTTGTTCATGCTACAGCAGCTCACTTCTACTTTTTCTTCAGCAACTCCTTCTTCATTTTGAACAATATGCGTGTCAATTTTCGGGCTTAAATACGGAATTCCAAGATTGAGTCCTCTGAAGATTATCATAACTCCCACAAGTGTTATAAATATTGGGGTCAATCGGTTTGCGTTCCATTTAATTTTAGAAGTAATCCATTTAGTTAATGTAAGGATAGGAATAGTACCTATTCCGAAGAAAACCATTGCTAAAGCACTAAAAACTGGACTTCCAGCGAGCAAACTATTAATCAGTGCAACATACACAAGACCACATGGAAGTAATCCATTTATCATTCCGAAGAAAAAAGTTTTGAAAGGAATATTTGATTGAGATAATTGTCGGAGAGACTTTCCAGCTACTCTACTCATTTTTTGTTGAAAAGCAACGCCAACTCCTTTATTTGAAAGTTGTCCCCAAGCAATTAGAATAATTAATATACCGCTAATAACGGACAAGATTTGCATCCCTTTAAGGGCTTGAACACTTATTCCTACAAGTCCAACAAGCAGTCCAAATATTGCATACGTAAGTGTTTTACCCAAAAAGTATTGGGTCATTCCCATAATTCTACCTGATTGGTTCCTCCCTTTCATAGGAACAGCCATTACCAATGGACCACACATGCCCAAACAGTGAAAGGAAGACCCCAATCCTAATATTAAAGCACTAAAATAAACGGTCCACATTTTAAATTTTAATTTCGTCTTTTATCAAGCAATCTTTGCCTTCTACTTTATACAATATTTCAACCTTATACACACCTAAAGTAAGCTCGTCTTTTGATATTAAGTGCATTTTTGCGTCATCAAATCGATATTCCTTATCTAGATTTTTATCGTTTGGTCTTGTCAATATTACTTTCACGTCGCTAGCATTTAGATTTTCAGGAACATTAATTACAACGAAATCGTCTTGCTCTTTAATTTCTAATTTTTCAAAAGCATTCGCATTTCTTTGCGCTTGAATTTCTTGCTCATAATTAATTTCTCGGGCATAATAGTTCTCGTGCTCCAAGTCATTCACCTTTGATAATTTTAAACCCGTAAGCACAGCTATAAAGCCTACAAATAAAACCATCGCTAATACCAATCCTTTTCCCCAATTCATATTTCTCTTTTTATAGTGTTATAGGTCCTAAAAATTTTGTTTTCACCCGCTGAATCTTTTTTCCATTACCATAAACATTGATGTATAATACTTCAGAGCTTGACACTTCAGTGTAAGGCACTTTAACAATAAACCTTTCTTTCAGCTCTTCTTCTGGTGCTAATCGCATATCTTTAACAACCGTTTCTATTGTTCCATGGTCATTATCCAATTCTAACTTAATTTCATAATCGTTCCGGGTTTTATTCAGTAGGTAAATTTCAAAAATATTGCTCACTTGACCATCTTCAGTAATCTGGAATGTTGTTCCTCTTTGTCTTGTGATTTTAGATTGAAAATCTGTTCTTGTAGCCAGTAAAATTACCATTGTAATTACTAATCCTGCCAACAAAGAAGTATAGGCTTTCACCCTTGGAGTCCATTGAAATCCTGTTCTATTTTTGATGCCATTTTCAGATACAAATCTAATCAATCCTTTTTCTAAGCCTACGCCTTCCATCATGTCATCACAAGCATCAATACAAGCGGTGCAGTTAATACACTCCAATTGCGTTCCATTACGAATGTCTATTCCCGTTGGACAGACATGAACACATTGATAACAATCAATACAATCTCCTTTATCTGCAGCTGCTCTGTCTTCATTTTTTCTAAACTTCCCTCGATTTTCTCCTCTTACATAATCATAGGCTATTACCATCGAATTTTGGTCAAGCAACACACCTTGAAGTCTTCCATAAGGACAAATTGTCGTGCAGACTTGCTCTCTCAATAAGGAAAAAACCAGGTAAAACACTGTACTAAAAACCACGATGGCAATAAATCCACCTAAATGAGCGCTTACAGGTGAAGTTACTATCGCCCAAAGTTCGTCTACACCAATTATATAAGACAAAAACGTATTGGCTATCACAAAAGAAATAATCCAAAAGATAGCATGCTTCGAGACTCTTTTAAAAATTTTATCTCTATTCCACGGTCCTTCTCTGAGTTTTTTTTGGTGTCTAAAGTCTCCGTCTATCCAATATTCAATTCTTCTGAAGACAAGTTCCATAAAAATAGTTTGTGGACATACCCATCCACAAAACAATCTTCCAAAAATAATGGTAAATAGAATGACAAAAACAACTGCAATTATCAATCCCAGGGCAAAAATATATAGGTCTTGAGGCCAGAAGATATTACCGAAAACAATAAACTTTCGTTCTAAGATATTAAACATTAAAAATGGCTCTCCGTCAACTTTAACAAAAGGTAATCCAAAAAGCAATGCCAATAACACATAACTTAATATTTTTCTATAGTTGTAATATTTCCCTTTGGGTTTCTTAGGAAATATCCACACCCTTTTACCTTTTTCGTCAACGGTTGATATACGATTTCTAAATTCTTCTTTATCTTCTTTCATAACCTAACGTTTTGCCTGCACAGCAAGCTATTCTTCAAACTTCTCTCCTTCAGGCTCCTTTCCTTCCACATAAGGTAAGGATAGTGTGTAGGAAGCAACTTGTTGAATTTGAATAGGATTTAGCCTTGAATTGTGTTCTGGCATACCTTTCGAAGTACCATTTTTAATAATGCTAAAAATGTCTTTTATATCATTTGAATAAAGCCAATATTCATCTGTTAAATTAGGACCAATATCTCCCTCTCCATTGGCTTTATGGCAAACTATACAGTTGTCATTAAAAATCAACTTTCCAGCGGCTAAATCCTTCGAATCTGTCATTATCGTGGCCGTGTTTTCATCCACATTCATTGCCATTTTATCGAGGTATGCTTGAACTTCAACCTCTGCCTTTTCCATAGATTTTTCATATTCAGCAATCTGTAAATCTCCTGTTTTAAACACATGATAATGCAGCATGTATCCAACAGCAAACACAATTGTTACCCAGAATAAAGCAACCCACCAAGGCGGAAGATTATTGTCTAATTCACGTATTCCATCAAATTCATGATCCAATAAAATAGACTCTTCTTCTTCTACAGGAACCACATCTGTCAATAGTTTATTTACCTTTGAAACCACTGTTTTTTCAGTTGCCACTTCTGCTTGCTCATCTTCAACAGTAACATTTCGAATCAGGGATTTAAATACACTCCTTAAGTAAAAGTATAAGATTAACAAGGCAATATTAAAACTCAAAAGCAGTATCAAGTCGATGTTTTCAACTTGTAGCCAAGGCATTCCGTCTCCTCCCTCTTCTGGTTTAAAAGACAAGGCGAAGGTTTCCTTGCTAAACAATAGCATTCCTACCAAAAGAAGAAGTCCTGTCAACTTTTGTTGTGTTGCGGATTCTTTTTTCTTTGCTGCTTCTTTCTCTATTAGCTTTTCTTTATAGTAGTCAGAACCAGCCAAAGACCGAATACTTGCGCCCACAATATATATGGCTAAAAGTAAAACGGCCATTAATACTATAAGTCCAATAAACAACTTAAAGTTTTTAGCATAATCTGGCACAACAACCACTTGTGTTTCTGCTGCAAAGGCATTTCCCATTGAAAACAGACTCAACCCTATAAATGTTAAAATATACTTAGCTTTCATAATTACTTCACTTGTTTTTGTTCTAAACTTTGCTCTTCTCCCTCTTTTACTCCATCATTTAAAGGGTAGTCGCTAATCTCAGATACATATGATTTACTCATTTTAAATACCCTAAGAAAAACCAACAGGAAGAAGATTACGAAAATGAGAAGAGAGATCATGGGGTATATTTCAACCCCTCCAATTGTCTCTAAGTTTTGTTTTATAAATCGTAACATAATATCTTTATTAATTATTTTCTGCTTTAATATCCGTACCCAATCTTTGTAGATAAGCAATCATGGCTACAATTTGCTTTTTCTCCATTTTGGCAATCTCAGCTTCCTTGTCATAAACCTCTTGTACATGCTCAGGAAGTTTTTTATAGATTTCTTCTACAAGTTCTTCTGCAATTTCTCTTGCCTGTGATTGTAAGTCTGATAACGCTTGATCTTCATAACCTTTTTCATAAGGCACACCAAGCGACTGCATAGCTTCAATCTTTTTCTTTGTGTACTTTGTATTTAAATCGTTTTCGATTAGCCATGGATAAGCAGGCATGATTGATCCTGGTGTTACTTCTTTAGGACGTAACATGTGTTGGAAATGCCAATAATGACTTCTTAACCCTCCTTCTCTCGCCAAGTCTGGCCCTGTTCTTTTAGACCCCCATTGGAATGGATGATCGTAGACAAATTCTCCAGCTTTAGAATACTCTCCATATCTAGCTGTTTCAAACCTCAGCGGACGAATCATTTGAGAGTGACAGTTATAACAACCTTCCGCTATGTATAAGTCTCGTCCTTCTAACTCTAATGGCGTATATGGTTTTACACTCTCAATAGTAGGAACATTATTTTTTACAATCAAAGTTGGAATAATCTCAACCATTCCACCAACTGCTACTACGATGATACTCCACACCAAAAATTTAACTGGTTTTCTCTCTAATTTTTTGTGCCAGCTTTCTTTCTCTTTAACTTTCATCACTTCTGCTAAAGCTGGTGCTTCTGCTTCTTCATTGGCAAGGAACTTACCTTTTTTAGCTGTTTTGAATAAGTTGATAAACATCATTACTGCACCAATCAAGTAAATGAGCCCTCCAATTGTACGGAACACATAAAATGGTTTTAAATCCGTAACTGTTTTAACAAACTCTCCGTGAACTAAAGTTCCGTCAGGATTAAACTCTTGCCACATCATTCCTTGAACAAACCCTGCAATGTAAATCGGAATAACGTAGAGAACAATTCCTAATGTAGCAATCCAAAAGTGTTGATTCGCCATTTTTTTAGAGTACAACTCAGTGCGGAATAATTTCGGAAATAACCAGTAAAGCATTCCAAAGGTTAGCATTCCGTTCCACCCTAATCCTCCTACGTGAACGTGAGCAACAACCCAGTCAGTATAGTGGGAGATAATATTCACGCTTTTCAAAGATAACAAAGGCCCTTCAAAGGTTGCCATTCCGTAAGCAGTAAGGGCTACAACCATAAATTTAAGTGTTACATCATCCCTTACTCTATCCCATGCACCTCTCAAGGTGAGTAGTCCATTTAACATTCCTCCCCAAGAAGGAGCTAAAAGCATCACCGAGAAAACAACTCCAAGAGATTGAGCCCAGTCTGGTAGGGCTGTATACAACAGGTGGTGAGGTCCTGCCCATATGTATAGGAAAATCAATGCCCAGAAGTGTATAATTGATAATCTATATGAATATACTGGACGATTGGCCGCCTTTGGCACAAAATAATACATCAAACCAAGGTAAGGTGTGGTGAGGAAGAAAGCCACGGCGTTATGTCCATACCACCATTGTACTAAAGCATCTTGCACCCCAGCAAAAATCGAGTAACTCTTTGTGAAACTAACAGGAATTGCAAGCGAATTAATGATGTGTAGCATCGCAACAGCTACAAAAGTTCCGATATAGAACCAAATTGCTACATAAATGTGCTTTACTCTTCGGTTTAAAATTGTGGCAAACATATTCCATCCAAACACAACCCAAACAATTGTTATCATGATGTCTATCCACCATTCTAACTCGGCATATTCTTTAGATGTAGTTATACCCAACGGTAAAGTAAGCACCGCACTTAAAATGATAAGCTGCCATCCCCAGAAGTTAATGTAACTCAATTTGTCACTCCACATTCTGGTTTTTAACAGACGCTGAAGTGAATAATATACTCCTGTAAAAATTCCGTTTCCAACAAACGCAAAAATCACAGCATTGGTGTGCAATGGTCTTATTCTTCCAAAAGAAAGGAAGCTTAAGCTCAAATAATCATTAAAAAATTCAGGAAATGCCAATTGTAAAGCGGCTATTAACCCTACTAACATTCCAATTATACCCCAAATCATGGTGGCATAGGCGAAATACTTGACAATTTTATTGTCGTAACTAAACTTCTGAATCTCCATCGTTTGTTTTCTTTGTTTTTTGTTCTTCTTTTTTTATTTCATCATCAAAGAGAACCCTTACAGAAGGTGTATAGTCATCGTCAAACTGACCGTCTTTTGTAGCCCAAATGTATGCGCCTAAAAAGAAAGCAGCAATTAATAAACTTATCACCAACATGAAGTAAATAATTCCCATGTGGCAAATGTCAGAGAATTGTCATCGAATTAAAATGACATTAGACTTAAAGAAAGGTGACAAAAGTCAAGTTTTATCAGTTTTGGGTATTTTAGAATGATTCTAAAGAGCAAAGGAATATATCTCAGTTTATCGTTTAAAATGAACTAAGAAAGTACTTAATGCTACAACAGAAATAGAGCTTAATGGCATGAGAATCGCTGCCACTAATGGTGTTAAATAACCCAACACCGCAAAGGACAATCCAATAGTATTGTAAGTAATAGAAAAAATCATGCTCGCTTTTAACACCTTTTGAGCAAAATGACTTAAATCTAGGAAATGATTAAGTTGTTTTAGTTCATCCGCTTGAATAATCGCATCTGAAGAAGGAACAAACCTGAACATATCCTCTGAAACAGCTACTCCAACATGAGCGATTCCTAATGCTCCTGCATCATTTAATCCATCTCCCACCATTAATACCTTCTTCCCTTCATTTTGAAGCTTTTGGATATATCTAAGCTTGTCATTAGGGTCTTGATTAAAGTAAATTGTTTCAGGGGAGCCTACTAAAGAAGTCATCAATTCTTTGTCCTTGTCTTTATCTCCAGATAGGATGTGTACCGTGTAGTTACTTAAATCGTTAAGCAAGCCTGAAACTCCTTCTCTCAATTTGGATTGAAACACGAACCTACCTGTTTTATCACCAATTTTTAAGAAAGTTTCAGTCTCATTAGATGTTCTTTCCTTTTGAAACAGATGCTTATAACTACCCAGTAAAACTTCTTGTTCTTTGATTTTTCCTTTTAATCCTAATCCTGGTTGTTCTTCGTAGTTCTCCACATTGAACTCTCCTTGAACACCCTGTTTATATAAAAAATGAACAATTGCTCTAGACAATGGGTGTGTGGAAGAATTGGCCAAAGAATAAATCATCTCTTTTTCTTCTTTGCTCAAGGTGTCGCCCTCTTGTTTTACGTCCATTTTTATGCTTTCCGTGAGCGTTCCTGTTTTATCGAAAACAATGTCTGTAATTTCAGCCATACGTTCTACAACAAGGCTGTTTTTAAGATAAATTCCTTTTCTTCCCATTACTTTCATCACATTTCCAAAGGTAAACGGCGAAGAAAGAGCAAGGGCACAAGGACAAGCAACAATCAGTACAGCCACTATAATTTCAGTAACTCTTGAAAGGTCAATAAATGCCCAAACTATACCTGCGATAGCTGCAATAATAAAAACCGCAATTAAAAAATACTTTGCGACGATATCTTGAAATTTAAAACGGTTTGATTCTTCCTTATCAACTTTAATATCGTTCCACAACTGGGTAAGCAAACTTCGATTTGAAGTGTTTTTAGCTTTTACATAACTTTTTTGACCTAAAAGTTTTCCTCCCGCATAAATAAAATCTCCTTTCTTTTTATAAATCGGTTTAGATTCACCTGTAACAAAACTATAATCAATTTTTGCTGTATCACTGACTAAAATACTATCGCAAGGAATCACTTCTTCATTTCTCATTAAAATGGTTTCCCCAACTTTAATCTTCTCGATTTCAATAAATTCTTCTTTCCCGTCAGCTAAAACTCTAGTCACTGCAACAGGAAAATATGAAGTGTAATCACGTTCGAAAGACAAGGAGCGGTATGTTCTATTTTGAAACCACTTTCCGATTAAAAGAAAGAATATAAATCCTGCAAATGAATCCATATATCCTGCACTCCCATCCGTGATCATCGTATAAACACTTTGCGCATAAAGAGCAGTAATTCCAATTGTGATGGGCACATCAAGATTTAAATTTTTACTTCGAATGGCTTTAAATGCAGAAATAAAATAATCCCTTGCTGAAAACAGCAGTACTGGAACTGATAGTATAAAGGTAAGAATAGAGGTGAAGACTTGAATATTATGGTCGTCAATTCCTGTTTTTGAATAATCAGGTACACTCCATAGCATAATACTACCAAAAGCAAAACCAGCAACACCAAGTTTATAGAAAAATACTTTGTCTATTTTCTTACTTTGTTCATTACGGTTTCCAAAGTTCGGTGCATAGCCTATTTTTTCTAAAAAACTGGCTAATTCAGCATATTTTAATTCTTCCTTTTTAAATGTAATTAAAGCTTCCTTTTGAATAAAATCAACCTGTGAAGAGGTTACTCCTGGCAAAATTCGGGCTAAGTTTTCAAGTAGATAAATGCAACTAGAACAGTGTATTTCAGGCAGATACAATGTCGTCTTTACATACTTATCGTCTTCAAAATCAACAAATTTACTTCGAATTTCAGGAACTTCAAGAAAGTCATATTTATGTTGTTGGCTATTTTTAGGTTTAACCCCTGATTTATCTTCTAATTGATAAAAGGTTCCCATGTCGTTTTCAACCAAGAGTTGATACACGGTTTTACAGCCGCTACAACAGAAGCTTTTTGAATTGTACGTGTATTTATTTCTACCTATTATCTCCTCCCCGCAATGGTCACAAACCAATTCACTTTTCATAACCTTAATAATATAAGGCAAATTTAAGCCCTTTAGCCCAGTGTTTAAATGACAAATGTCATTTTACATCATATTAATTTACAGTATAGTGAATGGGGAGTTGTTTGCTAGGCATAAAAAAATCAGCACTCTATTGAATGCTGATTTTTAATCATATATAATTTTGGGTAAAATTAATATCTGTAATGTTCAGGCTTGAATGGTCCTTTTACTTCCACTCCAATATATGCCGCTTGATCTTCAGTTAGTGTTTCTAACTCCACACCAATTTTTTCAAGATGCAGTTGAGCTACTTTCTCATCCAAATGTTTCGGTAACATATACACATCGTTTTCATATTTATCCGAATTATTCCAAAGTTCAATTTGTGCCAACACTTGGTTAGTGAAAGAGTTCGACATTACGAATGATGGGTGACCTGTTGCACATCCTAAGTTTACAAGACGACCTTCAGCAAGAAGTATAATGTTTTTATCTCCTAGAGTATATAAATCTACTTGAGGCTTAATCTCATCTTTAGAATCTGCATTAGCATTTAACCACGCTACATCAATTTCGTTATCAAAGTGTCCAATGTTACAAACAATAGTTTTGTCTTTCATTTTCTTAAAGTGGCGATCCACAACAATGTCTTTGTTTCCTGTTGTAGTTACAACGATATCCACACGGTCTATTACATTGTCTAACTTTCTCACTTCAAATCCATCCATTGCAGCTTGAAGTGCACAAATTGGATCAATTTCAGTAACAATAACACGGGCTCCAGCACCTTGTAATGAAGCAGCCGATCCTTTTCCTACGTCTCCATATCCACAAACAACAGCAACTTTACCAGCCAACATCACATCAGTCGCTCTACGAATAGCGTCCACTAAAGATTCCTTACATCCATATTTGTTATCAAATTTAGATTTTGTAACTGAATCATTTACGTTAATTGCTGGCATTACTAAAGTTCCATTTTTCTTTCTTTCGTATAAACGGTGTACACCAGTTGTTGTTTCTTCTGAAAGACCTTTAATATCTTTTGTAAGTTCAGGATAACGGTCAAAAACCATATTTGTTAAATCTCCTCCATCATCAAGAATCATATTTAACGGTTTTCCTCCTTCGAATGCATGTAATGTTTGCTCAATACACCAATCAAACTCTTCTTCATTCATTCCTTTCCAAGCAAACACAGGAATACCTGCTGCTGCAATTGCCGCTGCTGCATGATCTTGCGTAGAAAAAATATTACATGAAGACCAAGTTACATCAGCACCTAATTCAACTAATGTTTCTATAAGAACAGCTGTTTGAATGGTCATATGTAAACAACCTGCAATACGCGCACCCTTAAGTGGTTTTGAAGCTCCAAACTCCTCGCGCAAGGACATTAGTCCTGGCATTTCTGCCTCTGCAAGCTTAATTTCTTTTCTTCCCCAATCTGCAAGGCTTATGTCTTTTACCTTGTATTTTAATTGTTGTGATGTTTCGTTCATTGATAACTTTTTTATGTTTAAAATTAACAGATATACAAAAGTAAGGAATTTTATGTATTAACTGAAATATAAGTCCTTTTAAAGTCGAAAAGTTAATCCTCTTTTAACATTTGATGACAATTATGACTTCATTTTGTACACCTATTAATAAAAATGAAAAAAACAGGGACAAGGGCAGGTTCAAGTTTCAAATGCAACACTCCCATAATTTCTGTTTATAAAGTTATAAAAAATTTCTTTAGGAGATTTAAAATTCAATTTTTCTCTTGGTCTTTTATTTATTAGGTGTTGTATATCAGT
>Ga0209075_1003097_pt1 | contig 14083 bp, 16 predicted proteins | sample Stecom2011_FD_187523 | JGI IMG/M metagenome (GOLD analysis project Ga0209075, IMG submission 187523) | Agricultural soil microbial communities from Utah to study Nitrogen management - Steer compost 2011 (SPAdes) (version 2) | ecosystem: Environmental > Terrestrial > Soil > Agricultural land... | reverse complement strand
GACATCGTCCACGACACCGACGTCATACGGCGAAGCCGGAGAGGCGTTGAAGACCATGTTCCAAGAGAACAGGCTCAGCTCTTCGTCGTAGCCCTCCACCATCGCCTAGATGGGCTCGGGCGGAAGCCACGGCGGAGTGTTGTCGATGGTGATCTTGTCGCCTGAGTCGAGCTCGGTGACCTCTCCACGGATGTCCGTCTGCTTGGTCAGGTCGATTCGGATGCGCGGGTACCGGGATTCGTCCACGGTGCCCAGGTGCGTGCGCCAACCGGCCTGGCCCGCGAGCTGACTGTCATGCGCCACGTTCAGGTCGATGCTCTGGTCGTACCGGCCCACACCCTCGGGTGGCAGATGCACGCTCATGGGGCCTTCGGTGACCTCATGCCGCGCCTGGCCGCCCTCGATCCGCTTGGCCGTGACGTCGTTGACGATGCGCTGGTCGTCGTCGGTGGGCTCGAACGGGGGACTGATCCGCCCGGCCGAGTAGTCCAGGTACACCGCACGGCGATCCACCTGGGCGTACCAGGTGTGCGATCGCCAGAAGTTGCCGTTGTCCCATCCGGTGCCGACGACGGAAATCGTGTGTCCGTCGTCTCGGACGTCCATCGTGCCGTAGTGGAGCGGACCGGGAAGGTTGGGTCCGGTGTCGGTGGGCGGCCCGGCACTGCCAGCGGCGTCAATGGCTGCGAACTGGTAGACAGGGAAGTGGCCCCACTGGTTGGAGGTGCCCGTCTCGATGGACAGGGCGTGCGCGTCACCCGAGTTGATGCACATCCGGTTCAACCACCCGGTGTCCCCGAACATCTGGACCATCTCGTCGCGCTCGTGCTGGAAGGACAGCCAGGAGTCCGCGTGAGAGCTGGAGATCCACTGTGAGGGCATGAGCCACACCAGGGCCTCGGTTCCGTCGTCAGCGAGGAGTACCTGTTCCATCCACGCCTTCTGCTCTGCACCCAGCATGGTCTTGGACTGGCTCTGGGGATCGGAGTTGGGGGAGCGGTAGGACCGGACGTCGGATGCGATGAACTTAACCCGTCCGACCTGCCAGGTCTGGTAGATACCACCGGTACCGGAGTCCAGCGCGTAGTGGGGCACCTTCTCCCGGTAGACCTGGCAGGCGTTGTCCCGTCCAGGGATCGTGCCGTCCGAGTCGTTGGGTCCGTAGTCGTGGTCATCCCAGACATAGGCCAGCGACACGTTGCGGTACAGCCGGTGCTGGTTGGGCTGGAGAAGGACATCGTCGTAGGCACGTCGGTAATTAGTCAGCGATCCACCGCCTACGATGCCATGGTTGTTCGATCCCAGGTCGTAGTAGTGCATGTCCCCGCCGTGGGCGAAGAACAGCCAGTCCTCCTGGTTGGCCTGCTGGCGCATGGTCTCGAAGATCGGGGAGTTGGACATCCGGTTGGCGGCCAGGGTGCCCGCTACGCCCGGCGTGGTGGCACTGGCCCCCGCGCAGGTACCCATGCCGTAGGAGAAGCTGGCCCTGGTCCCCGGGATCGGGAACGTCTTGAAGGTGCCGGGGAAGGTCTCGTCCTCGACCCCGTCCACCTCAACCTGGTAGGTGTACCGGGTGTTGGGCTGGAGGCCGGTGACGGGGACGCGAGCCACGCCTTCCCCGGTGGGGATGATGGGGCCGAAGTACTGAACACCGGCCGAGCCCGACCTACGGACTGCCACCCGCACCGAACCCCCGGTGACCTTGGTGACCACGAGGGCGGTCGATTCGGTCACCGCTCCGATCCAGACGCTAGTCACGGACATGGCGTCACTCCAACTCTTCCTGCTGAGCGTAACGGCTTCTATTCGTACGGTACAGCAGCGCGTTGCTCTGCCGAGACTCCATGAGGTACCCGCCATCGACGTCAGCGGCCTGGCGGAGTAGGGTCAGGAAGTTCTCGATACGTTGTGGACCCATGTACGGGGTGTTGTCGGGGTCGCCAGAGATCTCCAGCGCTACCCCGAACTCGTTGCAGATACGTTCGATGCGGCGACCGGCGGTCTCGTAGGGGTATCCCCGCATCGCTCGGACCATCTCGTTGACCAAGGGGGCCTCGGAGAGGTTCCAGGCGGTCATGTGGCCGAACACCGCGTACTGGGTGAACTCGTCTTCGTCGGGGACCCACCACTCGTACTGGAGACGGCGTAGCGGCTTGGCGCTGACCGAGCGGGTGCCGCTCATGATCGAGACGCCGTCAACGAGTAGCGACCAGGAGAGCGTGTTGGCCCCGGTGGAAGTCACCTGGAGGCGCATCTGGTGTGGGTCGTCGTTGAAGAGCAGGTCGCCCGGGGTGGATGTGGCCAAAATCGTGGTAGTCCCCGCCCCGCCGCTCACCGGCTGCGTGTTCACACTGACAAAGAGCTGTCGGGGCACTACATCCGGGGACTCACCCACGTACCAAGTGTCTTGGTTGACCTCGTCGTCGGTGATGACGTTGACGGAGTCGAACCCCCCGATGCCCGTTCGTACCCAGTCCACAGCCCAGGAGTTGTCCGAGGAGGGCACAGTGCCCGAAGCGATGCCTCGGGAGCCGGCTACCTTAACCACCGGTTCCATCCACGGAGCCAGATCACCAGCGGCCCACAGGGGTCTCTGGAGCTGGAGGCCGGGGGACTGACCGATGCGGACGTTGAAGCGGAAGTCTCCGGTGCCTACGGTGGCAGGAGCGGACACACCCGACTCAGCACCGTTGGTCAGCGGGTAGTAGATCAACGGGTTGCGCGACTCGATGAAGCGCTGGAGCGCGGACTGTACGGTCTGGTCACCCTGATCCAGCCGGCGCAGGAGTCCAGCGGCGGACAGGTCGATCCAGACGTCCGTGTCGCTGATGTCCCAGCGCGAGGGCCACTCGCTGACCTCACCGATGAAGCGGTGCATCGTTATGTCTCCCTGTACGACGTAGACCCGAATCGGGCTGTTGCGGCTCAACCTGCCGAAGTACGGGCTGTTCGGGTTGCGGGGAGAGTACCTTCCATGACGGTTGTTCAGCTTTAGCGTCATCGTAGACGTGTCGGGGTGGGCAGCTTCGTTGGCCCGCCCTCGGGTGATGACGACAGGCTCGGTCGCTCGGACGTCACCGGTGATGTCCACCCAGGAGTTTCCGGGAATCCAGAGCTCTACGTGGAGGTCGATGGGGAAGACCAGGGACTCGTCACGGTCCGAACCGATGACGCCGCTCATCTGGAGGCTGTCAGTGACCCCGGCGAAGCCCGCCTTGGTCTCCTCGGCCTCCGTGGTGACACTGACCGCACCCTGAGCGGTCCGGACGGACTCCCTGATGTGTTCCGTCGATCCCTCGACTTCGACCGTCAGGTACGCGCTGCTGGCCCGCTGGGTGGTTGCATCGGCCACCAGTCCTACCTCGGCCCGCCCATGAGCGTCCGTGGGCGGCACACCCTCGTAACCACGAGCGTCCCCGGTGACCTCTACGTCGGTGTGAGCGGTTGTGGACCGGGTGGAGGAACCCGCCGTGGCCGTGCTGGTGACCTCAATGCCCTCATTGCCGGACGAAAGAGCCATACGGGACGAAGCGGCGAGTCCTGAGACGGACGCTGCGCCGGTAGCGGTGGTGGTGCGGTCCTCGACGGGCCAGGGGCCGATCCACTCACCCTCGCCGATCTGGACCTGATCGACGTAGACGTTCTCCCCGGCCCCACCCTGACAGAGTAGATCACCGACCGTGCCGCCGCCACGAGCAACGTTGTACTCGTAATCGGGTGTACCGGTTGAGTCCGGATCGCTCCACCAGATCCGGATGCCCAGCTCACTGGAGCTGACGATGGACTCGACGCGTACCCAGCGGTCGAAGAGCTCCGATTCCTGGTTGAACAGTTCGTTCACGACTACGGACTGGGAGTCGGTCGCGAAGTACAGCTCGGAAACGTTGTTCGCGTCCCGGAACCGGAGCCACCCGCCCTCGGTGAGGTAGAGGTAGAAGCTCAGCGAGTAAGCGTTCACGGAGGGACTGTAGACCCACGTGTCGCCGTGTCCCGAGCCGTCCTGCAACCCCAGCTGCATGGACGAGTTGCCCATGTAGGCACGGTTGCCGTACCTGACCGCATCGGCTGGGTTCCCGTTGCGCTGGTTGTCAAGGATGGGGTCGCCATAGTTGACCGAGTTGATCGGCGTCAGGTTGTTCCCGATGGGTCCGTCAAAGCTGTTCTGCCAGACGACCGCCATGAACCCCTCCTTATGTCATGGCCAGTATCCCACGACTAAGCGTTAGCGACGGTAACCGAGATCTCGTCCATGGTCAGCGTGCCGGCCGCGCCGAAGGTCTCGGGGTCGGAGAGCTGGATGGAACCGTAGAAGTTGCCGGCCGAGGCGTCGTCCCACAGTCCGAGGTAGGCAACCGTGGTGGACGCCGGGACGTCGAAAACGGGCTGGTTGGATGCGGCCAGTACACCAGCGGCTGTACTGGACCAGGTGACCGACACCCGCTCGTAACTACCGCCCCCCACCTCAGCCGATCCGGTGTCGTCGGGCAACGAGGTGTGCAGGCTGACGTGGGTGACCTCACCGGCCAGGCCATCGCCCAGAGCGTTGAGTCCGTTGTTGTTGAGTGCCATGTGGACCTCCCTAGTTGTTCACGGCGATCATGATGGGTTCCAGCTCCAGTGTGCCAGGACCGGTGAAGGGCTCGGGCTGCGAGAGCGGAACACTGCCCAGCCAGCCCGCTGAACCGTCCCAAAAGCCCGCGTAGACAACCAGGGTGGAGGCGGGTACCCCGAACTCCACCGCCGTGCTGGCGGACGTCTGACCGGACTCTGGGGTGTCCCAGGTGACCGGCTCCCGGGCGTACCCGGGTCCGGAGACCTCCAGAGCCCCGGAGTGCCCCGGGTCTCCGGTGTGGAGGCTCATCTCGACCGCCTGGGCGACGAACACGCCCAGCATGTCGTTGAAGAGCTCGTCAGTGAACCCAGCCATGCCTACCCCCTCGTGGTGTTGAACGCCGCTCCGACGTCCCCACCACCCTCGATACGGACCGCCTCACGGACAGCCTCGGCCAGCTTGGAACGGCCCAGGTTCTTGAAGTCGATGACCACCTTCGTCGGGTCACCGAACCGGCTCGAACTGGTGCCGGCACCGACCATGCCCGGGATGGAGCTGGTTATCCCCCCGAGTGTGGACCGGAGGTCACCCACCCGCCCCTCGATCCCGTTCATGAGTCCGTCCATGATGTCCTCGCCCGGCCCCTCCAGGAGCTTGAGGTCAACGGACTCGGGACCCTTCCAGTCCGGGATCATGTTGGTGATCTCGGAGAACTTGTTCCGCAACGACCCGATCATGCTTGTCACACCGTTGATCAAACCCTGAATGATCTGCCTGCCCGCGTTCTTGAGCAGGCTACCCAGGTTGCCGATGGCCGACTTGATCTTGCCGGGGATAGCGCGGACGTCCGAGAGCAGATTGCCGATGTAGTTGGCGGCCTGACTGACCATGTCACTGAAGAACCCACCGACCATGCCAGGCACTTCGCCCACCTTGCGGAAGAAGGACAGGACGTTGTCGATGCCCGCCTGGACCAGGTCCTTAGCCCACTGGATACCAGCCTCGAACGCCTCCACGATGGAGTCCCAGTGGCTGATGATGATGCCGAGCGGGTGCCAGGCCATGAACAGGTCGAGCAGCCACTCCAGACCTCCCTGGACGGCGTCAATGATCCACTGCACGCCCGTCTGGAAGCCTTCTGAGATCGACTCCCAGAGGCCCGTGACCAGGTCCACAAGCCATTCCCAGGCGCTCGTGAACAGTTCCTTGATCCAGTCCCAGACTTCGGCCAGCTTCTCCTTGATCCAGTCCCAGACCTCACCGGTCTTGGCGGCGATCTCGTCCCAGTAGACGATGATGAGCGCGATGACAGCGATGAGGAGGATGATGCCCGCGATGATCCAGGTAATCGGGGAGGCGTACATCACGGCGTTCCAGATGCCCATCGCGATGGCGATCGCCTTGATGGCGGCGGCCACGATCAGGCCGGAGGTGACCAGAGCGCCGAGGAACTGACCAATGAAGTCCAGAACGGGCTCAGGGACCTTGTCGAGACCGGCCGCGATGGCCTCGAAGGCCCCGGCGATGGCGTCCAGAACGGAGGCGACTACGTCCCCGTCACCCTTGAAGAACTCGAAGAAGCCTTCCACGATAGGCATCGCGTTCTCGCCCAGGCCCACGGCCGCGTCGTAGATGCTGATGAAGCCGTCCACGATGCCCGAGGACTGTAGCTTGTCCGCCAGACCCTGGATGGTCTCCGGGATGCCCTCGATGATGTCCGTGAGGTCGGACATGATCTGCTGAGCGGTCTCGGTCTGCATGAACTCGTTGATCATGCCGCCGAGTGCGGTCGAAACCGCGTTCTTCATCGCGTCCCACTGGTAGTCCCACGTGTTGCGGACTTCCCCGATGCCTTCCTGGATGATCTGGGCATACTCGCTGTCAAAGTCCCCGAGCGCTTCCAGCAGAGTGTCCGTGCTCAACTCACCGCTGGAGGCGAGGTTCTTCAATTCCTGCTCGGTCAGTCCGAGCTTGTTAGTGAGGAGGTCGAAGACCGGAACACCGTTCTCGGAAAGCTGGTTAAGAGTGTCGTTGAAGACGACGCCGTTGTTCTGGGCGTCGATCAGAGCGCCGGAAACCGACTCGATGTTCTCCTCGGACCCGCCCATGAACTCGATCGAGTCCACGAGGTTGTGCATGATCGTGGTCGCTTCATCGCCTTCGATACCCATGTACGCCAGGTTGACGGCTAGGTCGTTGACCGCCTGGCTTCCGACGCGGGTACCGGCGAACTCCTTGTTGATGTAGGACATCATGTCGCCCGCCTGCTCGGCGGAGCCGTAGATGCCGGTCAGGGAGGCGTTCGTGGTGCTGATGGACTTGGCGGCGTCCATGGCCTGGCCGGGGATGTCATCGAGGCCGAGAGTAGATGCGATGTTGCCCACGGCCCCGATAACAGCCCCAACACCTGAGGAGAGTCCGGAGAAGAAGCTGTCCACACTAGAAGAGGCGCTGTCGATCGTGTCCTCAAGGCCATCGAACTCGTTCTTGACGTTGTCGATGCCATCGGCGGCCGAGTCATCGACCCCGATCTTGATCAGAAGCTCTTCCAGAGTGGCCATCAGGACCTCCTTCTCCTACGTTGAATCGCGCTAGGCCCGGAGGTGGTCTTACTGCCCGGCGGCTTCTGATCACCCTGCTGCTGCGTACTCTTCTTGCGTGTCGGCTTGTGGCCCGCCTTGTATGCCTTCGAGATGGCCTTGGCCTCGGCCAACATCTCCTGCGGACTCATCTTCTGCTTCTTCTTACCCGCGCCCCAGGTGATCAAGTGATCCTCGAACTTGGGCTTCTGTCCCCTCTTCAAATGCGGCGCGACCACGTCCATCCCGAGACGGGCGACCAAGGTATCCAACCGCTCGGGTCCGAGCTGGCCGTACAGATTCTCGTAGGCGATCAGGTTGACCATCTCGCCTTCGGTGAAGCGTTCCAGCACCTCGTGTGGAGGCATCTGGAACGCCACCGCCAGCCTGTATTGCAGCCTTAGCTCGGGTCGGCTTCGAAATTTCCCTCGGCGTCCTTGACCTTCTCCTCGAAGGTGCGGTTCAGGCCACTCAGCTTGTTGATCAGCTGGAACAGGCCCTGGACCACACCGGCGTTCTTGGCCTGGAGCTTGGTGGCGTCGGCGTCGGTGAAGATGCGTTGGCCGTGTCGCTCGTGGCCCTTGGGGTAGTACAGGCACTTGACGACGAGCTCGGAGCGCCGGTTCCGCATCTCGATGTCCATCGCCTGGTCGCCCTGCTTGGCCCGGAGAGCCATGGTCTTCGCCTGGTACTCACCGTGCTGGTTGTCGGAGAGTCCCTTGACGAGGACGGTGATTCCGCCCCACTCGGGGATCTCGACCTCCTCGGACTTGATGTCCTCGGCGTTCAGGATCAGGCTCTTGAGGTCCTGGTTCATTGCTTAGGGTTCCCTATCTATGCCGTACTACTGCTAGCTGCCGCTGCCGACGAAGTCCGGGATGCCCGAGGGCTTCCAGGTCAGCGTCGCGGAGAGCTTGTCATCGAACGGGGCGTCCGGCTCGAAGCCGGTCAGACCGGCCTGGAACTCCCAGACAGTCTCGTCGGGGTCGGGCCAGGTGATCCGGTACCCGCGCGGGAACGGAGTCTCGAAGTCGTCCATGAGCACGTCGTGGATGCGGGGGACGTAGTTGACGTCAGCGCTGACCTCACCGGTGCGCTTGATGCCGAACACGAACTCCTCCCACTGGTCGGGGGAGTCGTGAGAGGTGACCTCGATCTGCTCACGGGAAATCGAGGGGCCGCTGAGGGACGTGATGTTGGCGATGGCCTCGTAGACGCCGCTGCCGAGCTCGGTCTCGCGCTCCAGCACGACGCCGAAGGCGTCAAGTCCAGGCATTAGCTGGTCTCCTGTTCGGTTTGGACACGGAACCGGACTGGCGCGTGTCGGATCAAAGGGTCCGGGTCTCGAAGGGTCAACACCTGGTCCAATCTTAGCGTAACCACACGATGACCGACCAGATCCAGATCGAGCTGGTGGTCTAGCGACTGCTGGATCGCGTCAACGATCTCCAGCGTGGGTGCGAAACCCTCATGACCCTTGGTCCACACGTGTAGTGTGAGGGTCATTTCGCGGCCGAAGTTGCTGTGGTTGTTGTCCGCCATCTCGGTAGCCTCACCGATGACGACGTACGGGTACGGGGCGTCCTCCGGTGCCCAGTCGTAGACCGGGACGTCCAGATCCTCGCTCAGGCGCTCGTAGAACGCACGCTGAACGGTCAGGAGGGCGCTCCTGGCGTCGTACCCCAGCTTGGTCGTCACAGGGACGTCACCGCCTTGCTGACCTTGTCCGTGAGGACAATGGGGAAGTCCCGCCGTGCGATCTCGTTGGCGGGGATGACGTAAGGCTGTGCGGACATGCGGGAGGTGCCGAACTCGTTGGCGAGAGCCTTGTCCCGCTCCTCGTCACCGGGTCCGACCCTCCTCTCCAGCCCCTCACCCTCGATACGGATGGAGTCACGCAGGGCACCAGTGTCCACGCGGACGCGGTCCTGCATCTCCTTCTGCGTCTGGGTGGCGATCTCGTCCACCGCCTCCTCGGCGGCTTCGGCGATTGCCGGACCCATGGCCGAGAGCTTCTTGAGGAGTTCGCTGAGCCCTTCCATCTGCACCGGCATCACGGACTCCCGGGATTGGTGGGCTGCTTCTGGATGTACTCGCAGTCCATCCGCAGGTACGTGCCCGGCTTCGAGGGCTGCATGGTCGCCTCGACTCGGTACACGTCACCGCCCCCCATCTCCAGCTCATCGTTGCGATACACGACCTCGTCAGCCGTGGTGTACACCGGGTAGCTGAGCATGGCCGCACCCTGCTGTGGACCGACACCGGTACGGGCCATGACCCGCTCGGCGGCCGTGGGCTGAGACACACGAACGCGGAGCTGCCGAACCAGGACGCGCTCCTCGGTGAAGCCGCCTGAGCCGTTCGGAGTGAGCATCCTGCGGTAGAGGGTGGCGGTCTGGTTGAGCAGCCCCGCGATGGACATGGCTACGCCCCCTTGACAGCCTTGGCGATGGCCTCGGCGGTCGCCACGTGGGCGCGCTGCTCGCGGTCCTGGTCAGCCTTGGTCTGCTTGCTGCGGATCTCGGCCTGGACCACCCGAGTGCTGCGTCCCTCGCTCACGGGGGTGTCGTTACCGACACGCTCCCACTTGTCCGAGTTCTCCAGCGCGTTCACAATGGCCTGGACCTGCTTGAAGTCGATGCCCTTGTTGGCGTGCTGGTTGACGGTCTTCGGGTCCACAACCGCCACCACGCGGCCGGTCTGCTTACCATCGCGGATGTAGGCGTAGCGCAGGTTCTTCCGCGCCTTCGTAACGTTTCCCATCAGGATTCCCCCACTAGACGATGTCTCCGGAGTACCGACCCCAGAAGTTGCCCCTGCGTCGGTACGGCCGTTCACGGATCTGGTCGGGCAGGTATGCCCCGAACTCAATGGTACCCATCCCGCCACAGCCTGTCGCCTGACGAATTAGGGCGGCTTCCCCGTTGGACAGGTACAGTCCGGTGCCCGCGTTGGATGCTCCAGCCGCCGGTGCGGCCTGCCAGGTGTAGTCCGCGATGCGCTCGGAGGTGAGGCCGCGCGGGTTGTCCTTGGCTCGGGAGTAGGCGGTGAAGATGATCCCGAGGACGACGTCCGGCACGCACACCGCGTCTGGGTCGTCGGGGTCCACCATGTCATCGCAGGCGTAGAGTCGGACGAAGCCAGAGATGATGCGCAGGTACAGCGCGGCTTGTGCTTCCTCCTGCTCGGTGAAGGTGACGCCAAGCAGCGTGGCCAGGTCGTCCGTGCTCATGAGCGGCGGCAGCGGCTCGGGACACGCCATGGTCTCTCCCTTCGAGGTCGGGGAGGACCGCCGGTTGAGCGGACCTCCCCATCAGCTGGACGAACTTAGGACACGCCGCCCTCGATCTCCAGCTTCACCGCGCGGTCGGCGTCGGTGAGGGCGCCGGCAGCGAAGGTGGAGACCACCGAGGCGTCGGACAGGACGTCGGTGTCGTACTGGCGGATGTGGCGCAGGCCGATGCCGTTCTGCGTGGTGGTCGCGGCGTCAGCGGCACCGGCCGGGATGGCGGGGGTCGCGTTGGCGAACACGAACGCGCTCTGGTGGTAGAGGACGGCGGAACCGGCCTCGACCGCGCTGGACTCCACGACGCGGAAGCCACGGTAGTAGCCGATGGTGCCCATCGCGAGAGCGTTGCGGGTCTCGGCGTGCGAGGCGGCGAGAGCGTCGAACGGGGTCAGGTTGGACTGACCGATCAGGACCGAGGCGAAGTCCGGGCTGACAGCCATGTACCGGTCGGCCAGCGGGACGTTGGCGTTGGAGAGCTGGGCACGTGCCGCGAGCACGGCCGCGTCCAGGTCCGAGCCGTCCTCGGAGACCGCGTCATCGGCGGGCAGGGCGTTCATCGGCAGGGCCAGAGCGTCCTCCGCACCACGGGCGACGGCTTCGACCTGCGGGCGCAGGACCTGGCGACCGAAGTCGGTGATGGAGAAGGACAGAGCCTCGTCGGTGATCTTGGTGGCGTGGTAGAGGTGCGTCAGGGTGACGTCCACCCCGACCTCGACCAGGTCGTCGTACACGATCGTGTCACCGGGCTCATCCTGGATACGCGCGGTCGCGTAGGAGGGAACCATGACGGTGGTGGTCATGCCCGACGCCGGAGCGTAGGAGGCGTCCGGGATGCGGAGCGCGGTCATCGGCAGAACGAGCTGCCGGCCCAGAAGCTGGACAGCCAGGGTCGAGATCTGCTGGGAAGTCAGGAAGGGCATCGGAGCCTCTTTCTATCTCAGAAGCCACCGGTGAGGATGGCATCGGCTACTGCGCCCATGTCTTCGACAGCTCCGGCTTCAGTGCTGGCGTTTCCGGGTCGCAGGTTCTCCTTGGGCGTACGGCTGCCGCCCTTCGGAGGGGTCTGGTCCTTCTTCTCGGTGTTGCCACCGAATGCCTTGAGCAGCTTGTCAGCGTGCGCTGCCAGCTCCTCGGGTGTGTCGCCCTGGAGCAGTTCGACCTGCTCGGCGGTCAGCTTCTTGTCGGAGGCGACCTTGGCGACAGCGGCTTCCCGCTTCGCCTGGGCGTTCTCGGCCAGGAGGTCTTGGACCTGCTTCTGGAGCTGGCTCAGCTCGCCTCCGGACTCGCCATCACCCTTGAGCTTGGCGAGCTCTTCACGAGCCTTCTTCAGCTCCTCGAAGTTCTCCTTGGAGCGCTTCTCCCACTTCTTGGACTCGGCCTTGATCTTCTCGACGTAGTCCGTGGGCCGGCCCTCGCTGGTTCCCTCGCCCTCGGTGACGTGCGTCGCCTCGGTCTCGGTCTCCTGAGCCTCGGTGCCCTCGACCTCTTCCACACCCTCAGGCATGTTGGTTCCCTCTTTCGTCGTCAGCCGTGCGGCTTCTGAGTGCCCCGCGTGCGCGGTTCAGTCCTCAGTGTACTACGCCGTACGTTACTCGTCACTCGCTGTCAAGTTCTTCGGTCTCCCCGATCCCGTCGTCCGGGGATTCGATCGCTCCCGTGGTGCCGGTCTCGACCACGTCGCCGCGCCACCGGGAAAGGGCCTCACGGTCCACACCGGGCAACATGTGCCAGAGCTCTTCGGCCGGGACGTTCAGCCGCTCAGCGATCACGGCAAGAGCGTTGGCGGTGCGCTCCAGGTTGGAGATCGTGGAGTTGGCGTCTCGCCAGATCGCCCGGCTGAACGGGCTCTCGGGGATGCCCATGCCGGTTCCGACCAGCCCCAGCGTCTGCTCATGGGACTCGCCGAGCACCAGCTTGCGCTCACCGATCTTGCGCTGCTGTGCGGCGTTGGCGGCCTCGATGGTCTCGGCTGCGAGGTTGACCATGTTGCCCAGCATCTCGGCCGCGCTGGTGCCGGACACGGTGGCCATCATCTTGACGGTGTCGGTCCGGCTCTCGATGTAGGGGCTGAGCTCGGTCTGGTCGAACTGACCCACCGACACCTGGCCGGGCTCGGACGGGATGCTCAGGAGGTTGGAGGCGGAGAGTGTGGCGCGCTCGCGTGGGTTCTCCAGCATCCAGCCGATGATGTACTTCTGGCCGTGCGCGCCGAAGTGTTGGGCGACCAGGAGCAGGAACGTGGTGACGTTGATCTGGTCCTGGAAGTCGAACAGCGGTTCGACCACACCGGACAGGGAGGAGTCCATGTCCAGCTTGGGCTGGTACCGGATGATCGGGCACACGCCCTGACCGTGCAAGGACCGGGACTGGACCTCGAAGGACTGCGTCTCGCGGTTGCGGACGAGGACGATGACCTCGGTGTCGTCGTACAACCTCCAGCTGCCGTCCCGCATGTCCTCCAGTGCGTAGGCGGGCCAGTGCGGGTCGTCCCCGTAGCCGGGGTACATGTAGCGGGGCGAGACCACGCGCATGACCGGGACGGGATCGCCTCTGGTGACCGCCACGTATCCGAGACCGTAGGCCACGGTGGTGCGGTGGAGTGCGAGCTGGTAGGCGTTGAAGCGGTTACGCTTCCAGGCTTCCCAGACGCGCGAGGACCCCTCGGGGTTCCCGGGGATGATGAAGTCTTCGAGGAAGAGGCTGTGGACCTCGGAGTCGATGACGAACGGCATCATGTTGACTCGGGAGATCCGGGCCAACGCCTGGATCTCGGGCGGGGCTCCCCGGGTCATCCAGGTCAGGGCTGGGCTGCCGTCCACGTACTGCTTGATGCGGGCGAACCGTCGCTGGTCCCCCGAGTTGATCCGGAGGAGGTGCTGGGCACGCGCGGCAGCATCTCCGTCACTCATCGCCATGCTGGCATCCTTCCTCGGTCCTGTACCACATCATGGTACAGACGTGATCACTATCCGTAGATCTGGAACTTGAAGCGGTCCTGGTCCTGTTCCACGACTTGGCAGACCGCGTCCAGCACGTCGTCGTTGGCCACGTTCGGGTAGGCCAGTGCTTGCTCCTCGAACTCGCGTGTCGCCTCACCGCCGGCGAAGACCACCTTGCCGGTCTGGCAGAGCTGGAGCAGCCACGCTAGGCGGACCTGCTTGGGCTTGGAGGTGTGGGTCGTGCGGATCTTCGGACCGATCCCGCGCAGTGCCTCGTGGTGGAGGTCGCCGCCTTGGTTGGCTTCGACCACGACCTCGCTGATCGCCGGGTACCTCTCGACCAGTGACTTGGCGTAGGCACGCATCGGCTCACCGTGAGCAAGTCTGCGTCCCGAGGCGTGTTCGATCAGCCACCGTCCGTCGCTGAGCTTAGTGCCCACGGCGAAACCGGAGAAGTCGGACTTCTTCTTCGAGGTCACGGCCGAGTCGATCGCCATCTGCGTCCGGAGCTTGACCACCTCGCCGCCGGTGTCTTTACCCTCACCGGACCACACCGACAGGTCGTTCTCCGTCCACCAGGTGCCGTCCATCGGCCGGGGCTTGTTCTCGTAGTTCTTGGCGTAGTCCCTGGTGTGGCGGATGCTGTGCAGGTATTCGAGCGGCCACTTCTGCGGCCACTGGCTGCGCTCGTTGCCGTACTCGTCGTGCACGATCGGCTTGTAGT
>Ga0209075_1003096_pt1 | contig 14086 bp, 13 predicted proteins | sample Stecom2011_FD_187523 | JGI IMG/M metagenome (GOLD analysis project Ga0209075, IMG submission 187523) | Agricultural soil microbial communities from Utah to study Nitrogen management - Steer compost 2011 (SPAdes) (version 2) | ecosystem: Environmental > Terrestrial > Soil > Agricultural land... | reverse complement strand
CGCGAGCCCATTGAAGTGCAGAGCGATGCCGAGCAGCAGCAATCCTATCGCTTGCGCGATTTACCGGAAGAGGAAGACGACACCTTGCGCCTATTGCAAACGCAGCTGCTATTGATCAGCCAGCAACTGGGTTCAATTCGCACCTTAGCGGCGCATGTACTCAGCAATAGCGAAGCTAAACAGGTCGCTGACCTGCAGTGAGCCGGAAAAAATCCTGCCCTTCTATTTGGCCACGGCGTAATGGATTTTTCGTGCAGTAGGCGGCGTACTTGGCATCGACAAAACGATAATGCAAATGCTCATCACGGCCTTTGCTGATCCCTAAGCGTGTCGTTTGAATAATTTCCGGCACCAGTAAGCCGCAATCTTCAACGTAAAAACGCTCGGCATCAAAGCGCTGATTATCCCAATCAGGCACTTTCAAACCTAAGCTTTTACACAACAAAGTTTGGCCACTGCAGAGTTTTTGCACCGGCCGTGGCTGGCCTTGGCGATCGGGGTTATTGGCTTGCAGAATGCTTAAAGTAGACTCAGGCGACAGCGCATCAAAAAAGGGATAAGCGGATTTAATCAACACGGCATTACCCTCGCCCTTAGCGCTAAAATTCACTGAATCACCACCGCGTGAATAGTACATATAGATGGTGCCGCCATCGGCAAATAACGCTTGACGCTTCTCGGTATAACCCAGCGAGGCATGACTGCCTTTATCGGTGAGCAGATAAGCTTCCGTCTCAATAATTCGGGCACTGAGCCAGACACCGTTATTGCGATAGCGAATCACCTTGCCGAGTAGGTCAGGGGCCAGTTCGAGGGCAGGACGGTTGAAGAAGGAGTCTGGGAGCATGAAAGCCTCATAGCTATCGTGAAAAGCAAAAAACCTCAAGATAAACTATCTATTTTTAGCTGATTTTTCAAAGCTTGTTTCAAGCTTTAACTCTAAACCCATCCTTGAAAACAGGTTGATATCATCGCGAACATAGTTACCTAAAAGCAGAAGCGCCTTAGATGTACCAAGAGCAAGCTTAGCGAGCAGTTATGTCTACCAGGTAGCAACCTGCAAACGCTAAAAACCACGCCCCACCAAATATTTTTGCTAATGCTTGAAAGGCTTGAGTAGCGTGGTGATTAATAAAGATAAAAAGAATAGCTACCGCTGACGTCAAAGCCAAAAATAAAAAACCAAGCCAAAGATAATCGCTTGGTATTACGAATGAGTAACGCCGCGTACCTAGAATAATGATTCCTGTTGTATATCCAATGTAGGCATTATTGGCCATGGCTATAAGCATCGCGATAGCAACTAAACGCAAAATTAATAACTTTCTACCTTTGAATGCTGGCGCACTATCCATCTGCATGGCACCTAAAAAATTAATCAAAAATCCAGCACGAGCTTACTAGAAGATCAATAACAAAAGCGAACAGCACCATAGTTCAAGCTTTGTTTTTGCGAACTACTTTTGCACAGCACTCAAGCCCTGCCAATCTTCCAAATCTTGCTCAGGTTTTTCTGCGCGAAAGCGGGCGTAAAGCTCGATGCCTTGCTGATCTTCTAAAATATCCACCTGCACGCCTTTTTCCTGCAGCAGCGCTTCAGTACCCGAGGCATTAGTGATATCGCCCACCACCACGCGGCTAAAACCACGCATATACACCAGCGTAGCGCAGACAACACATGGACTGAGGCTGGTATAGATGGTGGTCTGGCTAAAATCGATACGACCCGCATCTCGAATCGCGGAGGTTTCGCCGTGATTGTAAGGGTGGTTTTCTTGCGTGAGCGTGTTGTGACCTTTACCGACAATTTTATTGGTCGCGTTATTAACGATCACCGCACCAATCGGGCAGCCGCCTTCGTCATAACTTTTTTGCGCCAGCAGCACGGTGATAGCCATGAAATCAGCATCAGTCAAGCGAGAGGAGAAATCATCATCCATTAAAGCTGGCAGACTTGCGGTTGGCATATGAGCAATAGCTCTGAAGGCCTGCTCAGTTTTTGCTGTGTGCTTATCTAAGAGAGTCTGCATAGTTGTCACTCAAGTTTGGCTTCAGACGAGACTAGCATCGCAGATGTAGTCTGTCTCAATATCCAAAGTCCTGACGCAACGCTAACTACAGTTATGAGTTGCAGTGAAGCACAAAAAGGCAGGCCTGTTTGTACTTCACCACTCGCTCTAAAAGATGCTAATTATTGCTCTTCAGGCCCAACTTGAATCACTAGCTTTCCGAAATTACTGCCCTGCAATAGGCCAATAAACGCTTCTGGTGCATTGGCGAGTCCTGTTACGAGGTCTTCGCGGTAAGTGATTTGCTTGTTAGCCAGCCACTTCTGTATATCAGCACTAAACTCTGGGTAGCGCGGTGCATAATCATCAAAAATGATAAAGCCTTGCACTGTTAAGCGTTTAACCAAAATTGTGCTCATCAACAGCGCTAAACGATCAGGCCCAGACGGCAAAGCAGTAGCGTTGTAGTTAGCAATCAAACCGCATACTGGAATACGCGCTTTGGTATTGAGTAGCGGCAGTACCGCGTCAAAGACTTTACCGCCAACGTTCTCATAGTACACATCAATGCCTTGCGGACAGGCTTGCGCCAATTGCTGAGCAAAGTCTTCCGCGTGGTGATCGATACAGGCATCAAAACCTTGCACTTCGACCGCGTAACGGCATTTTTCAACGCCACCGGCAACACCAACAACACGACAGCCTTTGATCTTACCGATTTGCCCAACGGTAGCACCAACCGGGCCAGTCGCAGCAGCCACCACAAGGGTCTCACCTTCTTTGGGTTTACCAATATCGAGCAAGCCCATATAGGCGGTAAAGCCTGGCATGCCGAGAATCCCCAAGGCATACGATGGATTCTTCGGTGCGTTGCCGAGCGGCATTAAGTCAGTACCATCACTGACCGAGTAATCTTGCCAACCGCTATTGGCTAATACCCAATCACCTTTGGCAAATTTTGCATGTTTTGACTCCACCACACGACTGACCACAGCGCCGACCATAACACCATCAACCGCGACCGGTTCAGCGTAGGACGGGCCATCACTCATGCGACCACGCATATAGGGATCAAGGGATAAATACACTGTACGCAGCAACACCTGACCGTCTGCTGGGGTCGGAATGGCTTGCTCTTCAAGACGGAAGTTAGCTGGCGTTGGTGCACCATGCGGGCGCGAAGCCAGAACGACACGGCGATTACTCTGAGTAGATTGGGTCATATAGAACTCCTAGAAATACAATTAAAGACTGGCTTCAAGCACCCGACGGCTCACCGCCAGATCAATATCCTGATGCTCGCCCAACTTTGTCATTGCGTGCTGTTCGAGTTGTTTCAGTGCCGCGTCAACGGCCGCTTGCTCAAGACCATAATCTTTCAGACGGGTTTTCACGCCAAGGGTTTCAAAAAACGCACGCGTATTTTCAATCGCAGCGTCAATACGCTGCTCGTCATCACCGTCACGCAGATTCCACACACGCTCAGCGTATTGCAATAACTTCTCGCGCTTGGCGACGCGACGCTCGTGCATCATTGAAGGCAAAATCACAGCTAAGGTTTGCGCATGGTCAAGACCATATAACGCAGTAAACTCATGGCCGATTAAGTGCGTTGACCAGTCTTGCGGCACACCTGCACCAATCAAACCGTTCAAGGCCATAGTAGCAACCCACATCAGATTGGCACGTACGTCATAATCATCAGGCTGACTCAGCGCCAGTGGACCTTGCTCAATCAATGTTTGTAGCAAACCTTCAGCAAAGCGGTCTTGCACCGGCGCATTGACTGGATAAGTTAAGTATTGCTCCATGACATGCACAAAAGCATCAACCACACCGTTGGCGACTTGGCGCTCAGGCAAAGTGAAGCTTTTGGCTGGATCTAAAATCGAAAATTTCGGGAAGACTAAGTTGCTATGGAACGGCAGCTTCGCTTGCAAAGACTTACGAGTAATAACACTGCCGTTATTCATTTCTGAACCGGTTGCCGCGAGGGTCAACACTGTCCCTATTGGCAGCGCTGCTTTGATATCACTGCCACCGCTGAGCAGAATGTTCCAAGGCTCATCCGCATAAGGCACAGCAGCCGCAACAAACTTAGCGCCATCAATCACTGAACCACCGCCGACGGCTAATAAGAAATCAATCTTCTCATCGCGAGCAATCTGCACGGCTTCCATCAGTTTTTCATAGGTTGGATTGGCTTCAACACCGCCAAACAAATGCACCTGACGCTCACCCAGTGCTACTTTCACTTCATCTAAGGTGCCGGTGCGTTGCGCACTTTGCCCACCATACAGCACCATTACTTTGGCATCGGCGGGCACGAAACTGTCGAGTTTAGCGATACGGCCTTTGCCAAAGCTGATGTGGGTAGGGTTGTAAAAATCAAAATTAAGCATGTATAAGTAACTCCTGTTGAGTGGTCACGACGACCAATAGATTAGACCGGTCGTCTATTTTTAATGCAAAAATACCTACCTGCTGCAGGCACATGCGTTGTCACTAATTCAGTAAAACCTTCCGGGTCATTTGCATCGCTTGCTCCATTGGCAAGCTATTACGATGCAATTTCGCCAATAAACTGGCACCTAACCATAATTGATAGAGCATCACTGCGGTTGCCGTTGCATCTGTAACAGTCAATGAACCATCCACTTGCCCAGCACGTATGCAGTCTGCGAGCTGTGCAATGACCTTGTCAGTGCCGTCACGCAAGGTCAAGCGCATCGCTTCAGATAAATCAGCAACTTCTGCGCTTAACTTCACAACTAAACATTTTTGATCATCGCTCGCGCTGCTATTGCATAGCAACCATTGCTGCCAGTAGCCTAACAAGCGCTCGGCTGCAGGTGTACGCGAATCATTAAAACGTAGCTTTTGTGCATCTAAATAAGTAGAAAAATAAGCCTCAAGTACCGCTTGGCCATACAATTCTTTCGATGCAAAGTAGTGATAAAACGAACCCTTAGGCACACCGGCAGTGCGCAGGATTTCATTTAAGCCCACACCAGAAAAACCTTTAGCAGCCATAATTTGATGGCCGATTTCGAGTAAATGCTGGCGGGTATCGGTATAAGTCGTTTTCATGATTGTTAGAATAATCAAAACTAGACCAGTCGTCTAGTAAAATATTCGCAGTACGTCATTACTTCTTTTTAAGACTGCTAGCAGATCGCACAAAAAACCTAGCCCAGCGCAAGAAAAGTGCGAACAATTCTCTCAAACCGCAGATGACTACAGCTATACTTTCTGTCCGTATTTTCTTCACTCAAAGGATTAATCATGCAAATACTACGCAACGGCTTGTTCATGCTACTTACCGCAGCTCTGCTGATTGCTTGCTCATCCAGCAACTCGCCAGAAAAAGTTGCTAAAGAGTATATTAATGCTGTGCTGGCCAATGATATTGATGGCCTGATGAACACTTTATACATTCCCGCCGATGCCCATAAAGACCAAGAAACATTAATGCGCGGCAAGCTCACCATGATGCTCGCAGAAGCCAGCACACGAGTTATCAGTCAAGGCGGCGTGAAAGAAGTGACGTATTCAAAGCCTGAATACAATGCTGAGAAAACCCGCGCCACCATAGCTGCGACGATTCACTACAAGAAAGATAACGCGCCGAAAAAAGAAGAAACCATTGTCTTGGTCGATACCAAAGATGGCTGGAAAGTCTCTCTGTAAAATCTGCAACGGCAGAATTGCGAGCACGGCATGCTAAAAGCCTTTAGCCGTAGAGGGTCGCGCACTCTATCTATTGCGCTACTGCTTGCCGCAACACTGGGTTTGAGCGCTACGTTGTATATCGCTCAAACTCCAGCTGCTCGCACTGCGCTACCGACCCATGAGCTGCCACCTTTAGCAGTCGGTGACTGGGTATTTCGCTCAGGCACATCCAGAGAAAGTCATCTCATCCAAACGCTGAGTAACAGCGATTTTTCACACATCGGTATGGTCGTCAGCCTGCACCCCGAACCCATAATAGTGCACGCCACTACCGATGATGATCCACAGCGTAGCAACCAAGTTTTAAGCTCAACACTAAACGAATTTATAGACCCACAATTGGCTGGCAGCTTTGCGATTGCACGACCTACGTTTGTCCGCGCAGAAGAACAGCAGCAGGCCGCTCTATGGCTATCGAAACAGCTGCGCAAACCCTTTGTCTTAGCCGAGCGCAGTCATCCGCACTTGTATTGCACGACGCTACTGGTCGATGCCTTGCAGCATACAAAGAAGCCTTTCCAACCTGCTTGGCAAAAAATTAACGCACCAATGTTCAGCGGCGAATATTTATTCCCGCAAGCCTTTGCTGATTACCCAGATATTGAGTGGCTATACCGCTCTAAGCTTTCCAAATAATACTTCTGTCGGAGATTAATACTGCAAGGATCAGTCGCGGGTATGACTCGCTCATACGGAGGCTTGCGCGTGCTGTTTTTGGCAGGGTTAGATTGCTGGGCTCAATTGCGGGCGGGCCGCCCGCGCTCCCAGTGCAGTATAGAACCAGAATAGCCAATGACAGACCCCACTCCTTGTACGAGCGGGCCATGCCCGCGACTACGCTCTTAGCGCAAGCAACACTACCCTCTGCACAAAATAAGCCGCCCACGTGCAACGCACGTAGGCAGTAATAAAGCCAACAGACACCCCTTCCCGCAGACACCGCCTGCTTAGCGCATTTGGAAATACTCTTTATGGAAGTTGCGGGCTGGGCAGCCTAATTCCTGCATGCCCTTTTGCAAAGCATCGGCAAAACCTTGTGGACCACAAAACCAGACTTGGGTCTTGGCTGATTGCGCCTGTAAGGCCTGCTCAGCACATAAATGTCCCTGCTGATCGCTGTAATGCAGATGCAAAGTAATACTTGGTAAGTTAGCCGCCAGATGTTGCAACTGCTCTGCAAATAATGCTTCTTGGGCATTATTCACGCAGTAATACAGGGTGGCCTTCGGCGCGTGCTGCGGTGTGGCTTGCAAGGCTTGCAGCCAAGCAATAAAAGGCGTCACACCAATCCCGGCACCAATCCAAACTTGCTCGTCTTTACCACCCAGTTGCAGATCAAAACAACCATAAGGGCCTTCCACCGCCACAGAGCGCCCAGCATCTAACTCTGTTTGCAAACGCGTGGTGTAATCACCCAACGCCTTAATCGCAAAAGTGACCTGACCATTACCTTGGTCAGCACCGCACACGGTAAAAGGATGCGCGCCTTCAAAACGATCAAACGTCAGAAAGGCAAACTGTCCAGGTTTGTGCGTCCAGCTTTTCGGTAGCTGACAGGTCACTTCCAGCACTTCACCCTTGTGCTGTTTTACGCTTAAGACATGGCCTTGATAACGACGGGTACGACCAATTTGCCCAGTCAAGGCAATAAACGCTGCATACACACCGATAATCGTTGATACGGCTAGCAATAATCCAGCTGGCCCTGTCCACCAACCAGCAGGCGCTAACACCACACCGTGGAAAGCAATCACAAGATAAATAACCGCCAGTGCTTTATGCGCATAACGCCAGATGTGATAGGGGAAGCGCTGCCATAAGGTAATCACCAGCATCACGCCCAGTATCCACACCGACCACTCACCAAGATCCTTAGCGGCACCGCGAAACATTTCTAAAAAGGTTTCAATACGCGGCTCTTTGACGCCTCGCTCAAAAAACACCAAGAGCAAGTCTTTCGACAGGTCCAATAAATAATGACTGAGCGCCAAAGCAATCGCCCAGATCCCCGCCCACTTATGCAAACGGTACATTTTGTCCAAACCATGTAAGCGTTTTTCCAGCCAACGCGGCCGAATCGCAAGCAGCATAATCAGCGACATCAAGACAAATGAGCCAAGCCCGGTGACAAAGATCAACTGCTTACGCCACCACCACACATCCATCGTTGGGTTGTGTCCAAGTACTGTCATGCCCCAAGCGGCGAGTACCAACAGTGCCACCCCGTACATTATTTTTTTCATCACCTTCGCCTCTAAAGATCCTGTGCTGGAGTCTACCGCTGGTGTCTTAACTGAAGCTTAATCAAGACATTGGCCAATTCTTGACTATATTAAACAGGCACACATAACCAGCAAGGATGCTTAATATGTTTAGCTACAGGTTACCTGCCCTCGTCTTTATCAGCACACTTTTGCTCGCCCCACCTGCTGCGGCCGATTGTCCCGATTGGAATGCAGAACAGGCTCAGCAAGAAATCAACACACTGCAGCAACAAATAACTGACTGGGATCGTAGTTACCACCGCGATGGTCAATCCAAGATCGACGATGAACTCTATGATCAAGCGCGAGAACAGCTACTGAGCTGGCAAGTCTGTTTTGCCAATTCGTCAGACATTGAACCTGCGACAACCGCTCTGAACACTGCTCGCGGTAATCGTCAACTACCCTTCAGTCAAAGCGGCTTAAGAAAACTCAATGAAATCGAATTGCAGCGCTGGATCAAGCAGCGTGACGAACTGTGGGTGCAGCCTAAAGTAGATGGCGTCGCAGTGACCCTCGTCTATGAGCACGGACAACTCACGCAAATGCTCAGTCGTGGCGATGGCTTAGCCGGACAAAACTGGCTGATGCACGCTCAAGTTATTAGCGCAGTGCCGCAACAGTTAACCACTCAAGCGGCCAAGATAACCTTGCAAGGTGAGCTTTACTTGCGCCAATCCGAACATATTCAAGCACAGCATGGCGGTAACAATGCGCGTTCTCAAGTGGCTGGACTGCTCAATCGCAGCAGATTAACTGCAAGCGACGGTGCAACCATTGGTATATTTGTTTGGGAATGGCCGGATGGACCAACCGCTATGCAGGAGCGCTTAAATGAACTGCAACGTTTGGGCTTTAGCGAAAGCGCTATCTACAGCCAACCCATCAAGAGCTTTGCCGAAGCCAAGCATTGGCGTCAGCACTGGTACAAATCTGTGCTCCCTTTCGCCACTGATGGCGTGGTGATCAAACAAAGTCTACGTAGCATTCAACAACCGCGCAGTAGCTATCCACCGTTTTGGGCGGTGGCGTGGAAGTATCCACTGCAGCAAGCACTGACCAGTATCACTGAGGTGACATTTAACATCGGCCGCAGTGGTCGCATCACGCCTATCGCCCAGCTGCAAGCAGTGCAGTTAGATGACAAAATCATTCGCAAAGTCAGTCTAGGCTCGCTGGCACAGCTAAAAAAGCTCTCGATCAGTCGCGGTGACCATGTTGCGATTGCTTTGTCTGGGCATGCCATTCCACAACTTAAAGAAGTGGTTTGGCGCAGCCCGCAACAGCAAATAATCAAGCTTCCTATCGAAGAAAATTACCATGCACTCAGCTGCTGGCAAGCCAGCGCAGAATGCCAACAGCAATTTCTCGCCCGCCTTAATTGGCTGAGTAACAAAAAGAATCTAAATATGCGCGGCATTGCGGCAAAAACCTGGCAAGCACTGATTGATGCTCAGCAGGTCAGTCGTATCACCGATTGGCTGGCCCTAACTGTCGACGATTTAGAACAATTACCGAGCTTTGCCAAGAAGCGCAGCGTGCAAACAGCTCAGGCTTTTAATCAGGCTAAGCGCCAGCCTTTTAATCTCTGGCTCAAGGCGCTTGGCGCACCGGCCGCGCTAAGCGCAAAAGCCAGTGATGACTGGCAAAGCCTCGCGCAACTCTCAGAACAAGACTGGCAACAACGCCATTTCAGCCAAACTCAAGCAAAAAATCTCTATGCTTTTTTCCAGCACCCCGCTGTGCAAGCGGCTGCTTTGGACCTACAGAACCACAAAGTAGAAGGTTTCTAATCAGCCAATCATGCTGCGCTTTTGCTAGCAAGCGCAGCATGATTCAATAAAACATTCTCCAAAAGGCGTATTGCGGCCGCCTAAATTAATATCCATGATACGCGCGCTTAATTAGGCTGCAGTTCATCGCAGCATTCATCTGCGCCTTTGCGCCCCTCATAAAAATAAGAAACATTGGCAAGACAGTCTTTTTCATCGCACTACTGCGCAGTAGTACTTTGCGCCTGTCTTTTTGTCTGACGCATACATCAAAAGAGCAACAAAATGGTAAATGAAGATTCTAAAAGCTACCGTGAACTGCATCGTCCACGTAGCGAGTTTGCCTCTCGTCAAGCTTATTTAGAGCATGAACTGAGCATTATGTCGCCACGCCGTTGGCGCATCAATTTACCTTATCGCGACTACCGTTTCGAAGCGGAAGACTGGGTGCCAGCGATGGCAGCGACCATTGGTAAAATTGTCATGGTGGCAGCTATCGTCGCAGCCTTTGCGGCTCCTTTAGGTCTTTCCAATGCCTTTGTAATTGAAAACGCCCGCTATGAAATGCTAATTGCCGCGCTATTATTCGTGGTTATTTTTTCTGGCGTACTGATTCCTACAGCAAACTTAGCTGGCACTCACGGCCCTCTTATTCCTCTGGTACCCATTATTGTGGCCTCTGGCGGCCACCCAATGGCACTAGGAATTATGATCGGTGTTTTGGGCTTTGTACTCGGCGTATTTAAAGGAGGAAGTTTACTGGCGAGGCTGACCAGTGATGGTGTCTGTGGGGGATTACTGCTGTTTTTAGGCTTTATTGGCATGACCTCGCAAATCAAAAGTCTCTACGCTTGGGCTGATGGCTTTGATATGGGCTATGTCGCCTTCGCCGTGGTATTGGCCACTATTATTATGTATGCCTATTTAGAGCATATTGGTAAGCGTTGGCTGGCTATTCCTCTCGGTGCAGTGCTGGCGGCAGTGATTGCTTTTGCTCTAGGTGCGCCATTTGAATTCACCACCGAACCTGGCCTTCCAAACCTCAATCCTGCGTACTGGTGGGGTGACGATACAGGCTGGAAACTCGGTTTACCGCAACTGCACCATTTTATTGCAGTAGCACCTTTTGCGGTATTGGCCGTGGCGATGTGGTCACCAGACTTTTTAGGACACCGCGCGTTCCAGCACCTCAACTACCCAAGAAACGCTAAAAAAGTCATCATGAATATTGATGACACCATGTGTGTGGCGGCAGCGCGGCAAGTCGTTGGTACCGCTTTAGGTGGCGGTAATATCGCGTCATCATGGGGCACTTATATTGTTCCGGCGGCGATTGCTAAGCGACCGATCCCAGCGGGCGCAGTTTTAACCGGCTTACTCTGTGTGGTTGCTGCGGTTTGGGGTTACCCAATGGACTTAGCAATCTGGCCGCCAGTACTGAGCGTGGCGCTGATCGTGGGTGTTTACTTGCCCTTGCTCGAAGCCGGGATGCAAATGACCCGCGAAGGCAAAACCTCGCAGTCAGCCGCGATTGTGATTTTCTCATCTGCGCTAGTAAACCCAGTATTCGGTTGGTCGCTAACCGTACTACTGGACAATATTGGCATCATTGGTGACAAAGAACGCGGACAGAACATGACCCGTACCGACCGCTGGGTTATTCCATCCATTGTATTTATTGTGCTCTGTACAGTGATGGCAGGCATCGGTATGTTCCCAGGCATTCCTGCGTTAATGGAATCGTTTCGCACACTGCATTAGGTGTGCCGCAGATCGTTGAGCGTTCGGCCATTGCGGCGCGAGCGCTCAGCAACACTCTGGATTAATAAGCGCGAAACTCTTTATGACAAGACTCGCAGGCATCCTCAACTGCTTGCACACGCAAGGTCAAGACACTTTCGTTCAATGGTGGCTGTGTCGTGCTCGCCACTAAACGCGCAGTTGTGCCTTCCAATTCACGCGCCAGCTCTTGAAAGCGTTCTTGCTGTTGCCAAACATCATCACGGGCTGACGTTTTCTCATCTTCTTTGATGCTAGGAAAATGCTGCCAAGGCGTTTTCGACAAGGTATCAAGCTGTATTGCTTTTTCTACAAACAGGGTTTCATCGTACTTAATACGACCACGCAGCATGCCTCCTAAATCTTCGCTGACGCTGAGCATTTCTTTAAAAATCGCTTTACGCTTACCTAATGGAGAGTTGGGATCAACACCACCGCACGCGCCCAGACTTAATACCACTGCCAACAATACACCACGCTTTAGCACACACTCACCCGTTTTAATCCAGATAAAATTATTGATCAGAACGCTGCCTGATGCCAGTTAAAGAGCGCCAAGTATCTGTGTTTCTTAGCGACAAACCAAGCGCCCGCGCCAACCTAAATGAAAAAACATCGCAAAACCGCATCTGATCCTATGTTTATTTAAAAATCTGCTGCTGTTACTCATTTGTGGTTAGCTGGATGATACAGGTCTGCTCTTCATCGCCAGAGGACTCGACATGAGTCAACGTATTCCAGTACAGCAAATCGACCCTAAAGTAACTGCAAAAGCACCCTCATCTTTTGGCAAAAGCATTGTTACGCGCAGCTATCAAGGCCTGTTTAGAAATATCAGGCTGTACAGCACCGCTGCTCTCTTAGCGCTGTTTTTTCTCACTGTATGGTTTGAATGGGAAGGACGCCAAGCGGTGCTATGGGATTTAGCCGGCGGTAAGTTTTATATTTTCGGCGCAACGTTTTGGCCGCAAGATTTAATTTTGTTATCAGCTTTATTGATTATTTGTGCATTTGGCTTGTTTTTCCTTACCGTATTGGCGGGTCGTATTTGGTGTGGTTACAGCTGTCCACAAAGTGTTTGGACCTGGATATTTTTACGCATTGAACACATCACTGAAGGTGAACGCCACCAGCGGATTAAACTGGATGCGGCGCCGTGGTCATGGCAAAAAATTCTCCGCCGAATGGCCAAGCACAGTCTATGGTTGATTGTTAGTGCCGTTACCGCATTAACATTCGTAGGCTATTTCACCCCAATTCGCGAATTAAGCCTTGATCTGCTCAATTTCAGCTTAGGTGGATTAAGCTTATTTTGGCTGGCATTTTTCACCAGCGCGACCTACATCAACGCGGGCTGGCTACGTGAGCAAGTCTGTTTACATATGTGTCCTTACTCACGTTTTCAAAGTGTGATGTTCGATGACAGTACTTTATTAGTCAGTTATGACGCGCAGCGGGGTGAAAACCGCGGGGCACGGAAAAAATCACACGACCCCAAAGCTTTGAATCTAGGCGATTGCATCGACTGCACACTATGCGTGCAGGTATGCCCAACGGGAATTGATATCCGCGATGGTTTACAACTGGCATGTATCAGCTGCGGTGCGTGTGTCGATGTCTGCAATGATGTGATGCAACACATGGGTTATGCGCCTAATCTCATTAGCTACACCTCTGAGCGCGCCTTAGCAGGCCAATCAACTCAGTGGCTACGCCCTCGCTTACTTGGCTATGCGGCGACTTTAATACTGATGTTGGGCGGTTTGTATTGGGGCTTAGAAAACCGTTCTTTAGTTTCTTTAGATGTCAGTAAAGACCGCCTCATGTTTCGTGAAAACAATGCTGGGCAGATTGAAAACATGTACCTGCTAAAAATTATAAATAAAACTCAAACCTCTCAGGAGTACCAAATCAGCATGCAAGGCTCGGACAGTTTATCTCTCAGCGCGCCCAACAAAGTGCACTTAAGCGCAGGTGAAATTGCTACAGTGGCCGTCACCGTCAGCCAATTCGATACAGCTGCAGGTGGAGTAACACCGCTAACCTTTACCGTTGCTAGCACCAGCCAAGCTAATATTTCCAGCAGCAGCTCGAGTAACTTCACTGCACCCTTAGTGCGTTAAGTGCACAACACTTGCAAGCATGGAGCTCGCTTTATGAAGCGCTATGAAAAACTGGCAGCAGAAATCACTCAACTGATTCACAGCGGCGTACTCGTTCATGGTGAGAAAGCACCCTCGATCCGCCAAGCCAGTCGTACCTATAGCGTCAGTCCTTCTACTGTTTTTCAAGCCTATTACTTACTAGAGAGCCGAGGCTTATTGCGCGCCAAAGAGCGATCTGGATATTTTGTCTGCAATCACAGCGCGCAACGTTTAGATGAACCACAAATCACCCAGCAACATATTGAAAGCCATGAAGTGGGTGTCAGTGAGCTAATTTTCTCGGTTTTGGATTCTTTACGCGATGCTAGCACTGTTCCCTTCGGCTCCGCTTTTCCAAGCCCAGAACTGTTTCCTTTGGCACGCTT
>Ga0209075_1003095_pt1 | contig 14100 bp, 9 predicted proteins | sample Stecom2011_FD_187523 | JGI IMG/M metagenome (GOLD analysis project Ga0209075, IMG submission 187523) | Agricultural soil microbial communities from Utah to study Nitrogen management - Steer compost 2011 (SPAdes) (version 2) | ecosystem: Environmental > Terrestrial > Soil > Agricultural land... | reverse complement strand
CCTGCAATAAAAATGACAAAAAACGAAGACACAGAGTCTTTTTTATTTATCGCCAACTTGCATTCTTTAACGTCGATTAAGGATGGAGATGTGTTGAGAGAAAACACGTATGGAGTTGCTGCGGCTTGGCTTGCATGCGGCTTGAATCCAGAGAAAACAGTTTTTTACCGACAAAGTGATGTGACAGAAGTAACAGAACTCGCTTGGTATCTAATGTGCTATTTTCAATATCAGAGATTGACTTTAGCTCATTCATTCAAAGACAAAGCAGGAAGAACTGAAGATATCAATGCAGGACTATTTAACTATCCTATGTTGATGGCTGCAGATATATTGATGTATGATGCCAACGAAGTACCGGTGGGGAAAGATCAAATGCAACACATCGAAATGGCACGTGATGTGGCGCAAAGATTGAATAATAGTGTAGGTAAAGATTTACTGGTTCTGCCAGAAGCCATTATTCAGGAAGATGTTCAAATTATTCCTGGTACAGATGGAGGAAAAATGAGTAAATCAAGAAATAATTATATTAATATCTTCCTTTCTGATAAAGAGTTAAGAAAACAAGTGATGAAAATTGAAACGGACTCTACGCCAATGGAAGAACCTAAAAATCCTGATACATGTAATGTATATAAACTCTATAAACTATTGGGCACGCAAGAGCAAATAGAGCAATTGGCAAAAAAATATAGGGCAGGAAATTATGGTTATGGACATGCCAAACAAGAGCTTTATGAATTAATTCTAGATAAATTTCAGGAAGAGCGTAGAAAGTTCAATCACTACATTAATAATAAAGAAGAATTAGATCGAATTTTAGCAGTTGGGGCAGAAAAAGCAAGAGTAATTGCACAAGAAACATTAATCCGCGTGAGAAAAGAGTTAGGTTATTAGCTGGATTATGATGAATTATTTTAAAATTAAAATGATAAGTAAATCTATTTTTTTATATTTGAGATATCTTATGAACTAAGCCAAGTAATTATGCATAAAAAAATATTGACATTAATACTACTGTTTCCACTAATCTTCGCTTGTGAAACACAACCTGCAAAAGATGCTGAAAATGTTATCGCAGCTAAAGGAGGTGTACGATATGGAGGCGAGTTCCGATTTATGTCAAGGGAAAAAGTGAAGTTTTTATTTCCTTTGGCAAATTCAGATGTGTATAGCAGCAGATTATCTTCTCAAATTTTTGAAGGGCTCCTTAAAACAGACCCAGAAAGTATGGAGTTGCGACCTGGAATCGCTATAGAAACGCAGGTAAGTGAAGACTTAAAAACATATACTTTTCTTTTAAGAGATAATGTATATTTTCATAATGATGAATGTTTTGAAGATGGAAAAGGTAGAAAAGTAACGGCTCATGATTTTAAGTATACGCTTGAGTTTGCATGTTCAAATAACAAATTAAATGAACATTCATACCTGCTAAAAGATAAAATTAAAGGAGCTGAAGAGTACTACAACGGAACTGCGGATGAAGTAGTCGGCATTCAAGTAAAGGATGATCACACACTTGTAATTGAACTCAAAAGTCCATTCTCAGTTTTTGAAAAAGTACTTACTCATACCGCTTTGGGTGTTTTTCCTAAAGAAGCATTGGAGAAATATGGAGATAATATAGGATTACATCCTGTGGGAACGGGTGCATTCGTTTTGGGTGAATTAGCTGAAGATAAAATAGTATTGGTAAGAAATAATAATTACTGGGATAAAGATGAATTCGGAAACCCTCTGCCTTTTTTAGATCGGGTGGTGATGACCTACAGCAAAGACAAAACGGACGAATTGCTTTCATTCCGAGCTGAAAAAATTGATTTGGTACTTGATATTCCAGTAGAAGAAGTTCAAAATGTATTAGGGACACTTCCAGAAGCACAGTCAGGTGAAAACGTGAAACACAAAGTAGACTCTAAAGCTAGTTTAAGTAATACCTACTATGGTTTTACACACGATTCTGAGATTTTTAAGGACAAACGTGTGAGAAAAGCGTTTAACCTTGCAATTGACAGAAAAGTGATAATAGAAAACTGGCTTGAAGGAGAAGGTTGGCCAATAGATTATGGATTTGTTCCCAAAATGAAAGGATATCCTTATGAGAATATTAAAGGTTTTGTATTTAATCCAGAAGAAGCTCAACGATTAATGGCTGAAGCTGGCTATCCAAATGGTCGAAACCTCCCTACGATTCCTCTTTATGTAAATGCCTTGGAAGGATCCGCTGAACATAAGTTGGCTCAGGCAGTAGGGAAGTCTTTAAAAGACAACATCAATGTAAATATTAACATTAGGTTAGTTCCTATTAAAGAAAGAGATGAATTGGTGCAAAAAGGAGAGGCATCTTTCTGGCGTGCAGGTTGGGTTGCTGACTATCCAGACCCAGAAAACTTCTTAAGCTTGTTTTATGGAGGAAATATTGGAGATAATAACCCTGCAGTAAACCCTTTTAAATACAATAACCCTGAGTTTGATAAATTGTTTGACCAAGCATTGGTGGAAGCAGATGAAGAAAGAAGAATGGAATTATTTGCTCAATGCGACCAGTTAATTATTGATGATGCAGTGGTGATGCCACTCATTAACGATGATTTTATCACAATGGTAAATTTAAAAGTGAGAAAATTTGTGACAAATGAGATTGAACAATTGGATTTTTCTCGTATCTTTATAAAAGAAATTAATTAATAACAATTTAAAAACCTCTCAGCTTGCAAAAATGAGAAAATTTTGAACCGCATCTCTAATAGGTGCGGTTTTCTTTTGTAAAACAAATTGTTGCTAAATCAATGAACAAAAAATTAACATCCACAATCATCACTTTTAATGAAGAGAGAAACATTGGACGGTGCATAGAGGCGTTACAAAATATTTCTGATGAAATCATTGTTTTAGATTCATTTTCTACAGATAAAACTCTCGACATTTGTAAAGAAAAAGGGGTAAAAGTGGTGCAAAGAGAATGGAAAGGTTATTCAAATGCAAAAAACTATCTGAATCAACTTAGTTCAAATGAATATATTTTCTCAGTAGATGCCGACGAAGCACCTGATGAAATATTACAGCAGTTTATTTTAACTCAAAAAGAAAAAGGCTTTGAAGGTGTTTACGCCGTGAATAGATTAACGAACTATTGTGGTAAATGGATTAAACATTCTGGCTGGTATCCTGATGTCAAAACAAGAATTTTTCCTCAATCAATAAGTGAATGGCAAGGTGAATTTGTTCATGAACAACTGGTAATTGAAGGCAATCCAAAACCTACTTTACTGCCAGGTCACCTTTTACATTATTCATATTATTCACCAAAAGAACATCGGGAAAGAGCTGATAAATATTCGGAGCTAACTGCTTTGAAAATGTATAAAAATGGAAAGAAAGCGGGTGTTTTAAAACCCTATATTAGCGCACTAGGTCGATTTATTGCCATGTATATTATAAAAGGAGGTTTTTTAGATGGAAAAGCGGGCTTTCAAATCGCTCGAATTTCTGCACAATCAAATATTTATAAGTATAAAGAATTGAGAAGACACCATCATGAAAATAATTGATATTTCTAATAAAACAGTTGCTGTCAGTCGAACTGATAGTATTGGCGATGTGGTGTTAACATTACCAATTTGCGCATGGATTAAAAATAAATTTCCTACTACTAAAATTGTTTTCTTTTGTAAATCATATACGTTTGATGTCCTTAAATGTTATCCTTTTATAGATGAAATCGTATGTTTTAATCAATGGAATGAAATAAGTGATAAAGAAAAAATAAAAAGTATTGAATCATTATCTATCGATACTTTTATTCATGTTTTTCCCAATAAAGAATTAGCTAGTTTAGTAAAAAAAGCAAAAGTTCCTTATCGAATTGGAACCTCACATCGCTTGTTTCATTGGCTAAACTGCAACATAAGACCTAATTTTACACGCAAAAACTCAGACTATCATGAAGCTCAACTAAATTTTGAATTGTTGCGCAATCTCGGTCTAAACACACTTCCTTCAAAAGAGGAGTTAACAGAGATGCTTTCTGCATTTTCTCCTCGAGAAAAGTTAAATCCATTCTTAGAAAAAGTATTGGACAATAGTGATAAAAAAATAGTTTTACATACTAAATCACAAGGTTCAGCTGTAGAATGGCCTATTGAAAAGTACATTGAATTATCTCATCAACTTATTGACAAAGGATATTGTGTATACTTTTCTGGTACAGAAAAAGAAGGACAGTTATTTCGTTCTTTTTTACCTTCTCATCCAAAAATTATAGATGTGTCGGGAAAAAGTACAGTAGGTGAGTTAATTACATTTTTATCACATTGTGACGCTTTAGTAGCTTGTAGTACTGGACCTCTGCATTTAGCCTCTGCTTTGGGTCTTAAGGCAATTGGACTGTATACAGACTTGCGACCAATGCATCCTGGGAGGTGGGCACCAATTGGAAAAAAGGCGATGGCAATTACCATTCAAAATGAAAAGAACCCCACGCTCGATGATATTAATTTAATATCAGTAGAGCAAGTGCTTACCGCAGTAACTTCATAGCATCTTATATAAAACAAAAAAGACCGTCCTAAGACAGTCTTTTTTGAAATATTTATTATTTAATCTATTCTAATTTTTAGTTTAGAACTAGTTTTTTCTGAACTGTTTTATCAGTTGTACTAATTTTTAAGAAGTAGATTCCATTCGACGCATTTGTTGTTGGCTTAATGTTTGTTTCTGTTAAATTCTCTGGTAATACAGTTGTTGTAATTACTCTTCCAGAAACATCTACTAACTGAGCTAAAGCACCACCCCAGATTGCAGCATCATATTTAATATTCCAACCTGTTTCATTGTTTGATGGATTCGGGTGTACTTTTAAGTTTTCTGCCATTCCATGCGCATCTATTCCTACAGTTCCGTCAATTCTGATGTTGTCAATAGCAATGTTGTTTGATTTATCAGAACCTGTATATTCAAACTTGATTAGCATGTTACCAGTAAGTGAATTCGGAAGAGTAGCAGTTTCAGTAGACCAAACACTAGTTTGGTTTGGATAGAAAGAATCCCATCCAGATCCATTATTTACCAAATCAGCACCACTTATTTTTTTTCTAAGTACCCATGTAAGACCACAGTTAACAGAAGTATAAATGTTTAACTCCTCAGTAATTTCATCACTTGTCGATCCATCTGTAGCACAAGCCCAATCGAAAGAAAGAACTGCATCTGTTAAGTATGTCACATCAATAGGTTGTGATACAAATGCGCTTTTTGATTTTCCTCTTCTTTGCTCAAAGAAGAACTCATCTGTAAACGCAACTGGGTCTTCATAAGGATTCGACATGTCTAAAAACATTGCCCCACTACCATTTACTCCAGCATCACTTCTAACAGCCCATTGGAAAGGGTAGTTTTGAGGATTTTGGATAACCCAATAATCAGGATTGTCATCAAAGTTAAACTCCACTAATCCTTGGTGAATTGGCCATGTAGGAGAAATCCAAATAAAGTTTTCTTTTGTGACTGTATGTGTTAGTCCATCTTCTTCTACAGTTAATGAAACAGTTTTCCATCCTGGAGAATTGAATGAAACAGTTGGGTTCACATCTGTTGAAGTTTCTACACTTCCATCTTCAAAAGTCCATGTATAAGTTTCGTTATTATTTCCAGATAGTCTCCAAGTCCAGTTTTTAAAGCTAACATTTTCACCTACACACGCAGACAAACTATTGTTGTTTGTAAAGAAATCAGCAATTGGCGTATATACTTGTCCATCAGGTACTGAAGCAAGTAAGTTTGCCTCACTCCAAAGATTATCTCTTTGACTCACATTTAGATTGAGTATGTTACGCATGTATGCAGCTTGTCCTTCAGTATACATATTTGAACAATATGAGTAGTCCATGAAGTTTTGCACATTATCTAATGTGTCAGCTAAATTATCTGGCATTATTTGGTTACATGTGGATAAGGTTAAATCACATGTATTAGAACCTATCGTGTTTGGTGTGTCATCTATACCATCATCATCTCCACAGTTTTCTGGTAATCCAGGTGTGTTTGTTCCACCCCATGTGTGAGGTAAACCAAGATAATGTCCAATCTCATGTGTTAATGCTCTAGATCTATATGCATTTCCCGTTCCAATATCACCAATGTACCCATGAAGAATCATGATTCCGTCCATAAAACGATTGTTTCCTTCCACATTAACAGGGAAATGTGAGTATCCTGCAGCACCAGGACTCTCCATACTTTTATTCACCCAAATGTTAAGGTAGCGACCTCTTGGCCATTGCGTTAATTTTGAAAAAGCATCACCTATATTTGTTTCATGCGTAAAGTGACGAACAATTCCATTTGTTGGATTACCAAATGGGTCTAAAGTAGCTAACTTGAATTCGATTTTTGTATCTGCAGCACGGTCAACAAAGTTTGAAACAATATCAATTGTATCTGCATTCAACTTTCTAAAATCTTCGTTCACAATTTCCATTGCACGATAAATCTGCTCATCTGAAATGTTTTCTACACCATATTCGTGTAAAACATGAAATACAACAGGAATCGTATAAACCTGATCGCTTTTTTGTTGAAATGGCGAGTTAACGATTTCAAGAATTTCTTGATGAAGATTATCGTAAGCTGCTTTTAACTCAGGATTTTGCTCTCTAAGCTTTTGTGTCTCTTCGTCTGTACTACAAAAATGCTCCGGTTCTTGAGCATTAACTGTAAAAGCAAGTAGTCCAGCAATGGGAAGTAAATGTTTTAATTTCATATTCTTTTAATTTTAGTTGTGAGTTATGTCCAAGCTTTATCTTTCATAAAGTAAAATCAGCCTATAAAAGTAAGCAATTTATTTGTAGCATAACTAAAGTCGTTACTATTATTTTTATTTTTTAATAAGTTTTACAAAAAACTAACACTAAGATACAACATCTTTATCGAATTTTTTAATATGTTTAGTGTGCTGCGTATTTTATTATGTGAATGGTATATTTTAACGAGATAAAGCAATTGTATCATTTCATTTTGCTTTCAAATCGACTTTATAATAAAAATCATTAAATTTGCACATCCTAAGAAATTGAAGCAATTATGAGTGTGAAATACCCAGAATATAAAGGTTTAGACTTAACAAAATCTGCAGCGAGAGTTGCTGAAAAATGGAAAAACGAAAATGTTTTTCAAGCATCTATTGATTCTAAAGATGATAATAAACCATTTGTGTTTTATGAAGGACCTCCTTCAGCTAATGGATTGCCAGGAATTCATCACGTGATGGCACGTTCTATTAAAGACATCTTTTGTAGGTATAAAACACTTAAAGGTTTTAAGGTAAACCGAAAAGCAGGATGGGACACACACGGTCTACCTATTGAATTAGGAGTTGAAAAAGAACTTGGAATTACAAAAGAAGATATTGGAACAAAAATTTCTGTGGAAGACTATAATGCAGCCTGTAAAAAAGCAGTGATGCGCTATACAGACGTATGGAATGAACTCACAGAGAAAATGGGATATTGGGTGGATATGGAAAACCCATACATTACTTATGACCCTAAATATATGGAGAGCGTTTGGTGGTTGTTGGGACAATTGTATGAAAAAGGATTAATATACAAAGGCTATACAATTCAACCGTATTCTCCAAAAGCAGGAACAGGCCTTTCTTCACACGAACTTAATCAGCCTGGGTGCTATAGAGATGTGACGGATACATCTTGTGTGGCTCAGTTTAAAGTGAAAGACGAATACAAAACAGTATTTGGTGATACCTATAAAGATAAAGAAGTGTTTTTCTTAGCTTGGACTACCACTCCATGGACTTTGCCATCAAACACAGCGCTCACTGTTGGACCAAATGTCGAATATGTAATTGTTCAGTCGTATAATCAATATACTTTCAAGCCGATTAGCGTGGTGCTTGCAAAGGCATTGTTAGGAAAACAATTCAGCAAAAAATATTTCCAAGTAGAAAACGAAGAGGAATTAACTAACTATACTGCAGGTGATAAAAAAATACCGTTTTTTATAGGTAAAACATTTTTAGGAACCGATTTAGTGGGTATAAGATATGAACAGCTTTTACCATATGCGCTTCCAATGGAAAATCCTGAAAATGCTTTTCAAGTAATTTCTGGAGATTTTGTAACTACTGAAGACGGAACAGGAATTGTGCATACTGCACCTACTTTTGGAGCGGATGACGCGATTGTAGCAAAGGAAGCTAACGTGCCAGGAATGTTGGTGCCTGATGAACACGGAAATGCTGTGCCTCTTGTTGATTTACAGGGAAGGTTTCGTCCTGAAGTGGGAGAGTTCGCTGGAAAATACGTGAAAAACGAATACTATAATAAAGGAGAAGAACCTGATCGCTCAGTGGATGTGGAAATTGCCATTAAACTAAAGGAAGAAAATAGAGCATTCCTTGTTGAAAAACATGTGCACAGTTACCCTCATTGCTGGAGGACAGACAAACCGATTTTATACTACCCTTTAGATTCTTGGTTTATTAAAGTAACTGAGAAGAAAGACAGAATGGTAGAGTTAAACAAAACCATCAATTGGCAACCGAAATCAACAGGGACAGGACGTTTCGGGAAATGGCTCGAAAACTTAAATGACTGGAATTTATCTCGTTCGCGCTTCTGGGGTACACCACTACCGATTTGGAGAACTGAAGAGGGTGATGAAACAATCTGTATTTCTTCCATCAGACAGCTCAAAGAAGAATGCGAAAAGGCAGTGCAAGCAGGAATTATGAAGGTAAATCCATTGGCAAGTTTTGATGTAGAGGATATGTCGGATGAAAACTATCAGCAAGTGGATTTACATAAAAATTATGTAGACGATATCGTTCTAGTATCAAAAGCAGGGAAGCCGATGAGAAGGGAACCAGATTTAATTGATGTTTGGTTTGATTCTGGCGCTATGCCTTATGCACAATGGCACTATCCTTTTGAAAATAAAGAGCTAATCGACGAGAAAAAGGCTTTCCCAGGAGATTTTATTGCAGAAGGTGTGGACCAAACAAGGGGATGGTTTTATACCTTGCACGCTATTGCCACCACAGTCTTTGATTCAGTTGCTTATAAAAATGTAGTGTCTAATGGACTGGTGCTAGATAAGAATGGGCAGAAAATGTCAAAAAGCAAGGGGAATACAGTAGAACCTTTTGAAACGTTAGAAAAATACGGACCTGACGCTACGCGTTGGTACATGGTAACAAGTGCATCTCCTTGGGATAATTTAAGGTTTGATATAGAAGGAATTGATGAAACGAGAAGAAAATTCTTCGGAACTTTATATAATACATACTCTTTCTTCTCATTATATGCAAACATTGACGGATTTTCATATAAAGAAGAGAGAATACCTACAGCAGAACGTCCTGAAATTGACCGATGGATAGTCTCAAAATTAAACTCTTTGATAAAGGAAGTAGATGAATGCTTCAATACTTATGAACCTACAAAGGCAGGTCGAGCAATACAAAACTTTGTCAATGATCAGTTGTCAAATTGGTATGTTCGTTTATGTAGAAGACGTTTTTGGAAGGGAGACTACACCAATGACAAGATTTCAGCTTATCAGACCTTGTTTGAATGCTTGGAAGCGATTGCCATATTGAGCGCACCGATTGCACCATTTTATATGGATGAACTGTTTACTGATTTAAATAAAGTAGCACAACGTCATGCTGTAAATTCTGTGCATTTAGCTGATTTCCCAAAGGTTAATGAAGAAGATATTGATAAGGAGTTAGAGGCTCAAATGGAAGTAGCTCAACAAGTTTCCTCTATGGCTTTAAGCTTGCGTAAGAAAGAGGGAATTCGTGTGCGTCAACCGCTACAAAAAATAATGGTTCCGATATTGGATGTAAACTTTAAGTCAAGAATCGAACATGTTAAAGATTTGATTTTATCGGAGATTAACGTGAAAGAATTAGAGCTTTTAGAAGATACCACAGGTGTGCTCACGAAAAAAATAAAACCAAATTTCAAAACTATTGGACCAAAATACGGTAAGAAAATGAAAGCTATTGCGGCAATGGTGAATAGCTGGGGAGATGATCAAATTGCTAAAATTGAAGAAAATAAAGGCTGGTCGGGTGATGTGGATGGAGTTGCAGTGAATTTAGATTTGGACGATTTTGAAATAATCACGGACGATATTCCTGGATGGCTCTTGACTACTGAAGGAGGAATTACTGTTGCTTTGGACGTTACTATTACTCCCGAATTAAAACACGAAGGTATCGCAAGAGAAATGGTTAATCGTATTCAAAACTTTAGAAAGGAAGCTGGATTTGAAGTGACCGATAGAATAGAAATTACCATTGAAACTACAAAGGAAATAGGCGCTGCAGTGATGGCCAATAAATTATATATAGCGGATGAGGTTTTAGCCAGTGAAATTATTCTTAATGGCGAGTTGAAGGATGCTTATATAACAGATATCGAAGCAGAAAACGACACGAAAATTAAGTTAAAAAAAGTATGATTTAGGTTTTGGTGTGAGATTTTTTACCTCACACCAAAAACTCTGTGTCTTTAAAGCTTTCAGCTACTTCATCTAAAGTGTCATAGATTTCTTGTAAATCAAAGGTCGTCACAAGCTTTGTACGATACTCTTTAAAATGTGGTATTCCTTTAAAGTAATTTGAATAATGGCGTTTCATCTCTGCTACAGCTAATTTTTCACCCTTCCATTTCACACTCATTTCTAAGTGTCTTCGGGTTACCTCTACACGTTGTGTTAAGCTCGGTTTGGATAAATGTTCACCTGTTTTTTGAAAGTGTTTAATTTCATTAAAAATCCATGGATAACCTATTGAAGCACGCCCAATCATGAGTCCATCCACACCATATTTGTTTTTATATTCAACTGCTTTTTCTGGAGAATCTATGTCGCCATTTCCAAACACTGGAATATGCATCCTTGGATTGTTTTTAACCTCTGCAATAAGTGACCAATCTGCCTCGCCCTTATACATTTGTTTACGGGTTCGTCCATGAATAGAAATTGCTTCAATCCCTACGTCTTGTAAACGCTCTGCTACTTCAACAATGTATTTAGTGTTGTCATCCCAACCTAATCTCGTTTTTACAGTAACTGGAAGATGTGTGCTTTTTACAATTTCAGCTGTCATCTTCACCATTTTTGGAATGTCGAGAAGTATTCCCGCACCAGAACCTTTTCCTGCTACTTTTTTAACCGGACAACCGTAATTGATGTCAATAATATCAGGATTGGTCTTCGTGGCAATTTCAGTGGCCATTTTCATGTGCTCAATATCGTTTCCGAAAATTTGAATTCCTACAGGACGCTCATATTCGTAGATATCTAACTTCTCTAAACTTTTTACTGCATCGCGAATTAATCCTTCAGAGGAAATAAACTCTGTAAAAAGAAGATCAGCCCCATTTTCCTTGCATAAAGCACGAAACGGTGGGTCACTTACATCTTCCATGGGTGCAAGTAATAAAGGGAAATCCCCAAGCTCTATATCTCTAATCTTTGTCATCGTGGGCACAAAAATAAGCCGAAGTTCAATAATCACCAAAGATTCACAGAAATATAGATTTAGTTTCTTATTAAAAATGTTATTTTTAGGTCAACTTTTCAACATATATGGACGGATTTATTGGAGTTATTACTCGACATAAAAATAAAGCTGAGGAAGATTTGAAAACCATACTTTCCCTCAAAAACATACAGGAAAAATATTTTTCTTCTTATTCGAATATAAAAGGCAATTGCGCCTTTGGTAAATGGGGAACAGCTAATCAGATTCAAAAAATAGTAACTTCTAATAATGGGAAACTGAGTGTTGTTTTTAGTGGTTCTATTGTGAACCAAGAGGAACTATCTTCTCTCTTAGAAAAGGAAGGTGTCGATTGTAAAGGTTTTTCGGTTGAAGACATCCTATTAAATGCATACTTAATTTGGGGTAATGAGGTTCCAAATTACTTAAATGGAGCGTTTGTTTTTGCAATTTGGGACGAGCAAAATGGTACAGCTACTTTATTTAGAGATCGTTTGGGACAAAAATCACTATACTATTATGTCAGTGAAGAAGAGTTCTATTTCTCCACTCACCTTAAAGCTATAGAACCATTTGTTAGCCAAAAGGATTGGTCTACAATTGGAATACAGTATTTTTTTAGATTTGGATATATTCCAGCTCCATACACAATTTATGAGAAAATAAAGAAGTTAGATGAAGGAGCTTATCTTCAACTTCATTTTGATACTTTTTTTAACTCTATTGACGGATTAAACTTACTTCGTCCTGTTAAATATTGGAAATTGGAGGATAAAATCAACAAGTCAACACTTTCTGATGAGAATAAAGCGATTGAAGAACTACATAATCTACTTAAATCGAGCGTAGAAATGCATGTCAAAGGGGAAAAATCCGTAGGTGTGCTTTTAAGTGGAGGAATCGATTCTTCTCTGATGGCAGCTATGGCACAATCGTTTTTAGACAAACCTCTTCCTACTTTTTCTATTGGCTTTAATGAGTCTTCACACAATGAAAGTAAGTATGCAAGACAAATTGCCAAACAATTGGGGACAGAGCACCATGAATTTATTTTGTCGTATGAAGATGCGCGCGAGTTAGTTGCTAAAATTCCTGATTTGTATGAACAGCCTTACGCTGACTCTTCCTCGATTCCGACTTACTTAGTTTCTCGAATGGCAAAAAGTAAAGTAGACAAAGTCATTCTAGGCGATGCTGGAGATGAATTGTTTATGGGATATGGAATGTACACCTGGGCTAATCGATTAAATGTTTTATCCAACTTTAAGTTCCTTTTTAAAACTTTGTTGAGCCTATCTCCTAAAATAAATCACAAACGAGCCAGTCAGTATTTTGATTTTACGGATAAAGACCATTTACCTTCTCACATTTTTTCTGTTGAACAAGGCTTTTTTACGGCAAAGGGAATAAGAAAAAACTTTCACTTTGAGGATGTGGCTCCTATATTTCAGTTGGACAAAACTGCAAGAAAGCTACATGCAAGCGAGCAACAATCACTGTTTGATTTAAAATATTATTTGCCAGGTGATTTAACTGAAAAAGTAAACAGAGCAACTAATGCACTAGATCTTACCGCTACTGCACCGATATTAGATTTTAGAATTGTAGAATGGAGCTTAAATTTAGACAAATCCTTAAAGCGAAAGGGGAACTTGAGTAAGTATATACTTAAAGAAATTTTATATAAATATTTGCCTTCTTCACTTTTTCAACGTCCAAAATGGGGATTTGGAATACCTTTAGGCTCTTGGCTATCTAATGAGCTTAAGCCTTTATTAGACGAATATGTAAACGAAGAACAATTGAATCAGTATCCATTTTATAATACTTCGAAGATATTAAAGATAAAGGAAGCATTTTTAGAAGGAAAAACTTATCTATATCAACAACTGTGGCTGGTAATTATGTTTAATATGTGGGCAGAAAACAAAAAGTAATTCTAACTTTTCGCTAACTGTGGTGAATTTTAACCGTATTTTTCCTTTATATAGTCAATAGTCACTTTCATTACATTTTCTAGCTCATCGATATGAATATCTTCTAGTTTATTGACATAAATACATGCCTTTCCTTTTTTAAATTTCCCTAAATTCTTCCACATTAGCTTCTGTTGCTTGAGTTTTGTTTTTTGCCATTTTTTGTAAAAATTTAATTGGATCGCATTATTTTTTCTATTTTCCTCCCTTTCGCTAATTCATCAATTACTTTATCCAAGTACCTCACTTTTTTAGTAAGTGGATTTTGTAATTCCTCAATGCGATAACCACAAATTACACCTGTGATTAAATGTGCGTTTGGATTCAAATTTGCTTTTTCAAAAAAAGTTTCAAACGTGACCTTCTCTTCAATAAGCTGCTTAATTTTATCTTCATTGAATCCCGTCAACCATTCAATCACTTGATGTAATTCCTCTGTTGTTCTACCTTTTTTTTCAATTTTTGTAACATAATGAGGATAAACAGAAGCAAAGGTTAATTTAGCAATTGTCTCGTTATGTTTTGGAGTTGTTTTCATCTAAAAAGTTTATTGTCAGTAAATTCAATTCTCATATTTAAAATCAC
>Ga0209075_1003094_pt1 | contig 14101 bp, 11 predicted proteins | sample Stecom2011_FD_187523 | JGI IMG/M metagenome (GOLD analysis project Ga0209075, IMG submission 187523) | Agricultural soil microbial communities from Utah to study Nitrogen management - Steer compost 2011 (SPAdes) (version 2) | ecosystem: Environmental > Terrestrial > Soil > Agricultural land... | reverse complement strand
GCCTGGAGGTCGCCTTTACTTCGAAATTAATGAGGCCTATGGTGCCGAGACAACAGCCCTGCTTACAAGTATGGGTTTTGTTGACGTGAGTCTGCGGAAGGACCTGTCGGGCCGCGACCGGATGCTTCGGGCGCAGAAACCCTGAGTACTTAAATCACCTTTTGGCTGGGGGCCTGTTCGTTCTCCAGGAAGCTGCTGCTCATGTGCTGCACCTCCTCAAAAAAACTTTCGAATTGTTGCGTGAGGATTTCGTAATGGTCCTGGATTTGCACCACGGCCCAGCCGGCATGGTCGGGCAGGGAAGAATAGTGCGCCATAATTTGGAGGGTGCGTTCCACGCCATGGAGACTGCGGTAGTGTTCCATACGGCGACTCTTAATGAGGAAGGGCAGAAATTGTTTTACGGGGCGCGGCAAAATAAAGTAATGCTGCAACAAGGTGTGGTGCGCTGCCGATACAAAGCGATGCAGCGATTGGGTGGCATATCGGCTCCAGTTCAAGGCCAGCAAATGGTCGTACACAATGTCGATCACCACACCGGCATATCGGCCGTAGTAGGGCTTGAAAAGGCCTGCGCTCTCCCTGGTCAGCGGATGGGCATCCATAAAACTGTCGATTTGTCGGTGCAGCAAGATGCCTTTCTGTACATCCGGTGCATAGCGCTGGTAGCGGCGCCCCTTAACATGGTCGCCAATGAAATTCCCTACCCTGACTTCTTCGTTAGGGCCCGACAGGTATAAGTGCGCCAGATAGTTCATAAGTCCTGAATGTACAAAAAGAACCAGTCGCTCCCAAAAAAGGAAGCGACCGGTTCACTCGACTCTCTCTCTCAATTTTTATCCTCTTACAGGGTAACCCCTGTTTTAAATATCGCAATTTCTTTGAAGCCGCTTTTCTCGTGCTGCAGTTTTTCTCCACTGGCTACAGCACATACAAAGGCGATGAATTCTTCGAGCAGTGCGTCCATATCTTTCCCTTCCAGCAACTCACCGGCATTGAAATCGATCCAATTGCGCTTTTTGTTGAACAGCTGACTGTTGGTAGATATTTTCATGGTCGGCACAAAGCTTCCGAAGGGTGTGCCCCTTCCGGTGGTAAAGAGGACCAGCTGACAGCCGCTGAAGCCCAGGGCCGATGCTGCCACCAGGTCGTTGCCCGGCGCAGAAAGCAGGTTCAGGCCGTTCTTTTTCAAGGGCTCGGCGTATTGCAGTACATCTACCACCGTAGCTGTGCCCCCCTTTTGGGTACATCCCAGCGATTTGTCCTCCAAAGTGGAAATGCCCCCGTCCTTATTTCCCGGTGAAGGATTCTCGTAGATGGGCAACTGATGCCTGTTGTAGTAGTCCTTGAAGTCGTTGATCAGGTGCACCGTTTTTTCAAATACTTCCTGATTTTGTGCCCGTTCCATTAGGCGGGTTTCTGCACCAAACATTTCCGGCACCTCAGTCAGGATGGTGGTGCCCCCCTGGGCCACCAAAAAGTCGGAGAACACGCCCACCAGGGGATTGGCTGTGATGCCCGAGAAGCCATCCGAGCCGCCACACTTGAGTCCCACTTTTAACTCAGAAAGCGGCAGCGCTTCGCGCCGGTCGTTACGCATCAGGGCATAAATTTCCTTCAGCATGGCCAGACCCGCTTCCACCTCGTCTTCTACGTCCTGAGCCACCAGGTAACGGATGCGTTGCTCGTCGTACGAACCAATGAACTTTTTGAGGTGGGCAATCTGGTTGTTTTCGCAGCCCAGGCCGATGACCAGTACGCCGCCGGCGTTGGGGTGGTTGATGAGGTCGGCCAGTGCTTTTTGGGTATTCACATGGTCGTCGCCCAGCTGTGAGCAGCCGTAACTGTGCTTGAATACTTCTACGGCATCGATATCGTCGGGCTGCATTTCCAGCTTAAACCGATCGACAATTTGCTGGGCCTGCCCGTTGACGCAACCCACGGTAGGAACGATCCAGAGCTCGTTGCGAATGCCGGTTTTACCGTTGCTGCGGCGGTAACCCTGAAAAGTCAGGTCCCGCTTTTCGAAGCGAGGGGCATGCAGCTTTTGCTCAAAAGTGTAGGACAGGTTGTCGTGCAGATTCGTCTTCAGGTTGTGGGTATGTACGTGACTGCCTGTTGCTATGTCGCTCAGCGCATGGCCAATGGCTGCGCCGTATTTTATGATGTTTTCCCCTGCTTTGAGGTCCCTGAGCGCCACTTTGTGGCCCACCGGCACGTCGTTCAACAGCTGCAAACTCAAGGGGCCCACTTCCACTTGCTGGCCAGCTTTGGCGGCTTCGAGGCAGACCGCCACATTGTCGTCGGGGTGAATCAATAAAAATTTTGACATGGTATTGTGTTTATGGGGTGTTACGACATTTGCATCAATGGGTTGTTCTTATGCAGGACTGCTTTTACTGCCTTGCGCATGCCCACTTGCTGAATAAGGAAGAGGTAATGGCTGACCGAAATGGTGAGGTTGGGCACTTCATTGAGGTCGCGTTTCCATACCTTTTCGAGGCGCAGTACTTTCTCTACCAGCTGGTAAATTGAAATGGGTCGACCGTCGCATTCGGCCCAGGCTTCTTTATAGAAATCCATGATCCATTTATCGTCCTGTATCTGGTAATGCTGGCCGTTGGCCTCTCCTTTAAAATAGGCAATCATAGCCGCCAGCGAAAAAACCAGTTTTTGTGGCAGCATGCCGTTGTTTTCGTAGTAGTGGAGCAGACTGGGCAGGTTGCGGGTTTCCCATTTGCTCATGGCATTGAGTGCAATGCTTTGCCATTGGTGACGGATGTAGGGATTGCGGAAGCGCTCCAGAATTTTCTTGGCAAAGGACTTCAGCTCCTTGTCCGGTCCGTCCAATACCGGCAGCACCTCATCGTAAACCAGGTCGCGCATAAATTCTCCGGTCTCCAGGTTCTCAAAGGCTTCGCGAACGGTATCTATGCCGCTCAAAAAGGAAACGGCATAGCTGCCGGTGTGACAGCCGTTGAGTACCTGCACCTTTTGCTCGCGGTAGCGGGTCATGTCCTTTACAAACTTAACATCCAGTCCCGCTTTTTTCGCCGGAAATTCTTTTTCGACCCACTCGGGGGCTTCGATTACCCAAAAGTGGAAGTATTCCCCTACTACGACCAGCTTGTCTTCAAAGCCCAATTCTTCCTGAATGGCCTGGATGTCGTCTTTGGGGAAGCCCGGTACAATGCGGTCGACCAGCGTGTTGCAAAAGCAGCAGGCGTTTTCAATCCAATCGAAGAAGTCTGCTTCCAGTTCCCATTTGCGCGCATGCTGCAGCACGTATTTCTTCAGAATGTCCCCGTTGCGGTCGATGAGTTCGCAGGGGAAGAAAATCAGGCCCTTGGAAGGGTCGCCCTGGAAAGCCTTATAGCGTTGATGTAAGAGCGCTGTTACTTTTCCAGGAAAAGAGTTTTGGGGCCTCATGTCGAGGCGGTCGTTCTCGTCCCACGATATGCCCGCCTCAGTGGTATTGGAAACCACAAAGCGCAGCTCGGGATTGAGAATGGCACTTTGGTATTGTTCGTAGTGGGTGTAAGGATTGATCCCTTTGTTGATGCAGTCGATGAGACTGTATTCCTGAATGGGCTCGCCATCCTTAATGCCCTTGAGGTAAACATGGTAAAGGCCATCCTGGTCGTTAAGCATGTCTACCATGCCAGTGGGCAGGGGTTGAACCACATCGATTCCGCTGTTGAAGTCGATCTCCTGGTTCATCTTATTCACAATCCAGTCGGTAAAGGCGCGTAGAAAATTGCCCTCTCCAAATTGCAGGATTCTACTGGGATAGGATTTGGCCTGGCTGGCTGTCTCGCGGTTCAGTTTCATGGTTCTTGTGGTTTGTGGTTGAGCTGATTGCTGTGGTATTTTGATTGCCGTGTATTTTACCGTTACCGAAAACGGTTTTCTTTGTTTGTTTGTGCTTTGGGGTACAAGGCTTTGGTTGAGTGCTTTCTGTACTTCATTTCGTCGCTGCAAAGATAGGGTGGATTTATGGATAATGGAAGCTTTATCCGTGTGTTTTTTGTGCTTTAATGATTTTTAAATATTGAGTTTTTGCTATATAGCTGAAGAATAGGTCTTTGTTCGGTGAAGTGCGTTTCGTTAACGAACACGGAGAGTGCGATTTTTATGTTGTAAAACAGCAAAGCCCCCCTGCCAGAGACAGGAGGGCCTTGAATAAAATAGGACCTGAGGATAAAGAGGCGCCCAGCCTGCTTTATTCCTCAGGTCTTCGTAACAGACCATTTATGAATATTCCGGGCTAAATGGAGAGGATATCTATAAGCTCTAATTGCTTGGGTGGCAGCGGTTTTTTGTTCTTCAAGGCTTGATTAAAGGGCACGTAAACAATTTCTCCGTTCACCATTCCAATCATTACGCTCTTTTGGTCGTCGAGTAAGGCGTCAATGGCCGATACGCCCATACGAGAAGCCATTACCCGGTCCATACCGCTGGGCGAGCCGCCCCTTTGGATGTGTCCCAGTATGGTTACCCGGGCGTCGTAATCGGGATGCTCCTTATTGACCCGCTCCGCAATTTTAATAGCGCCGCCGCTGAGTTTGTCGCCCTCGGCCACCAGCACAATACTTGACGATTTTTGCTTCTTGAAGCTGTTTTTGAGAAAATCGTCGAGCTTTTTATAGCCGGTGTTGATTTCCGGGACCAAAACGGTTTCGGCTCCTGAGGCAATGGCACTGCTTAGGGCCAGAAAGCCGGCATCGCGACCCATTACCTCGATAAAAAAGAGGCGGCTGTGGGCACTGGCGGTGTCACGGATTTTATCTACGGCCTCCACCACGGTGTTTAAAGCCGTGTCGTAGCCAATGGTGTAGTCGGTGCCATAAAGGTCGTTGTCGATGGTTCCCGGAATGCCCACAATGGGGATGTTGTGCTCGCCACTGAAAACCCTGGCTCCGGTAAAGGTGCCGTCTCCCCCGATAACCACCAGGGCGTCAATTTTATTCTTTTGGAGGTTGTCGTAGGCTATTTGTCTCCCTTCCGGGGTGAGAAATTGCTTGCTGCGGGCCGACTTTAAAATGGTGCCGCCTTGTTGAATGATGTTGCTGACCGACTGCGAATCCATAGGTACCAGATTGTTGTCAATCAGTCCCTGGTAGCCTCTGATGCTGCCCATAACTTCGAGTTTGTTGAAGATGGCGCCGCGAACGGCTGCCCGTATGGCTGCATTCATCCCAGGGGCATCGCCGCCCGAAGTCAGAATCGCAATTTTCTTTATTGGACTCATGGTATAAAATTTAAGTTGTTTGCTGAATCAACAAACAATCCCTGTTTGTGTTACGGAAAGCGGGTAAAAAGAGCTGCCGTGGCGGCAGCTACCTGTTCCATCAGCCACTGGGGTGTAGAGGTAGCACCACAAATTCCTATGGAAGCCGGAAGTGGCTCAAACCAGGGCTTTTGCAGTTCTTCAGGTGACGAAATGAAGAAGGTTCTGGGATTGTTTGCACGGCAGACTTCGAAAAGAACCTTGCCGTTGCTGCTTTCTTTCCCGGCTACAAAAATAAGCAGATCGTGCTTATTTGCAAATTTTTTTAAATGTGGAACACGATTCCCCACCTGGGCGCAGATGGTTCGGTGACTCTTCAGCAAGTCCGGATGCTCCAGGTGCTCGCGCAAAGCCGCTTCTATTTGCTCCAGTCCTGAACGACTCATGGTGGTTTGCGAAAACAGGACGGTTTTTTTATGCCGGTCCACCGCCTTCACCTCCTCGGGAAACTGAAGCACCAGTGCTTCGTTGTTGGTTTGCCCAAGCAGGCCTGCCACTTCGGCATGCCCCTTTTTTCCGAAAATGAGCACCTGACCTCCTTCGGCCTTCATTTCTTCCCAGGCTTTATGTACTCTTTCCTGGAGCTTGCGTACAACGGGACAGGTGGCATCAATGAGTTTTCTTCCTTCCCGTTTTACTTGTTGGTAGGAGGAAGGCGGTTCTCCATGGGCTCTGAAAAGCAGGGTTTGTTCTTTGTCCTCCGGCAGCTTGTCGAGTTGGGCCGAATGGAGCCCCAGGCGTTTTAGGCGCTTAAATTCTTCCTCGTTGTGTACGATGGCGCCAATACTGGTGAGTGTACCTCCCTGTTCCAGATGTTCCTCGGCCAGTTTTACGGCGCGAGAAACGCCAAAACAAAAACCCGATTTTTGGTCAATTTCGATATGGGGGCCTTGTGCAGTGGTCATACGGCCCAAGATCTGTCTTTCAACTGTTGCATTACCCAGGCCAATTGTGCCTGGCGGTCGAGCCGACTGTTGTCGAGCACCAGCGCGTCGTCGGCTTTGCGCAGAGGGCTTTCGGCACGGGTGCTGTCGATGTGGTCGCGAGACTTTACATTTTCGAGTACGGCTTCGAAACTGACTTTTTCGCCCTTGGCCTGCATTTCGTCGTAGCGCCGTTGTGCGCGAATTTCGGGGGAGGCGGTCATGAACAACTTCAAGTCGGCCTGCGGAAAAACCACGGTGCCAATATCGCGGCCGTCGAGTACCACCCCGCCATTTTTTCCCATCTCCTGTTGCAGTTCCACCATGCGTTTTCGAACAAAGGCCAGGGCACTGACCTCGCTGACTTTAGTGCTGACTTCCAGACTGCGGATGCGGTCTTCGACCAATTCCTGGTTGAGCCAGGTTTCTACCTGTCCGCTTTCCTTGTTTTTGCGCAAGGCGATTTGTATATGGGGCAGTGCTTTTTCGAGTTCGGCAACCAGCAGGCCATGGGGACTGTAGAGGCCCTGTTCAATGGCGTAGAGCGTTACGGCACGGTACATGGCACCGGTATCGATGTAGGTCAGTCCGAAAGCCTGGGCCAGATCTTTGGCGACAGTGCTTTTGCCACAGGAAGAGTGACCGTCAATGGCTATGGTAATTTTTTGTAAGTCTTTTGGCATAATGATCAGCGGTACGAATGCAGGTTGGTGGTAATGGAAAAATGATTGGAGGTGCCGCCCAAATGGTAGCGGGCCGAACCGTAGGCAAAATGAAAGTGGGCAATGCGAAAACCAAAACCCCAGGACAGTCCAGTAGTGGAGGCCTTGTTGTTCATTTTGAGTTCGGAGCGGCGCCGTGGATTAAAACCTCCGGCTACATAAAAGTTGTCGGACGGCACAAACTCCAGGCCCAGCACAAAGTGTTTGATTACTTTGTCAAAACCGCTCTCTTCTTCCTGGTGGATGGTGGTGCCACTTTCGGACGACTCGGGCAGGGTATAGCTGAGTGAGCCGGAAAAGAGGTCCTGGGCCGTAAGGGAAACACGAAAGGGGGCGTGGGCCAGTTTTTGCGAGATACCCAGTTGTATATAGCCGGGTAGGGATTCGGTGGGGGCCGAGCTGTAGGAGGTAAACTGACGACCAAAATTCCGGTAAACCAGTCCCCCGTTAAACAAGCCATCGTCGCTGCGATAAAACAAGCCGGCATCTGCAGCCAGTCCCCACGACTTATAGGCTTCCAGTCTACTGAATACCGGTTTAAGCGACAGTCCTGCGGTCCACCGCGTACTTAGGGGGCGACTGTAAGTCGCCTGAATCACGGTCTCCCCGGCATTGAAATAGCCCGTGCGGGTCCCGTCGATCTCAGCCGCAATAAAGTCGCCGTAAGCGGTGTGCTGAAAGCCCAGGGCCATGGTGCCAAGTCCTTCAAAGTGCCAGGCAAGGCCGCCAAAGCCATAGTTGATTCCGGCCATGTAGTTGACGTAGCTAAGGGAGACTTGGCGGGTATGCACGGAGTCGAGTACGGCAGGATTGTGCTGCAGAATGCTCAGATTGCGATCGTGCAGACCGGCCTGCGAGCCGCCCAGAGCAGTGACCCTGGCCGATTGCGTCAGGTGGAGCAGTCCGTACAGACTTTCTCCGCCTCTTTGCGCCGAAATCCACTGACTCATAAAAAGGAGCATCAGCAACCAGCCGTATTTTTTTGAGAGTCTCCCCACGCCTTTTTTCTTGATGATATTCAAAGGTCAAAAATAAGCTTTCCTTGTCATTCGACCATAGTCTCTACGGTTTTATTGGCGGTAATGTTGCTTCAGTCCCTCCACCACCTCCAGTACAGCGGGACAAACCAGGGTGTTTTTGTAGCTCAGTTTTAAGAGCTGATGGAAGCGTTTGCGGTCGGTATGCGGGTACTCCCTGCAAGCCCGCGGACGGTCTTCGTACACCATGCAATAATTGTCGCCCATTAAAAAGGGGCAGGGGCTTTCCCTGAAAACGTAATCCCCTTCCTCGTCCACTTTTAAATAGGTCTCCACCACCTGTGAGGGTTTCATCTTTAAGCGCCTGGCCAAGCGGTCGATGTCGCGGTCGATGAGCAGGGGACTGGTTGTTTTGCAGCAGTTGGCACAGGTCAGGCAGTCGATGTGCGCAAAGGCCTCGTGATGCAGGTCCAGCGTTACCTGGTCGAGATCGGCCGGTTTGCGTTTGCGCAGTTTCTCTAAAAACTGCTTGTTTTCCCTGGCCTGATTTTTTGCCTGTTCCTTGAAACGATCTAAATCCACGTCATGTTATTTGTCGGTGCAGCATTAGCCGGAGGCTAAAATAAAGTTTTTTTAGCAGTCGCCTTGTTGTGATTACTTAAAAGTTTTTCTAACTTCATATTTATCTGTTGCAACTGCCGGGAGGGGTGAATTGTTATCCAGGGCTTGCAAAAATGCATAATTCTGCTATCTTTGTTTGCTTATTCCGGTCCGATGCCATGGTGTATGGCGCGAGCAAGAACTAATAATTTGGGAACAACGCAAGTTCTGTTATGACAAAGCACATTGATTTAAATGCGTATCTGAAACGGCACTTTGGTTTTGATACCTTTAAGGGCAATCAGGAAGACATTATCCGCAATGTATTGGCGGGTAACGACACTTTTGTCCTTATGCCGACCGGTGGGGGGAAATCGCTTTGCTACCAGTTGCCGGCCCTTATCTTAGAGGGTACGGCCATTGTTATTTCGCCGCTGATTGCCCTGATGAAGAACCAGGTGGATGCCATGCGGGCTTTTAGCGAAGAGGAGGGCGTGGCCCATTTCCTGAATTCCTCGCTGACCAAAGCCGCTGTTACCCAGGTGAAGGAGGATGTGCTGTCGGGCAAGACCCGCCTTTTGTATGTAGCACCGGAATCCTTGACTAAGGAGGACAATATTCAGTTTCTGAAACAGGTTAAAATATCCTTTTATGCCGTAGATGAGGCCCACTGTATTTCGGAGTGGGGGCATGATTTTCGTCCCGAGTACCGGCGCATACGGCCCATTATCAACGAGATTGGGGAGGCCCCCGTCATTGCGCTTACCGCAACGGCTACGCCCAAGGTGCAGCACGACATTCAAAAGACTCTGGGCATGTTGCAGTCCTACGTTTTTAAGTCGTCTTTTAACCGGCCCAATCTTTATTACGAAGTGCGGCCCAAGGTCAATGCTTCGCGAGAAATCATTCGCATTTTAAAGGACAGTCCCGGCAAGTCGGCCATTATTTACTGTCTGAGTCGCAAAAAGGTGGAGGAGTTGGCCGAAATGCTTGTGGTGAACGGCATCAAGGCCCTGGCCTACCATGCCGGCATGGATGCTTCCACCCGTTCGGGCAATCAGGATAAATTTTTGCATGAGGAGGTAGATGTTATTGTGGCCACCATAGCCTTTGGGATGGGCATAGATAAACCCGATGTTCGCATTGTGATGCACTACGACATTCCCAAGAGTCTCGAAGGCTATTACCAGGAAACCGGTCGCGCCGGTCGCGATGGCGGCGAGGGACGCTGCATCGCTTTTTACAGTTACAAAGACATTCAGAAGCTCGAAAAGTTTATGCAGGGCAAGCCCCTGGCCGAGCAGGAGATTGGTCGCCAGCTGCTGTTCGAGACGGTCGCTTATGCCGAAACCTCCCTTTGTCGACGCAAACTGCTCTTGCACTATTTTGGGGAACAGTTTAAGGAAGACAACTGCGACTCGTGTGACAACTGTCTGCACCCTAAGGAGCAATTTGAGGGACAGGAAGCGATTGTGAAAATGTTGCAGGTGGTTGCGGCCATTAAGGAGAAATTTAAGGCCGACCATGTGGTGGATGTGCTGGTGGGCAAAGCCACTACTTCGGTGAAGGCCTACACCCACGAAGAGCTCGATGTGTTTGGGGTGGGCAGGGAAGAGGATGCCAAGTATTGGAACGCCGTTATCCGTCACAGTCTGGTAGAGGGACTCATCATCAAAGAAATTGAGAACTACGGTTTGCTGCGTATCAGTGAAAAGGGACAGGCCTATCAGAAGGAGCCCTACCCCATCTGGTTGACCCGCAATCACGATTACGATGAGCTGGAGGAGGAGAATCGCTCCGGAGCCACTACGGCGGCTGTCGACCCCCAGCTCTTTACGATGCTGAAGGATTTACGCAGGAAGATTGCCAAAAAGATGAACCTGCCGCCTTTCATTATTTTTCAGGATCCTTCGCTCGAGGCCATGTCGACTTACTATCCGGTTACAATGGATGAGTTGCAGAATATGCCGGGTGTGGGGGCCGGAAAGGCCAAGCGTTTTGGTGCCGAGTTTCTGAAGCTGATAGAGCAGCATGTGTCCGACAATGAGCTGGATCGCCCCATTGATTTGGTGGTGAAATCGGTGGCCAATAAATCGAAGTTGAAGATCTCCATCATACAGAGCATCGACCGCAAGGTGCCGCTCGACGACATTGCCGAAAGCAAAGGCATAGAGATGAACGATTTGCTGAAGGAGCTGGAGTCCATCGTTTACAGCGGGACGCGTGTAAACATCGATTACCATATTGATCAGGTGATGGATGAGGACCACCGCGACGATATCTTCCTTTATTTCAAGGAGGACGCCGAGACCGACGATATAGCCACCGCTCTGGAGGAGTTGGGTGAGGACGAGTACGCTGAGGAGGATGTGCGCATGGTGCGCATAAAATTCATTTCTGAGGTGGGCAACTGATCAAAAGCGCTTGCGCAGCTGCAGCTTTATTTCTCTGTTTTTGTCGCCCCGGATTTCGGCGTAGCCGCTGCCGATGCTTTCGCGTCCGGGATAGTGCCAACGGCTGAAACGCAGCCAAAGGTCGAGCCCCTTTAGCGGGGTCCATTTTCCCAGAACGACCAAACGATTGCCCTTGCCGTAATGGGCAGGCGTACTCATGCTGTACAGCACGTCGGGCTCATAGGCAAAAATGCGGGTGGCGTACTCTTCCGCATCAAAGACGGCATAGCGCAGCGTAACATTCCACTTTTTGCTGTTCGAGGTATAGCGCAGGTCCTGCGACAGAAAGAAGCCGGGAGCCAATCGGTCCGCGCCACTTTTCTGCACCGTTTGCCAGTCGCCCCTCAGGGTCAGCATCCAGTTTTTGCCCGGTGTAAAGCGACTCTGCCAGCGCAGCTGATTTTGATTCTGTTCCCCCAGGACCGTTTCCGGCTCCTCACTTTCCCGGTCCACTCCCTTTGTGCGGTGTCTGAAACGCAGCGTGTTTTCCCAGTCGCTGCTCGTCTGGTGGTGCAGCGTCAGCAGCAGGTCAAAGCCTTTTGCCGGTCCACTTACCCCATAGCGGGCTGCCTTATGGCTGTATGCATCGAGGTAGCCTGAGGCGGTGAAGGCGGCGGGCAGCGGCAGTTCGAGACCGACGTAGAATCCGGTTTCGCCGGCGGGGACGGAGGCCTCGCTCAGGGCCCCACCCAGTGGGGCATAATAATCGAGCGGAAAGTGTCGAAATCCCAGTGCCAGCTCTGCCGTTTGTTTCAGGAGACTTTGCAGGCCGGCCCACAGGGCGGGATGCGCACTTTCGTTGAAGGCTGTTTCTGCAAACCAATGCATGTTGGCCACGCTGCCCGAACCGGCCAGCCAAAAGTTGTGCGTGCTTCTGCCCTGCCAGTAATGTTGGTTGTAGGTCGTGGGCAGTGCCTGTAGCGGGTGTTCCAGTTGGTAGTGCAACAGACCTGCTTCCAGTGTCATCCGGGGCAGCAGGTATTTGCCGGTCAGTCCCACCACCCACTCCTCCGTATTCTTTCTTTGGGCCCGCTCAGTCTCCGTACGGTGGTAGCCGTCGGACTTTAAGCTGCGCAGCACCACCCCGTCTTGTTCCAGGGTGTCGAGTCTCCCGTCGCGCTGTACCCGGGAGAAAAAGGGCAGCAGCTGCCAGGCTTCCCCACCCAGATCGACCAGCACGCCAGAGCATCCGCCCCCTTCGTTGACCGATAGGGAGGGTGCGTAAGATGCTTGGCGGTTGCGGATGGAGGTGGTGGCACTGCTTTTGAGCGTGGCATGACCGGTTTGCAGGGCCAGGCCCTGACCGCTGCTCAGTTTGTAGCTGCCCACGATGATTTTTCGGAGAGTGTGGTCGGTCTGAAACTGGAGATAGCCCGAAAGGTAATCGGGACCAGGTTGTTGGGCGGTGAAGAGGGGTTCGCCCTGGTCTTTTTCGGCCACGAGGCCCAGGGAGACTTGCTTCAGCGCCTTTATTTCCAGTCGCGTATAAGCCTTGATGGGCGAGCCTTGAAAGGGAATGCTGCCGTCGGGGCGCGCCCGATATCCATTTTGGGTTTGCAGTTGCGATTGTCCCCTGATAAAGAGGTCGGCCTGCGGTCGAAACGTCCTTTTGGAGGTTTGGACTTCCCAGTCGAAACGCAGCAGGGGCGCCAGCATTTTGAGGCTTGCCGCATCCATGCCTTCGATGGCCTGCATTTCGTAAATAGAGTAAAAAGCCTTGTTCTGAAAGCGCTGAAACAATAAGGCTTCGATTTGCAAGTCGCTCAGAAAGAATATTTTTTGCAGCTCCTCCCGTGTGGCGGTATTGATGTTGATGGGGTTTTGGTAAAGCTGGAGGAGCTGTTCCATCAGAATGTGTTGTGCGTCTTCGGCACCTTCTTCCATTTCGGCCGCCAGGGCCTCGGCCCATTCGTTCAGGAGTTGTTGGTCGGGCTGCGGCTCAGAGGTCAGGTTTTGGGTGTGGAGACTGGTCGCAAAAAGCAAAAACAAGAGGAGGGCAGCTGGTCTTTTCATAGGGAAGGTTCTGTTTGGTATAGTGGTAAAAGCAGACATTAGCTGCTGGTCGTTTGTTGGGGTTTATGTGGCAAGCGCCATGCCAGTCCCACCACCGACGACCAGCCCAGGACTTGATGGTGTTGCAGTTGAAGGTGGATGTAAAAAGCCTGCACTTGTAATTGTGTGCCCAGCGAAAGGCGTAAGGGGGTGCCGGACAGTGCCCCGCGCAGGGCCAGTCGTGGGTGGAGTTCGACCTGCAAAACACCATGAAAACTTGCATCGAAGTCCGCCTCCTTCAGCACACCGACCTCCAGCTCCAGTCCCTCCACCACCCGGTAATTCAGAGCTGCTGCCGTGTAAGACGGCAGCGGATGGTAAGGGTCCTTGTCGCTCCAGTTTTTTTGCAGCGGGTTACAGGTGAAGAAGCCCAGAGAGAGGTCGCGCAGGGGCTGGTATTGCACGCCGGCATCCAGAATAAAAGCGGTACGGGCTTCTTTTTCTTGTTGTCGTTGCACCCAGTAGTTTCCCCGGAGTCCCATCCGCAGCCAGGGGGCCAGAGTACGAGCGGCAGCCAGACTGTAAGTCTCGCCTTGCAGCGGACGCTGCCCACTGTGCTGAAAGCCGCCGGAGAGCACCAACAGCGAAGTGGGCAGGAGAAAATAGAGGTCTCTGCTGCTGAGTTCCGGCAGTCCATACTTGTTTTGATGGGCCAGGGCCAGGAAGCGGTGTTCACTGTAGGCAGTGCCTGCCGGATTTCCCTGGTGGGCTGGGAGCCCCACCGCTGTGGCGCCCGTGCCGCCCCAATAGGCGGCATGGTCGGGCAGGGTGTTCTGTGCGGACAGCAACAGGTGGGGAGCGAGGAGGCCCAGCAAAAGGATGCGCTTGAGTTTAAGCGGCGGCCGGGCTGCCCGGTCCGGTAGGGGCGTAGAATCAGGGTCATGCATGGGTTAAAGGCAAAATAGGGTTGACAGGCAGCAAGTTCCAGCTATTTTTAGAATTATGCAAGATGCCATCAACTGTTAAAAAACAGATAGCTTTAGGCGGGGAGTGTGGCTTTTTTTGTACTTTTGCACTTTAATTATTATTTGAGAAAGCAGCAATGAAGCGCATTCAACTATTGGACAAGGAGTTTGGCCTCTCG
>Ga0209075_1003093_pt1 | contig 14104 bp, 10 predicted proteins | sample Stecom2011_FD_187523 | JGI IMG/M metagenome (GOLD analysis project Ga0209075, IMG submission 187523) | Agricultural soil microbial communities from Utah to study Nitrogen management - Steer compost 2011 (SPAdes) (version 2) | ecosystem: Environmental > Terrestrial > Soil > Agricultural land... | reverse complement strand
CGTACTTTATCCAAATTAATAATGTGCGATTTATGACATTTAAAGAATTTAGAACTTAATAGTTTCTCAAACTTTCCTAGATTATAAGAGCTGGTTATGGTTACACAATTTGTAATATGGATTTTTGTATAACCTTCATAACCTTCTAGATGGAAAACCTCATCTTGTGGTATAAAGGAAATCCCTTTTTGAGTTGGGATTATAATTTTATTATTTTTAGAAATAGTCTCTTCTAAAAGATTTACTAATTTCAAATTACTGGCACTCTCCATCCTTAGTTTAATAACTTCCAATGCTTTGTTTATGGCTAGGACCAAATCGTTATTGTCAATAGGTTTTAATACATAATCAATGGCCGATTTTTTAAAAGCATCAATAGCATATTCGCTGTAAGCCGTTACAAAAATAACTTGAAAATTAACGTTCTTTAATTTTGAGAGCAACTCAAATCCATTTATTCTTGGCATTTGAATATCTAAAAACAAAATACTTATCTCTTGTGTTTCCAATGCATTAATGGCATCTTCAGGCTTTTGATAAGTACCTAAAATTTGAATTTCCGGAAACAAACTCTCAATCTTTTTTTGTAAACTTTTTAAATTTGAAATCTCGTCGTCTACCAAAATGGCTGTGATGTTTTTCATTTTTTATTTGTCTTAATTAAAAATACAGACTTATTGCCTTTATCGGTTTTATCTGGACTTATTTCTTCAGTGGAATAGTTAATCTCCCATTTTTGAGAATAATTTAAAAAATGTAATCTATCCTTTAAAACACTAGAAGATTTTATGTTTTTACTTTGTTTGTTGCGCGTGTTTACAAAACCCACACCATCATCCATAATTTCCACTTTAAAGGTTTGATGGTCCATATAAATAAAATTTAAGGTAACTAAACCGTTTTCCATTTTATTAAAAACACCATGATTTACGGCGTTTTCAACTATGGGTTGTAATAACATGGTTGGAATTTTTGTGTGTTTTATATCTAAATTAGGATCTACATGAATAATAAAACTTAGTTTTTCTTTAAAACGAAGTTTCTCGATTTCTAAATAGTTTTCTAGCAAACCAACTTCTGTTGCCAACGAAATTTCATTTTCTTTTGAAAGTTCAAAAAATTGACGAATTAATTTCGAAAATTTTACCAAATACAACTCCGATTTTTCAAAATTATTCTCACCTATATAATACTGTATCGCAGAAAGTGAGTTGAACACAAAATGTGGATTCATTTGAGATCTTAAGGCTTTCAATTGTAATTCAGACAAGCGTTTATCTTCAAATATTTTTTGATTCTTTTTAAATTGAGAGCGTTTTACGAAATATCTTGATATTAAGACTACCAAGAAAACACCAAGTAATACAACCAATGCTTTAAACCAAAATTTCTGCCACCACAAAGGTTGTATGATAAAACTTAATTGTTTTTTAATGCCATATGCATCTATAAAAAGCGTGTAATTATCAGGCTGAAGATTATTGAAATTAAAATTATTGGTTGTTGTTTTGATCCAATTTTTATGAATGGGTTCTAGTTTGTAGTTATAGGATAAATTCTTCTGTCTTTCTGAAAAATCAATATTAGAGATTTTAAAGTTTATAGTACTGTTATCTTCATATTTAAACACCGAATTACTTGTTGTAATCGATTGATTATTAAATAGAGCTTCCTCTATATAAACATCTAATAACTGCGAAGTTTTTTGTAAAGCTTTAGGTAGAATAGCAATTCCGTTATTTGTACTAACCAGTAACTTATCTTGATGAACAACCACATTGTTTACACTATTTGATGGCAATCCATTGTCTTTATCTATTAGCATTTTAAAAACAAACGTATCATTTATTTTTGTGTACTTTAATACACCAGACTCGGTAGCCAACCAAATGGTATTGTTTTCTAAATAGGCATTATTTACAATTAGAAATTCGGATTCAGGTAATTGATTAATGGTTTTTAAATCTGTAATGTAAGTGCCAAATCCGTCGGTATTTAACAAAATTTCTTTCTCTGAAATTTTAGAAATACTTAATATGGATTTATTAAATTCTTTGTTATCAAATTGAATTGAAGAAAACACCTCGTCGTTAAATTCCTTTAACCCGCTTGATGTGGCTACTAAAAACCTATCATTAAATACAAGTAATTCATTAATTCCACTTTGCAGATATACGTCCTTAACACTAAATTTTTCAGGATTGATTTTATTTATTCCTACGGAGAATTGTCCAAATAAATAATCTTTGTAAAAAACAAGCTGACGTGCTTTATCGTTCATAAAGTAAATTCGGTCTTGAACATCAACATCTAAAATCACATTATTTTTTCCTCTTTTAACATGACCTTTAGACATGTAAAACTCGGTGTCTAATTCCTCTATATAAGAGGCATTAAATAGATATTCTGCTTCGTTAATATAGGGAGAAAAACTATTTTTAGAGGGATTGTATTTATAAAAACCCTTATTAAAAACATTAGCAATAATTTTATTATTTACCTTACTAATATCACTAACTTTTTCGCCTGTCAAACAATATTTTATATTTTGTTTTTCTATTGGAAAATGGTAAATCCCATCTGTAAAAGTGCTTATCCAAATAGATCCTGTTTTGTCAATAAGCGCAAAGTGGGCTTTTAAATCTGCAGGTATATAAAACGTGTTTTTAATGTGAAAATTATCATCTAAAATACCAACAAATCCTTTTCCGGAGATCTGGATTTCATTGTTTACTAAGTTTATTCTTACGTGTTTAGATTGTTCTAATGCTAGTTCATCTTTAAAATTCCGTTTATATAATTTTAAAGTATTCAAATTAAGAATGGAGTATTGTTTGTCATTTACCCAATAAAACAAACTATCTGTGATTTGACCTCTTTTATGAATCATGTTTAAGACATTTGTAAAATCATAACTTTTAATGGTTTGATCGTTTTTATCTTGAACAAAAACAGAATCTAGTAATTCTGTAGTTTTAAAACTAGAAACAGTTGGGTGCTCGATATAGCTATTAGTAGCAATAGTGCTTCCTAAACGATATTTCATTAAAAGTTTCCATTTGTTATCTTGTAAAATATGAAATGTAGTAGAACTAGTTAAAAAAATCTTATTCCCTACTTGACTTGTGAAAATAGGGTTGAAAATTTCACCTTTTTGCTCGCTTTCAAAAGCATAAACACTATCATTTTGAATATATCCCAATTTTGATGATTTAGAGAGATACCATAGCTTGTCATCTGGAGTTGGAAAAACTTCCCAAACATCGTTAGTTGCCAAACCATCTTTGGTGGTAAAGGTTTTCATGGTGTTTCCATTGTACTTTACCAAACCTTTATCGGTTGCAATCCATATAAATCCTTTGGAGTCTTGGGTTATTTTATAGACATGATTACTAGGCAGTCCATCTTTTGTAGTGTAATTGGTGTATTGTTGAGAAAATGAAAAAGTAGTAGTAAAAAGAAATACGTAAAGAAGACATTTCTGGTTTATCGGTCTTTCTTTCTTTTTAAAGGAGACAATAATCAATGAAAAAAAACTCCATATCCGAATTAAAAATAAAGTGATATGGAGTTTTATATATTTCAGTATTTGATTTTTTAATGTATTACAAATGTAATCGTTTTATTAATTTATTGACAGACTTTTAATCCATTACCTAAATCCACACAAGTTGTTCCTGGAGGGCAATCGGAGTCGGTTTCACAAATAACATGGCAAGTTCCATTTAAACAAACTCCTGTACAATCGGAATCAGATGAACATTCATCAATAATTCCATTACAATTATTATCTATACCATCTGAAGTAACTTCTGTTCTTCCAGGATTTATACTAGGCTCTGCATCATTGCAATCTGTGTTGTCAAGCACATAACCGTCTGGTTGTGTACAAGCTTTTTTACTAACTTCAGGATTTCCATACGAATCACCATCCATGTCGAAATACCAAGTTTGTTCTATACATGATGTCTCATCATCACTACCACAGGCAACTACAAATAGCACAAGAACCAATACACTAAATTTTAAAATTTGATTTTTCATATTATTAAGGATTTACACTATCTATGATTACACAAAACTCTGCTTCTCCAACTCCTGGAATAACGACATCGAACCTAAACTCATCTCCTACTGCTGTCCCTGCTCTCTGACAAGTTACTGTACATGGGTAATTTGTTCCACCAATTCCAATGGTACCAGAACCTGTTCCATTTAAAGTAACAACCTCTGTAAGAAACCACATATCACCTGGGTTTGAGGTTTCATAAATTTCCACTGCGGCAACACCTGGTCCTCCATTATTTGGAAAAAACTCTGTTTGTAATTGTGCTTCTGGCAATAATGTATGCGTAGCACCATTTGTGTCTAAAATAGTTAACCCTTCATAATTACAAACATCTACATTGACGGCATGATCATCGTCATTATCACAATTAAAAAGAGTTAATGCAAATACTAATAGAATTAGGGATTTCATGGTTGTTTTCATAATATTTATTTTGAAATTATTGATATGTTATATTTATATCAAAGAAGCTTAAACTTGTTACCCACTTCACAGGTGTTTTTAAGTTTTATTATAACTTTTAAATCAGTTCGTCTATTCTTCCATCGCAATTATCGTCAATTCCATTTCCAGGAATTTCCATGGCATAAGGATGCACATTGGGATTGGTATCATCGCAGTCTAAATTATTATTTACGCCAACTGCTGGTGGTGGTAATGCGAAACCCGCTCCATAACCATCGCCATCTGCATCTGTATAATATTCTACAATGTCTATGTCTCCGTCACAATTATCGTCAATATCATTTCCAACAATTTCATCTGCTAATGGATTTATCATAGGGTTGGTATCGTCGCAATCTGCATTATTATAAACCATGCCATCTGGTGCAGGATCGCCAAAACTCACTTCGTAAACAGAACCAGAGTTTGGATCTCCAAAGCCATCATTATCAGAATCTTTATAAAAAGTAATTCCGAATAAACCATTGCAATTTTCGTCAATGCCATTATCTGGAACTTCTATAGCACCTGGATAAATATCTGCATTCGTGTCGTCACAATCTGTATTGTTCCCAACGTAACCAATTGGTGGGGTTTCATTACCATACACTCTTACAGATGGTTCAACTCCATAACCATCTCCGTCCACATCTTCATAATAAGAAGTCCATCCATGTTCTGGGTTAGAGCAGCCTGAACCAATTATAAATACTGCTAATACCAATAGCAATGCTGGTAAAATTGTTTTTAATAAATGCTTTTTCATAATTTTAAGTATTAAGTGTGTTTATATTAATTTTTTTATAGAATTTATAATAGAAATAAGCTGAAATTGAAATAAGACAAAGTGCTATAAATTGTGAATGTGATAGTATACTCTCAATAATAAAACCGCGTTCATCGCCTCTAAAAAATTCTAAAACCCCTCTTCCAAAAGCGTATAACATTAAATAGATTAGAAATACCTGTCCTTTAAATTGCTGATACTTTTTAACAACCAACAGTATTAACATGATGGTAAATATCATACTACTCTCATACAATTGTGTGGGATGAACGGAAATGTTTTGAGTAGTTGGAAAAATCAATCCTAAACTACTATCTGTTGGCGAACCATAGCAACATCCCGCTGCAAAACATCCCAATCGACCAATTGCATGTACAATGGTGGTGGTAACTGCAAAAACATCCAGCATGGGCAAAACAGGTATGTTATGTCTTTTTAGATACCAAATGATATAAGGGATTATAATTACAAACGAACCATAAAACACAAAACCTCCCGAAAAATTATTCAGTAGTAAACTTGGATTTTGTATGTATAATAACGGATCTTGTAGATAATAAAAAAGCTTTCCGCCTACAAAACCGGCAATAAATATGTTGTAGAAAAATGTATTTGAAAGATTAATAATTCCCAACTCCTTTTTAGCCCGCCATTTTGTATAAATTCCTGCTAACAACGTTCCTAATGCAATTAAAACCGCATAAGAATATATAGTGACTTCCTGTATTCCAAAAATACTTGATAGAAAATCGGGCAATGAAAAATGAAAGAGTTCTGGGAACATAAATACTTTTCAGGTTAATTACTTAGTTGATAGATTTTGGGCGCTTTTAAAAAAATCGCCAGCAAAAAAGTGATAAATTTCTACTGACGATGATTACATTTATTGATTAATAGCAGGTGCAAAATAGGTCGTACTACAAAGACTACAAATTACCAATAAAGGAATTATAGCTTTCATTTAACGAAATCCCTCTTTCATTCTACGAACTGATAATTTGTGCTGTTATAAAAAAAACTTATGTTTGTAGTAATATAATATGCAACCCTTAACAACTAGAACTACTTATGGATTCCGAAAGAATTATTGATCTATTTATGTTTGCCATTCCTTCTATAATTACTGGTTTGATAGCCTATTACTTTTTTAAGGAACACACAAAAAATGAAGATGGCAGAAGACGTTTTTTATTACATAAAGACATGCAAGTAAATGCCATGCCTTTGCGCCTTCAAGCCTATGAACGCATGGCCTTGTTTTTAGAGCGAATTACCCCTTCAAAATTACTTATTAGAATGAACCCAATATCTTCAAATAAAGAAGATTACGAAACCTTGCTTATAGCGGCTATCGAACAAGAATTCGACCATAATTTATCGCAACAAATCTATTTAGGCGACGATTGTTGGAACATTATTGTAGCTGCAAAAAACGCTACAATTCAACTTATTAGGAAAGCAAGTTTATTAGAAAAAACAGATACAGCAAATAAGCTTCGAGAAGTTATTTTAACCGAAATGATGGAGAAAAGAGCTCCAAGCGATGCTGCCTTATCTTTTATAAAACAAGAAGTAAGCGAGATGTGGTAAAACCTGCTTAACAATTAAGGTGTTATTCTTCCAAATGTTTCATTTTTGCATAATCAAAGCCTTGTTGCCACCATTTGGTCATAAGCCTTTTGCTAAAAATAAGCGAATTTTCAGTTAAACTAGAGGGCGTGTAATACAAGTTAAGCTTGACACCTTTGTTCTTAGCAGCTAATTTTCCAATAAGTATATCGTTTTGTTCCACTTGATTAAGCAAATGGCCGAAAAGATTAATCATTAAGGAGAATGGATTTTTCCCGAGCACTCTCTGGTTTTCTATATTTTCAGTTTCCAAAATAATCGCATCCACTTCTGTGGCGCCACGATTTATGGCTTCTCGAATAGGAACTACACAACCCAATCCTCCATCTGCATATTCAAATCCATTTACCTTGGCAATGGACATAAAGGGAATGTAATTGCAGGAAATCCATATCCAATGACAAAATTCCTCATACGTGCAATCGTTTATGGATTTATACTCAACTGTATTCATAGATAAATTGGACACTGTAACCACCACATCCGACTTTTCTGCTCGGATTTTAAAAAATTCTTCCCGAGTAAAATTGCGCTTAATACTTCGTCTTAAGGCATTGCTTTCGCCAAAGGTTCGTCGCCGTCTAACAAACTGCCACAGAGAGTTTATGAAATCTATGGACACATATTCCCTATCTCCTTTTTTACGTTGTACAAAAGGACTGACACTAAAAATATCGTGTTGCTGAACATTTGTGAAAATATCGTATAATTTTGGAATATTATCCACGGCCAAATGAGGAATCAATAAACTGCCTGTAGATGTTCCTAAAAACATATCGTAGGTTTTGTCTTGATGTTCCATTAGATATTGAGCCACACCTCCGGCATAAGCACCTTTACTTCCACCTCCAGAAATTACTAATGCTTTCATTGATTATCTAACTGACTTATAGATTCATTTTTAAACTTCGCGAAGTTGAAGCCACTTTGCCACCATAAATTCATTTTTTCTTTATTAAACACTAAAGAATTTGTTGTTAAAACTGTTGGGGTATAATAAAAATTGATAATTGCATCTTGATTGGTTGCTACAAATTTTCCAATTCTAATATTCTGACTTTCAATTCTATCCAACATAAAAGCAAACATATTTGTAAGAAGTGAAAAGGCATTTAACGAAGGCATTCTGTTGAATTGTGTGATTTCAGTTTGTAAAACAATAGCATCTATATGTGTAGCTCCTCGTTTTATAGCTTCCTCAATAGGAACCATGGAACCCAAACCTCCATCGGCATATTCGCAACCGTTTTTTTTGACTAAAGACATAAATGGTGTGTAATTACAGGAAATCCAAACCCATTCCAAAAACTCTTCGTAATCGAAATCTTTTATGGATTTATATTCCACTTGATTAAGCGATAAGTTTGAAACAGTTATTACCACATCTTTTTGGGATGCTTTTAACTCGGCAAACTCATCTTCGCTAACCGTTTTTTTTATCAATTTTTTAAGATTATAGCTTTCACCAAAGGTTTTACTACCTCTAAGTAAATTTCTTAGAACATTAAAATGATTGATTCTAATAGTTTCAAGTCCATTTTTTCTTTTTATTGCAAATGGGCAGACATTAAAAATAGCTTGCTGATCGACATTGGTGTAAATTTCCTTTATTTTTTCCACTTGATTTAAAGCCAAATGAGACACCAACAAACTTCCGGTTGAAGTACCCAAAAACAAATCGTATTGATGTTTTTTATTTTCAATAAGATATTGGGCCACGCCTCCTGCAAATGCACCTTTACTTCCCCCTCCTGAAATGACTAATGCTTTCATTTATTTTGTTTTTGTAATCTTAAAATCACGGTTTCATAATCTGGATTTTTAGATAAGGTTTCCAACATGTTTTTAGCATATTTTTTAAAACGCCAGTTGTAATGCCAGGAAGCATCTATAAGGTTAGATAACACTTTTTCATTAAAGATACTTAAAGAGTTTAAATAATTAAAAGCCATTAATCTCACCTCAAAACCATATTTAGGATCGGAATAGCTTATTAATTCATTTAAAAAATCTGTTTTATGCTCTGGTTGATAGGAAGGTGTAGAAATTGCCAGTGCCAACCAAAGCTGTCTTACATTTTTATCGCTTAGCCCAATGACATTTTTGGTTTCACTTAAATAAGTATTTCTATCTTCAGGGAAGTTTATCCATAAATGAAATAGTGCCGATTCTATGGTAATATACGACCGATCATCCAGCAAGCTTTCATAATCTTTTTTAAGGTTTAAAGGAATTTTATCTAAATTCTGAGCAATGGCTTGTCTGGTTTTTAAAGACCCCTCAAACACTTTAGCGGTCACTCTGCTCGGAATTTGAGAGATCACTTTCTGCTTGGCTTGATCTGAAATGGGAGCGGTTAAATAATAAGTACACTTAGAGGTTGCCAATTCACAATCCACCATTTCGTATTCTTGAATAAACGCCGATTTCATTAAACTTTCAGTGGCCTCTTCAAAAGGAAACTCCTCTTGCACCAACCAAATATTTACAAATTTCTTTAGGTTTTTACCACTGGTTATTTCAACTTCTGAAATAAAATCGGATGTTTCTACCATAGCAAAAGGATGTGCTTCCAAATAATTTTTAACGGCTTGTTTAAAGGCTTTATCGCCCACTTCTTCTCTTAAAGCATGTAAAACCCATGCGCCCCGTTTGTAAAAAGTCGTACTACTAGATTTCGGGTTTAACAAAGACGTACTTGTACCAGATCTGTTTTGGTCTATAAGTTCTTGGGCATATTCGTATAAGTTCCAGTAATACCAACTTTTTCCAAACACATCTTTTTCGGCTAAAAGCGCATAATAACTAGCAAAACCTTCCTGCAACCAATGATGCTCGCTATTTTTTGCTGTTACATAGTTGCCAAACCATTGATGGGCTAATTCGTGCGCATTTACATTCACATAATTTCTATCTACAAAAGCTATAGAGTCTATAACAAAAGCATCGGAGAAAATAGTAGCACTTGTATTTTCCATGCCTGCATATAGAAAATCGTGCACAGGAATCTGTTTATAGTTTTGCCACGGATATGGCAGGTCTATTTCATTTTCAAGAAAATCGAACATTTGTTTGCTATAGCGATAAGTGGGTTCCACCTTTAAGGAATCTTCTGGATAATAGTACATTTCTAATGGAATCCCACTATTGGATGTTTCTTCGTATTTATGGTATTTCCCAATAACTAAAGCAAGTAGATAGCTAGACATAGGCTCTTTCATATCGAAATGCCAAGTGGTATTTTCTGCTTCTACGTCTTTGCTTATAAGTTTTCCGTTAGCAATTACTTCATAATCGCTATTGAAAGTAATGGATAAATCGAATTCTATTTTGTCGTTGGTATCATCTAAACTTGGCAACCAATGGCTTGTATATTTTCCTTGTCCTTGCGTCCAAATTTGGTTTGGAGCTTCATTTTCCCAGCCCACAAAATAAAGAGCTTGCTTAGGTTTTGCCTCATATTTAAAACTTAGATGATAGATTTCATCTGCTTTAAATTCAGAATAAACAATCAGTTTTTCACCATCGTTTTTAAAATTGGTTTTCTTATCATTTAGTAAAACATCATCGAAACCCATAGCTAAGGCATCCAAATAAACAGAATCTACGGCCTTTAATATTTTAAAATTATATTCGGCCAAACCATAAACCTTGGAAGAGTCTACATTAAAACTCAAACCACTTTTAACATGAGTAAAATCAACATTTTCAACCTGTTGCGCATAAGTTAATCCTACAAAAAATAAAAAGAAATAAGAAAGGAGATGTTTCATATATATACCATATCAACTACTTGACTAAAATACATAAATTTTGAAGTTTAAAGTTTCAAGATTAAGTTTTATATTCGTATTATGTCTACAAGTTTACAAACTCCCATAGATTATTTAAAAGGTGTCGGTCCAAATCGTGCAGATTTACTTAGGACGGAATTGGGCATCCACACCTACCAAGATTTAATTAATTTATTCCCCAATAGATATTTAGACAGAACGCAATATTACAAGATACATCAATTACAACGCAACAATGCAGAAGTGCAAATTGTAGGTGAAATTATTAGCCTAAAAGAAATTGCACAAAAACATGGAAAACGTTTGGTTGCAACTTTTAGAGACGATACTGGAAGCATGGAACTAGTTTGGTTTCGTGGACAAAAATGGATTCGTGAAAGCTTAAAACTCAATAAACCTTATGTTATTTTTGGGAAAGTGAATTGGTTTAATGGCGTTTTTAGCATGCCACATCCAGATATGGAACTTTTGGAAGAGCATGAAAAAAACATACGTTCTGCCATGCAGCCCATTTATCCTTCTACAGAAAAGTTATCAAATAAGGGCATTACCAATCGTGTAATTACTAAAATTATGCAGCAATTATTTCTTGAAACCAAAGGTCGATTTCAAGAATCCCTATCTGAAAATATCCTCTCAGAATTAAAATTATTATCGAAATCTGAAGCCGTTTTTAATGTCCATTTTCCAAAAAATCAAGAGCTGTTAGCACGGGCTCAATTCCGATTAAAATTTGAAGAATTATTCTATATTCAATTGCAATTAATTCTGAAAAATTTAATCCATAAATCGAAAATAAAAGGCTTGCCATTTACACAAGTTGGAACGTATTTCAACACGTTTTATAAAGACCATTTACCCTTCGAATTAACCAATGCGCAGAAACGTGTTCTGAAAGAAATTAGGCAAGATTTAGGGAGTAATGCCCAAATGAATCGTTTATTGCAAGGCGATGTAGGTTCTGGAAAAACTATAGTTGCATTTATGTCAATGTTAATGGCACTTGACAACGGTTTTCAAGCATGCCTAATGGCTCCGACTGAAATTTTGTCAGTCCAGCATTATAATGGATTAATTGAATTGGCTAACAAATTGAACATCAGCATAAAAATACTTACAGGTTCAAGTAAAACTTCAGAAAGAAAAGAAATTCATAAATTGCTTGAAAACGGCGAATTAGACATCCTAATTGGCACACATGCTCTCCTTGAAGATAAGGTGAAATTTAAGAATTTAGGGCTGGCAATTATAGATGAGCAACACCGTTTTGGAGTCGAGCAAAGAAGTAAACTATGGAGGAAAGGCCCAAGCGGAATTCAACAAAATAATGAAGAGGAATCTGGGGAGATTAGAGGAGCAATTCCTCCACACATTTTAGTGATGACTGCAACCCCAATTCCAAGAACTTTAGCCATGTCTGTTTATGGCGATTTAGACATCTCAGTTATCGACGAATTACCACCTGGAAGACAAGCCATAAAAACGGTGCATCGATACGATAAAAATAGACTAAACGTGTTTCGATTTATTAGAGATGAAATTGAAAAAGGCAGACAAATTTATATTGTGTATCCCTTAATCCAAGAAAGTGAAAATATGGATTATAAGGATTTAATGGATGGCTATGAAAGCGTTTCTAGAGACTTCCCCGCTCCTAATTATCAAATTTCGATTGTACATGGCAAAATGAAACCGGCCGACAAAGATTACGAAATGCAACGCTTCATTAAAGGCGAAACCAACATCATGGTTGCCACAACCGTTATTGAGGTTGGCGTAAACGTTCCAAATGCTTCAGTTATGATTATTGAAAGTGCGGAACGTTTTGGCTTATCACAATTACACCAATTAAGAGGACGTGTTGGACGTGGTGCCGAACAAAGCTATTGTATTTTAATGACGAGTCATAAATTGAGTGCCGACAGCAAAAAACGAATACAAACCATGACTAGAACCAACGATGGTTTTGAAATTGCTGAAGTAGATTTAAACCTTCGGGGCCCCGGAGATCTTATGGGAACACAACAAAGCGGGGTTTTAAACCTAAAAATCGCCGATATTATTAAAGACAAGGACATATTACAATCTGCCAGATTCTACGCTAAAAAAGTGCTCGGTAGCGATCCTACGTTGAAAACTCCAGAAAACAAAAGTATACTTTACACCTACCAACAAGTTGCGAAGTATAAGAATATTTGGAATTATATAAGTTAGCTATAAGGTTCCATACAAGTAATTTTTTAACTATAAATCCTTTAATTTAGCTTATATTCGAATTTAATAATTGAAAAGATTTCCTGTCTTATTGTAAAAATTTATTAACATCAAAGACCCAAAAAAAGTGAATATACTTATCAAAAACGGCCTCTTTTTTTCTGGGGATTCAAACAAAAAAGCAACAAAGCAAGATGTTTTAATTGATAGAAATGGGAAAATCATAGAAATTGGTTCCATCAATCTTCCACAAAATAATACTGTAGAAATAATAGATGCAGAAGGACATTGGATTGTTCCCGGATTTATAGATTCTCACACACATTATGATGCCGAAGTCATGGCATCTCCAGGACTAAAAGAATCGGCACGACATGGCGTAACCTCCATCATACTTGGAAGTTGCTCCGTATCATCCGTATATAATTCACCAGAAGACACTTCAGACTCTTTTACGCGAGTTGAAGCAATTCCTAGAGAAGTGATGTTACCTTTATTGGAAAAAGAAAAAACATGGAACACGCCAAAGGAATGGAAAGCTTATATTAATAAATTACCCTTAGGGATTAATATTGCTTCGTTTATTGGTCATTCGGATGTACGAATGAAAGTTATGGGAATAGATAGATCCTTATCCGATGGAGAATCGGCCACAAAAGAAGAAGAAAACTTAATGGCACGCATGTTAAACGATGCGTTAGACGAAGGGTTTATAGGTTTGTCTACCATGGATAACCCTTGGGATAAAATGGATGGCGACAGGTATTGGTCGCATAAAACGCCTTCCTTCTACTCCTCTTGGAAAGAACGAAAAAGTCTTATCGAAATTTTACGAAAAAGAGATGCTATTTTACAAGGTGCTCCAAATTTAGTAACGCGCTACAATGCTTTAAATTATATGTTAGCGAGTTCAGGGCTTTTTAGAAAACCTTTAAAAACCACCATGATTGCCATGATGGATTTAATTGGCGATAGATATATTTATCCCATACTTGCTTTTACTACTAGATCTATTAATTTATTGGGAAACGCTAATTTTAGAATGCAATCGCCGCCATGTCCATTTACCGTATATTACGATGGTGTAGATTCTGTAATGTTTGAAGAATTTCCAAGTGGTGAAGCCCTTAGACATCTTGCAAAAGAATTAGATACAAGAGATGAGCT
>Ga0209075_1003092_pt1 | contig 14105 bp, 16 predicted proteins | sample Stecom2011_FD_187523 | JGI IMG/M metagenome (GOLD analysis project Ga0209075, IMG submission 187523) | Agricultural soil microbial communities from Utah to study Nitrogen management - Steer compost 2011 (SPAdes) (version 2) | ecosystem: Environmental > Terrestrial > Soil > Agricultural land... | reverse complement strand
AACGGGGCAAGGGCCTGAAGCTGAGGGTGGGAATGGCCCTCTGCATCGAGCCGATGTTCAACATCGGGACCCGTCACACCAAGGTCGACCCCGACGGCTGGACCGTGCGGACCGCCGACGGCTCGCTTTCGGCCCACTTCGAACACACGGTGGCAATCACCCCCGACGGCCCCATGGTGTTCACGGCTGCACCCGAGCCGATCCCGGTCGACGCCGCCGTCAGCTGAAGCGGACTCATCGGATCGACCGAGTGGAGGTTCCATCCGTCGGCGAGTCCACCGATCCGGCTGAGCGGACAAGTGCCATTTGTTGACCTGTTAACCGGCGTCCTTCCTCGAGCGTCTGTACTTCAAGTAGCGACTTGAGGAGGTTCGCATGCATACGGTCGTCAACAGGGTCAGGAGGCTCTTGGTTCTGGCGGTAATGATCGCAATTCTTGCCGCTGCCGCACTTGCAGTCCGCGCTGCATCAGCCGGGATCAGCCCTTCTCTGCAAACTGGAACCAGTCCTTACACAGCCAACTGGAGCCTCTCTTGGGGCGGGTCCTCGCCGTTCGAAGTCCTCTTCTCCTATGGCGATGGCTATGGGCTGTTCTGGCCATCGACCAGTAGTACGAACTACAACGCGAACCGCACATTCACAACCTGCGTGGACAAGAACTACTACCAGGCTCTCGCTATTGAAGACTCAACTGGGGCACCGGCCAACGCCGGTTCGAGGGTGAACGCGAAGAAGGGCGCCTTTTGCTTCGGCGAGTAGTCCCGCTAGTTGAAGCGAGATCGTTGGGTGGGGAGCTTGCCGTTGCCGAGTAGGCGGTTGTGGCGCAACCGACCGTTGATGGCTGCGGTGGTGTTGTTGGCGGCAGTGATGCCTGCGATCGCTGGAGTGTCGTCGCAAACGCAGGTCCGTCTCGTGGGGCTGGTAGACGAGAACTGGCGGGGTGTCTACGACATCCTGGTGAGACCCGCCGGGGCTCGGTCGCACTCTGAAGTCGTGCACAACCTGGTGGAGCCCAACTTCCTGACATTTACCGGATCTGGCGGCATTGCGGTGAGCCAGTGGCAGGCGGTGCGGAATATCGAAGGGGTCGAGGTCGCGGCCCCTGTCGCCGTAGTCGGCTATCTGGAGACGAACTCGATCGTTCCCATGGTCTACTTGGACACTTCGGTGCTGCCAGAGCAGACCACGCTCTTCCGACTGGTCTCGCGCGTCTGGTCTACCGACGGAGTCTCGGATCAGTCGCTCTCTGAACAGGAGTACCACTTCTTGCTCCCACCGGCGGTGGGGTCGAAGTGGACAACAGCAGGGGGCTGGACCGGCTGGGATGGGCAGGGGGATCTCGAGCAGGTTTGGGTGGAGCTTTCTGATCCTTTCGCTCTAGAGCAAACGGTCCTGATCCTGGCTCCCATAGTGGCCGTCGATCCAGACTCCGAGTCGCGGCTGCTGGGCCTGGAACGCGGTTTTCTCCAGCCACTTCGTGACCTCAAGGAAGACGGGATCGGTCGGACCGTCGCAGAGTTCGATTCGGAACGCCTGCTCGGTGGGGGATACGTGTTCACCTCGGCCATCAGATCGCTGCAGAGTCTCGGGGAGAATCTCAAGGCTCCTGTCGTCCCCGTTGTTGTGAGCGACACGTTCTACGCCCGCGTTTCTGCTGGTATCGCCGTCGTCCGGGTCGGTGACCCCTTCGGTGGCGGGTCCCAGGTCCAGGATGTGTGGCAAGCGGTCGACTCCCGGATCGGAGCGACGGAGGTTCCACTTGGTTCCGTTGAGGAGGAGTTCAGCGAACGCCTGGTGCCGTTCAAGGTCACCCCGGCGACCGTCGGATGGCCGGGCACTGTTGTCCCCGACGGCCCGTCAGGGTTCTTCTCTGCCGCCCAATACCTGGCCAGCTTGCCCAGCCCGCTCCATTATGCCAGTCGTCCACCGCGGACAGACGATTCCGCGGTCAGCCTGGAGGTCATCCCAGAGTCGGCTGGATATCGGACGCTGACCACAGCGGAGGTGTCGGAGGCGGAAAACGTGGTGGATATCCGCGAGTTCCCCTTCTTGTTCGGTGCGATCGGAACCTATGACTTGGCGGATCTGGACCTACCTGACAATCCGCTGACGTGGGCGCCGCTCGGGGCCTACGAGCCGCCGAACTCGCGACTGGTGGCGGGGCCCGACGGTGAGCCTGTTGAACCCGTCGAGATGTACCCAACGTTCGACGTGACTGGGCTACTGCAGCCGCCTCCCCTTGCATACACGGACATCGAAGGGGCAATGGTGCTGCGCGGCGACGCACCCATCGATGCGATTCGGGTCCGTGTGGCCGGGCTGTCTGGTTTTGACGCCGAGAGTCGGCGGCGGGTGGAGGAAGTTGCGGCCGCGATAGTGGACCTCGGGTTGGAGGTCGACATCGTGGCCGGCTCGTCCCCACAGCCGGTGGAGTTGTACGTCCCGGACTACTACGAGGACGGGTCCGATCTTGGATGGGTCGAGCAGAGATGGTCGACCCTGGGGGCCGCCGAGCAGGTGCTGTCGGGGTTGACGGATTTGAACCAGAAGCTCCTGGGCCTGACGGTGGGGGTGGCCGCTCTGGTCGCCGGCGGCTTGCAGTTGGTGACCGGTGCGGTGCAGGAGAGTCGGGCGCGGTCGCTTTGGGTTCTGGGGTGGTCGCGGGGCCGAATCGCCTGGTGGCTGTGGGGCGAGTCGCTTGTGGCCGGCGCAGTCGTGGCCGTGGTTGCCCTCGCAAGCGCGAACTTGCTGGGCATGGAATCCGCCGCCCGCAATGCAGTCGGCATCGTGGTTGGTGTTCTTGTGGGGTTCGGACTGCTGGGCGCCTTGTGGGCGGTGGCGAAACTACGGGGCCCTCGGCGAGTCGGCTGGATGTGGGATCGGCTTCTCGGTCGGATCCCCACCAGCCGATTCGCCGGGTACTCGCTGCGGAGGGTTCTGCACCGGCCGCTGATCGCGGCGGTGATGGTGATTGCCCTGGCAGTCGGTGCTTCCACGGTGGCCGTGGCCTGGCTTGCGGTTCTGGCCGCCACGGATCTCGCCGGGCCAACGCTTCTCGCCGCCTATGGCGCAAATGCCTTGAGGGCTCACCAGTTGGCCATGGTCGGACTGGCCGCGGCTGCCGGGTTTGGCCTGTTCGGTCTCATGGTTCGCACCGAATACCGCCACCGGAGGGCCGAATTCGCCGCCTTGCGGACGGTCGGCTTGGATCGTGGAGCCATCGGCAGGATCACGATGTGGCAGCGGGCCTTCATCGTCCTCATGGCCGCACCGCTAGCGATCAGTTTGGCCAGGAGCCTCGATGTGCCTTCGGGCATAGCCGGCCCGATCGCCGCGGGCCTCACCCTGGTAGCTGTCGCCTGGCCCCGACATCGACAACAGGAGACCGCATGACCACGACGACCGCGACAACTCTGCGATTGCGGGAGGTGACCTTCGCCTATCGGGCGGGCACGCCCGAAGAGGTGCGTGTCCTTGACGGAGTCGACCTGGAGGTGGCTCCCGGGTTGCTGACCGTCGTCGCGGGCAGGTCGGGATCAGGGAAGACCACGCTGCTCCGCATTGCGTCCGGCCTCATACTGCCCAGCTCGGGCGAGGTCCGTTGGGGGTACGTCGCCCTCCAGGACTTGGACGAGGATGGGCGGGCCCGGTGGCGACGGGAGAACGTCGGGATGGCCACCCAAGGCGGAGGTCTGATCGACAATCTGACCGCCGTGGAGAACGTGCTCCTTCCGGGGATTGGCAGGCGCGAGCGAGGCGATGTTGAGCGCGGTGCAGGCTTGCTGAGCCGCGTGCGGCTGGCTCACCGCACCCGCCACTTCCCGGGCCAACTGTCCACGGGAGAGCAACAGAGGGTCTCGATCGCCCGCGCCCTGTACAACGACCCGGGTTTGCTGATTGCAGACGAGCCCACCGCGAATCTCGATCGTGGCAACGCCGACGACGTCGCGGGATTGCTGGTGGCTCTGGCTGCGGACCGGGCGGTGCTCGTTGCGACTCACGACTCTGAGTTGATCGAGCGCGCCGACACCCTGCTCACACTGGACTGACATGGTCGTAGAGTCCCGGTCACGGTGGATGACGGATTCAGAGAGTCGTTCGACGCATTCGCACGGCGGAACCATGCCCGTCTGGTGGGGTCGCTGCGCCTGTACTGCGGGGATCTCGACATCGCGCAGGAAGCCGCCGCCGACACGATGGTGAAGTTGTTGGTGGACTGGGACCGTGTCGCAGCCAAAGAGAGTCCCGAGGCATGGATGTTCAGGGTTGCCTTCAACCTCGTCAAGAGCTCTTATCGACGTCGCTCAGCCGAGAACCGTGCCTTTGGCCGACTGAACGTAGAGCCGAGCGCCGAGGAATCGGCCGATGTGGCCACCTCGATGGTCGTCCGGCAGGCCTTGGCAGCACTGCCGCGCCGGCAGGCCCAGGCGATCGTTTGCCGGTACTTCTTGGACCTGGACGTGATCGAGAGCGCGCAGGTGATGGGCGTCACTCCGGGTTCGCTGAAGGTGTACACCAGTCGAGGCGTTTCCAGGTTACGACGGATGCTTGGCGCTGAGTTGACGGAGGAGAGTTTCCGTGGATGACCGGCTGAAACGCCTGCTCGAGCAAGCGGCCCAGGATCCGACTCCCCCGGACCTCGACCTGGCGAGTGTCCACTCCCGGGCGCGACGACAGAAGGCAACGAAAAGGGTGGGTGCGACCCTCGGCGTCGGGATCGCAGCAGGGTTGCTCGTCGCGATGAATCTCCTAGGTGTGTCGACTCCGGCATCGGATCCGACGTTCTCGGTCCTCGGCCGGCCACCGAATGAAGCCGACGACTCTTTGAGCCGGATAGTTCGTCTGCCCGGCCTGGGTCCGGAGCGACAGCTGGACCCGGCGTCGGTCCGATCTCAGGTCTCGGTTGGCGACTGGCAATACGGGCTGGCCACCAAGGGGGAAGGGCAGTTCCTGTGCGTCGTCAGGGGCGATGTCGTCGTACGAGTGGGCTCCACGAGTTGTGTGCGGATAGCAACTCTGGTCACGGGCTTTATTGCGTGGGCCTCCGGGGATGCCCCCGAGCCGCATGTGGTACTGGCGGTGGCGGACGACATCACGACTGTGATCGCCGGCGACGATCGGCTGTCCGTCCGGGGAAACATGATCGCACTGCAAGGTCCGGACCTGCCCAGCTTCGTGACCTTGGTGGGCACGGGCGGCGAATTCAGGATCTCCCTTCCATCACCGCCCCCAGCCGGGTTGGCGCCCACGGTCACCTACGGCTGACCGCCCGGGGTGGGCGAACTCGCTCAGGCGAGAAGGTCAGCCGGGTCCAGGATGAGTCGAGCGACACCGAGGTCCAGCTCGACCGCCGCTCCAGGTCCGTGTCGACCTTCGACCTCGTATTCGGCTCCCTGGAGTCGGAACACGGTGATGGTCGGACCGTCCGGACCGTGGACGGGTCGCTCTCGGCCCACTTCGAGCACACGGTGGCCATTACCCCGACGGCCCGATGGTGTTCACGGCGTCCCGGGAGCCCATCCCGGTCGACCTCGCCGTCGGCTAGTACCAGCTGCTTCGAGGCCTGGGCGTGCTCGGGTTCGGCTGAGCCGTCCTCTTCTTCCAAGTTTTGCTGTTAACGCGTGTGGGGGTTCAGGCGTCTTCTCGGTGACAAGGACGAGCGGTGTCGTCCATGGAGCTTCTTCAGAAGGGCCCGGCAAGGAGAGGCACCCTGACAACCCGCACCGTGGAACACCTCGATCCCTTCGGGCAGGATCGCGTCTAAGCGCGTGAGCAGGTTTCGGCAGATCCGCTCGTGGCGGACCGATGGATAGGCGCTCACGACCAGTGCCCCGTCGATGTACTCCTCGGGTCTCTTCGCCGAGGGACTGGTACTCGTCCCACGACATCGGAACACGCTCGGCGAGAAGCTCACCTGCCATTGCCGCATCCAACACTACCCCTCCACTCTCCGGCCCTCAGGGTGAAGGGTATGAAGGCAGGTCCTCACATGGAAGCCCCTTGCTGGAAGGAGCGTTTCGTTGAACGCCGACTTGAGTAGCAACGGGGGCACCGTTATCATTCCGGGGTCTTTGCGACTCCTTCCGTGGCCGGAGGAGTGGCTTGTCAACCAGGGCTTATCGCCCCTGTCAACCACGGATTGCTCCGGTTGTGTGGCGAACTGCCCTGGGATCACACGCGTCAGCGTGTGGAAACACGAGAAGTTTGGAGTGCATGATGAAGGTGCGACCTTCCACCAAGAAGATGTGCGAGAAGTGCCGGATCATCCGGCGGCACGGTCGCGTCTGGGTGATCTGCCCCAACCCCCGACACAAGCAGCGGCAGGGTTGACCTGATGGCACGTATCGCCGGCGTAGACATCCCCCGCGACAAGCGGCTTGAAGTATCACTCACCTACATCTACGGGATCGGTCAGACCCGGGCGCGTCAGATCTGCGCCGAGACCGGGATCGACCCCGACACCCGGGTTCGCAACCTCACCGACGACGAGGTCGCCAAGATCCGTCGTCACATCGAGGCGAACTACCAGGTCGAAGGTGACCTCCGACGCGAGGTCCAGCAGAACATCAAGCGGAAGATCGAGATCGGCAGCTACCAGGGCATCCGCCACCGCAGGGGTCTCCCCGTGCGCGGCCAGCGGACACACACCAACGCCCGCGCCCGCAAGGGTCGTCGTGTGGCCATCGCCGGCAAGAAGAAGGTCACCAAGTAACCATGGCGAAGCAGCAGCAAGGCCAGAAGCGGGTTCGTCGCCGGGAGCGGAAGAACATCTCCCACGGTCAGGCCCACATCAAGGCCAGTTTCAACAACACGATCATCAACATCACCGACCAGACCGGGGCCACCATCGCCTGGACCTCGGGTGGCTCGGTGGGCTTCAAGGGATCCCGGAAGTCGACCCCGTACGCCGCCCAGGTGGCTGCGGAGGAGGCCGCTCGCCGCGCCGGCGAGCACGGCATCCGCAAGCTCGACGTGATCGTCTCCGGCACCGGCTCCGGTCGTGACACCGCCGTCCGGACCCTGCAGAACATGGGCATGGAGGTCACCTACATCAAGGACGTGACCCCGTTCCCGCACAACGGCTGTCGTCCCAAGAAGAGGAAGCGCGGCTGATGGCTCGTTACACCGGTCCCCGTCATCGCGCCTGCCGTCGGGCCCGCACGCCGCTCTGCCAGTCCAAGCGGTGCCCGGTCGATCGTCGTCCTTACCCGCCGGGGCAGCACGGCCGCGGCCGCATCCGCGAGAGCGACTACCTGATCCAGCTCCGCGAGAAACAGAAGCTGCGTGCCATGTACGGAGTGCTCGAGAAGCAGTTCCGCCGCTACTACGAAGAGGCCGACCGTCGCCCGGGTGTCACCGGCGATCACCTGCTCCAGCTCCTGGAGCAGCGTCTCGACAACATCGTCTGGCGCGCCGGCTTCGCTGCCACGCGGCCTCAGGCCCGGCAGCTCGTCAACCACGGCCACTTCCTGGTGAACGGCCGCAAGGTCGACATCCCCTCCTACCAGGTCCGTCCCGGCGACGTGATCACCGTGAAGGAGCGGAGCCACGACCTGCTGGTGATCCAGCACTCGATCGACACCCGTGACCGGGTCGTCCCCGAGTGGATCTCCGTCAATGACGACCAGCGGCGCATCGAAGTCCTCGCTCATCCCCGACGCGACCAGATCGACACCGACATCAACGAGCAGTTGATCGTCGAGCTCTACTCGAAGTGAGGTACCCAGGTTGTTGATCGTCCAACGCCCACAGATCCACGAAGAAACCATCGACGACAACCGGTCGAAGTTCGTTGTCGAGCCGCTCGAGCCGGGGTTCGGTTACACCCTGGGCAACACGATGCGGCGGACGCTGCTCTCCCGGATCCCGGGTGCGGCCATCACCCGCATCCAGATCGAGGGTGTGGAGCACGAGTTCTCCGCCATCGAAGGGGTCAAGGAAGACGTCGTCGACATCATCCTGAACCTGAAGCGGGTCGTCGTCCGCATGGACGGAGTCGACGAGCAGACGCTGTACCTCTCGGCCAAGGGCGCCGGCGAGGTCACTGCCGGTGATCTCAAGGTCCCGGCCGGTGTCGAGATCGTCAACCCGGATGCCCCGATCGCCACGCTGAGCAGCAGCGGTCGTCTCGAGATGGAGCTCACCGTCGCCCCCGGCGTCGGCTATCGCACCGCCGAGGGCAACAAGGCCGGCATCTCCACCATCGGCGTCATCCCGATCGACTCGATCTTCTCGCCGGTCCGCAAGGTCGCCTACCGGGTGGAGAACACCCAGGTCGGCCAGATGACCAACTACGACCGTCTCGTCATCGACGTCGAGAGCAACGGGGCCATCACGCCGGCCGAGGCCATCTCCTCCGCGGGCAAGACGCTGAGCGAGCTGATGAGCCTGTTCGCCGACATGGGCGAGGGCCGCGGCCTCGAGTTGGTCGATGTGGTGCCGGACACGGTGTCCTCGCCCGACCTGGAGCTGCCCATCGAGGCGCTCGACCTGTCGGAGCGTCCCCGCAACTGCCTGCGCCGCGCCCAGATCAAGACCGTGGGCGAGCTGGTGCAGCGCACTTCCGAGGACCTGCTCAACATCACCAACTTCGGCCAGAAGAGCCTCGACGAGGTCATCGCCAAGCTCGACGATCTCGGTCTGAGCCTGGCCGACGCACCGACGGGGAGTGGCAACTGATGCCACGCCCCCGTAAGGGCCCGCGTCTCGGGGGCTCCCCCTCCCACGAGCGGTTGCTGCTCGCCAACCTGGCGACCGACCTGTTCAAGCACGGGAAGGTGGTGACCACCGCGGCCAAGGCCAGAGCCCTGCGTCCGCTGGCGGAGAAGATGATCACGACCGCCCGCAAGGGCGACGTGCATGCCCGCCGGATCGTCCTAAAGACGATCTCCGACAAGGACGCCGTCCACCACCTGTTCTCGGAGGTGGCTCCGCGGTACGCCGACCGTCCCGGCGGCTACACCCGCATCACCAAGCTCGGCCCCCGTCGCGGCGACGGCGCCGAGGAAGCCATCATCGAACTGGTCTAGACGCAAGACCTGAGAGGGAAGAGGGCGGCCATCCGGCCGCCCTCTTCCTTTGTCCGAACGCTCGCTCCCGGAGGACGGAGCTAAGCGATCACTCCCAGCAGGACGCCCAGGAGCACGACGAGCACACCGAACAGGAGGACATGCATCGGGGTCATGCGGCCCGGGAGCCAACGGGTAGCCAGCATCGTGTCGGTGTAGACCACGGCGCCGAACATCACCGTGAGCAGACCGGCGATGAGAAGCACGAGCGAGACGATGTTGGGGACGAAGAAGGCGGCGGCGACCATGATCAGGAGGACGGTCAGGGTTCCCCTGGTGAACACCCACGACGGCAGGAGACCGCCCCATCGTTCCTCGGCGGCGGTGAGAACCGCGTCGAGTCGTCCGGCGGTCTTCTTGGAGCTCACGGGAGCCGGCGCCTCGGTGACGGCGACGCTGCGCTTCGGCTTCGTCTTCGGCTCCTTCGTCTTGGGCTCGGGCCCGGACTTCGCCTTCGCCGGCTTGGGCTCGGTGGGCTTCTTGGGGCGATTCCCGCGGAGCTTGATCCGGCTCCGCATGCGTGACCTCGAGTCGAGCAGGTCACGGAACGTGCCGGCATCCTCGAAGTCGATGAGGATGCGGTCCCCGTCTACCTCCAGGCGGTAGACGGACTCACCGGTGGGCTCGAGCACCACCTCGTCGATGTTCCACGAGCCGATCTCCTGGTCACCCGCCTCGATGCTGATCCGCTCTTCGACGACAGTGACCGTGGCAGGGACACCCCGGCTGTCCCCGAGGGTGCGCAACGACGCGTTGAACTTGCCCATTGGCTCAGTTATCGGCAGGTTCCGCGCCGACTTTTGCGCGTTCTAGAAGGTCCGGAATCCCAGGAGGGAGACCAGGATCACTATCACGATCACCCCGACGACCGCCACACAACATCCGACGATCCCGAGGATGCGCGCGGTCTGCGCGGTCTGGAGATTCACGGGATCCCGACGACCTTCCTGGATGGCGGTGATCTCCCGTTGCGCCATCACCCATGCGAACGGCGCCAGGATCTGTGCGAACAGGCCGATGATCCCCAGTGCCAGGGCCGTCGACGCCTGGCTGGGCTCGGGATACCCCCGGTCGGACGGGAACTGGAGCTCGGTCAATGTTCGGCGGAATCTAACGGGCCTCTAGGCTCGCTGTCGCATGTCCCATCCGTTCTACCTCGACTTCGACCTCGAGTCCTGGGCGCGCCTCCGGGCTTCGACGCCTCTGACGCTCGCCGAAGAGGACATCGCCCGGCTCCGCGGCATCAACGACGGCCTCGACATGGAGATGGTGGAGAAGGCCTATCTGCCGCTGTCCCGTCTCCTCAACCTCCACGTGCAGGCACGACAGCAGCTGGCCGTGGTCACCGACCTCTTCCTCGGGACACCGGCCAGCCCCGTGCCTTTCATCATCGGCGTCGCCGGGTCGGTGGCGGTGGGGAAGTCGACCACGTCGCGGGTCCTCCAGGCCCTGCTGGCCCGCTGGCCCCATCACCCGTCCGTCGAGCTCGTGACCACGGACGGGTTCCTGTTCCCGAACGCGGTCCTCCAGGAGCGCGGGCTCATGGAGCGCAAAGGCTTCCCCGAGAGCTACGACCGGGCGCTGCTCCTCGACTTCGTCTCGAGAGCGAAGGCCGGTGAAGCGGAGCTGGAGGTGCCGGTGTACTCGCACGTCCGCTACGACATCGTTCCGGGGGAGCACCGGGTCATAGCGCGGCCCGACATCCTGATCGTGGAGGGTCTCAACGTGCTGCAGGCCGGGGGCTCGGGGGCCTTCGTCTCGGACTACTTCGACTTCTCGATCTTCGTCGACGCCGACGTCGCCGACATCCGGGAGTGGTACGTCCGCAGGTTCCTGACCCTGAAAGAGACCGCTTTCAGGGAGCCTGATGCCTATTTCCGGCGCTATTCAGGGCTGACCGACGAGGAGGCAAAGGAGATCGCCCTCGACATCTGGACCCGCATCAACGAGGTCAACCTCGTGGAGAACATCCTGCCCACGCGGGACCGCGCCGACCTGATCCTGGAGAAGGCGGGCGATCACTCCATCAGGAGGGTGCGTCTCCGCCGCTGAGGTTGTCGCCGCCCGGCGTCAGGAGGCGTGTTCTTCGAGGAAGGATCGGTACGTCCGCTCGATGCCGTCGCGGAGTTCGATGCGGGCAGTCCAGCCCATGTCGGCGAGTCGCGAGACGTCCAGGAGCTTTCGGGGGACGCCGTCGGGCATCGAAGGATCGAAGACGTATTCGCCATCCCAGCCGAGTACCTCGCCGATCAACCGAGCGAGTTCGAGGATGGACAGATCCTTGCCGGTTCCGACATTGAGGTGCTGTTCTCCGCTGTAGTTCTGCAACGTGAAGAGAACCGCGTCGGCGAGGTCATCCACGTGGAGGAACTCCCGCTTGGGCCGGCCACTGCCCCACAGGGTGATGTGCTCCCGCCCTTCCACTTTGGCCTCGTGCGTCTTCCGGAGCAGGGCGGGGAAGACGTGGGAGGTCTCCAGGTCGTAGTTGTCGCCGGGCCCGTACAGGTTCGTCGGCATCAACGAGATCACGTCCATCCCGTATTGCCGGCGGAGCATCTTGCCGTACTCGAGAGCGGCGATCTTGGCGACGGCGTAGCCCTCGTTCGTGACCTCGAGGGGGCCGGTGAACAGGTACTCCTCCTTCATCGGCTGCGGTGCCATCGCCGGGTAGATGCAGGAGGACCCGAGGACGACGACCTTCTCGACTTCGGCCAACTGGCAGGCGCGCAGGGCATTCGCAGAGATCATGACATTGTCGTAGAGGAAGTCGGCTTGAGCGGAGCGGTTGGCGTGGATGCCTCCGACTCGGGCCGCGGCGATGATCGCCACCTGGGGTCGCTGGGACAGCACGAACTCCTCAGTCTCCCTTTGGCGCCTGAGGTCGACCTCGGAGGACCTGGCAGTGACCAGCTTGCCGATGGGCTCCTCCTCCAGGCGCCGGACCACGGCACTGCCCACCATGCCGGTGTGGCCGGCGACCCAGACGTCCTTGCCGGTGATGTCGAACTGCGTGCTCACAGCGTGGATTCGGGATAGCGGGCGGGGGCCTGCTTGCGTGCCTCTTCGAGGCTCAACCCGACCTCGGCCAGGTCCGACACCACCATGAGCTCGACCAGCGCCTCGAAAGTGGTTTCCGGTTTCCAGCCCAGCACTTCGCGTGCCTTTGTCGTATCGGCCTGCAGGTATTCGACTTCCGTCGGTCTGAAGTAGCTCGGATCCACCTCGACGAAGGCCTCCCAGTCGAGCCCGACGATGGAGAACGCGCGCTCGCAGAACTCCCTGACCGTGTGGGCCTCTCCGGTGCCGATGACGTAGTCGTCAGGCTCATCCATCTGCAGCATCCTGTGCATGGCTTTGACGTAGTCCCTGGCGTATCCCCAGTCACGTGCTGCGTCGAGATTTCCCAGGAACAGCTTGTCCTGTTTCCCGGCTGCGATGTGGGCCACCGCCCGGGTGATCTTGCGTGTGACGAAGGTCTCGCCCCGTCTCTCGCCCTCGTGGTTGAAGAGGATGCCATTCACCGCGAAGAGCCCGTACGCCTCCCGGTAGTTGGCCACCATCCAGTGTGCGTAGACCTTGGAAGCGGCATAGGGCGATCGCGGCCGGAATGGTGTCTTCTCGTTCTGGGGCGGAGGAGAATCGCCGAACATCTCCGATGTGCCGGCCTGGTACAGCCTGGTGTCGATCCTCGCCTCCCTTATCGCCTCCAGTAGCCGGACCACACCCAGGGCATCCACGTTCCCGGTGTACTCGGGCTGCTGGAATGACACGGCGACGTGTGACTGGGCGGCGAGGTTGTAGATCTCGTCCGGTTCGACCGTGCGGATGAGCCTTGCTATCTGGGATCCATCCGTGAGGTCTCCGTAGTGAAGGCGAAGCCTGACCTCTTCCTCATGCGGGTCCTGGTAGATGTGGTCTAGCCGATTGGTGTTGAAGGTGGATGCGCGTCGGATGACGCCGTGCACCTCGTAGCCGAGCGAGAGCAGGTGCTCGGCGAGATGCGAGCCGTCCTGGCCGGTGATGCCCGTGATCAACGCCCTTTTCACGTTCAGACTCCCCCTGTTCCGGATTCCCCCTCGAGGGTGGAACATTAACCGTGGGCCCAACCACAGGGATCCGAGAACTCCCCGGGGTTGTCGGGGGCCGCGCACAACGGCGACAATGACATCGATGGGCAAGATGCTTCAACGGGCCGTTCGAGCCAGCCTCTTCGACCGGCGCGCATACACGGAGGCCTTCTTCGACGACGACGCAGCTGCCGACGGCGCCCTGCTCTACGCCGGGACCGCGGCCGTCGTCTACATCGGGACCCTGGCGGTGAACGGTGTCCTTGGCGCCTTTGACGTCAGGTTCCTGCTCCAGGTCGTGCTGGCGTTCCTCATGGGCTGGCTGATCCTGGCCATGGCCACCTGGTTCGTTGCGACCCGTCTGTTCGGCGCATCGATGCGCCGGCCGCAGATGATGATCGCCATGCACGGTCTCGCCCCCCTGCCGCTCCTGCTCGAGATCGGGGGCTCGGTCGTGGGAGGCATCGGGCTGGTCTGGCATCTCGCCGTGGTGACCATGGCCACGAGGGAGGGAACCAGCCTCGATCTGCAGCGATCCGTGGTGTCGGTCCTGATCGGGTTCGCACTGGCCGCGCTGGTCCGGGCCTTGTTCCGGATCCCGTTCGCCGTCTTCGGCTTCTGACGGTGGCGGTCTTCCGGATCGACCTCGCCTATGACGGCTCCGGGTTCAGGGGCTACGCCCGTCAGGAGGGTCAGCGCACGGTCCAGGGCGAACTGGAACGGGCGCTCGGAGTGGTCCTCGGCGAGATCCCGGAGACCGGCGTGGCGGGTCGAACCGACGCCGGTGTCCACGCCCTCGGTCAGGTGGTCTCGTTCACCCACGACGGGGAGATCGACCTCGAGCGGCTCGTCCGGTCTTTGAACGGGATGCTGGGCCCGGAGATAGCGGTCAGGTCGATCGTCGAGGCGAAGGACGGTTTCCACGCCAGGCACTCGGCGCGGTGGAGGAGATACCGCTACCGGATCGGGA
>Ga0209075_1003091_pt1 | contig 14106 bp, 8 predicted proteins | sample Stecom2011_FD_187523 | JGI IMG/M metagenome (GOLD analysis project Ga0209075, IMG submission 187523) | Agricultural soil microbial communities from Utah to study Nitrogen management - Steer compost 2011 (SPAdes) (version 2) | ecosystem: Environmental > Terrestrial > Soil > Agricultural land... | reverse complement strand
AGATGGTCGCCAACAATAAAATCCACCGTGTACATCTGAGCAATCTACAACCGGGCACACGTTATTATTACCGGGTGGTTTCACAAGAGATTACTCGCTACTCGAGCTACTACAAAGAGTTTGGCGATACGGTTCGTTCAGACATCAAGTCGTTCACCACCTGGAGCGACGATATACGGGACTTCCGGGTGATCGTGTACAACGACTTGCATAGCAACATGGGGATGTTTAACAAGCTGCATTCGTTGGTGGAGGACAAGCCGTACGACTTGGTTATTTTTAACGGAGACTGTTTCGACGATGTGGAGGTGGAAGAGGATATATTGAACAGACTGCTCACCTACACGCCGCGGATAAAAAGCGACGAGGTACCCTCCATATTTATCCGGGGGAATCACGAGACGCGCGGGGAATATTCGCTTCACCTGTGGGATTACCTGGGCAGGATGGACGGACACTCCTACAGTGCGTTTTCGATGGGGGACACTCGTTTTGTCCTTCTCGACTGCGGGGAGGATAAGCCGGATGATCACTGGGTTTATTACGATATGAACGACTTCACCCAACATCGGATTAATCAGGCTGAATTTCTAAAGAATGAACTGAGATCACGGGCGTTTAAAAGGGCGAAGAAGCGGATTCTTATCCATCATATACCCATTTTCGGGGTGAAACCGGATAGTTTCTCTCCCTGTTCCGATCTCTGGATACCGGTATTGAAGGGAGCCCCTTTCAATGTTTCCCTTAACGCGCATACACACCGATACCGGGTGATCGAGAAAGGAGAGGACGGGAATAACTTTCCCGTTGTAATTGGTGGAGGAAGTAGGGAACCCGATGGCACGGTAATGGTACTGGAAAAAAACGGAGACCGACTCACCTTAGAAGTGATTAACGCCGCGGGTGAACTATTGCTGAAAAGGGAGCTATAATTTGGGAAGATAAACCCTGAACTTTTATTCAATAATATGATTGACAAGATGAGATCTATCAAAATAAGGACGAATATGTTGCCGACCGGTGCCGTGATGAAAAATTATTCAAGGTATTTCTTACTATTGATTTTGATGTTGCCGTTTCTTTATGCTTGTGATCAACCGGTGGATACGTTCAAAGCCGACGTGATTATTTATGGCGGAAATTCCGCGGCGGTCATCGCGGCGGTGGAAGTAGCGCAGTCGGGCAAAAGCGTGATTGTTGTTTCTCCCGATAAACATCTCGGTGGATTAACTTCGGGAGGATTGGGTTTCACCGATTCGGGAAATACCGGGGCCATTGGCGGGCTCGCCCGTGAATTTTATCATCGGGTATGGTTGCATTATAACGACCCTTCAGCATGGGATTGGGAAAAACAAGAGGAGTTCGGGAACAAAGGACAAGGAACACCCGCGATGGACGGGGAGAACAGAACCATGTGGACGTTTGAGCCTCGCGTAGCGGAAAAGGTATTCGAAGATCTGATCAGGGAAAATAATATTACTGTCTATAGGGATGAGTGGCTAGATAGAGAAGCGGGAGTTAAAAAAGAGAATCAAAATATTAAATCCATAACGACTTTATCGGGCAAGACATTCAACGGAAAAGTATTCATGGATGCCACTTATGAAGGGGATCTCATGGCAGCCGCTGGGGTAAGCTACACCGTTGGAAGGGAAGATTGCAGCAAATACAACGAAGAGTGGAACGGGGTTCAAGCCGGCGTCTATCACCATTCTCACTATTTTAAGATGAATATCAGTCCCTATGTCGTGCCTGATGATCCCCAAAGTGGATTGTTACCCTATATATCTGATGAGCCCATTGCTCCTAATTGCTCGGGCGACAATAAAGTACAAGCTTATTGCTTTAGGCTTTGCATGAGCAATCACCCGGAAAACAGAGTTCCTTTCGAGAAGCCGGAAGGCTACGATCCAGCCAATTACGAATTGCTCGGTCGTGTTTTCGAGGCTGGATGGGACGAGTGGTTCAGGAAGTACGACATGATCCCTAATCGAAAAACAGATACGAATAACCATGGGCCTTTTAGTTCCGATTTCATAGGAATGAACTTCGATTACCCGGAAGCATCGTATGAACGACGAAAGGAGATTATTAAAGAACATGAGAATTACCAGAAAGGGCTCCTCTATTTTGTATCGACCGATGAGAGAGCGCCCGAAGAGGTAAGAGGTAAAATGGCAGAATGGGGGCTTGCGAAAGATGAGTTCGTGGATAACGGGAACTGGCCACACCAATTGTATATTCGAGAAGCAAGAAGAATGGTGGGTAAATACGTGACAACCGAAAACGACGTGCTGGGAAAAACAAACGTTCCGGAACCGATAGGAATGGGTTCCTATACCATGGATTCTCACAACGTGCAACGATTTGTGACTGCAGAAGGATACGTGCAAAATGAAGGCGATGTGGGAGTTCGTCCTACAAGGCCGTACCAGATCGCTTACGGTTCCATCGTGCCTGTTGAAGAAGAGTGCACGAACCTGCTTGTACCTGTCTGCCTCTCATCGAGTCACATAGCTTTTGGATCGATACGGATGGAGCCCGTGTTTATGTTACTTGGCCAATCTGCAGCCGCGGCCGCGGTTATCGCTATCGATAATAAGATAAATGTACAAGATGTAGACTACGAACAATTAGAAAAAGTACTTCTTTCGAAAGGACAAATCTTAAACAATTAACGATGATAACTTTTGCACTATCAATCGCGCTCCTAGTGGGAGGATACTTCCTTTACTCAAAACATCTTGAAAAAATAATGGATATCGATCCCAACCGCCCCACTCCGGCCGTAAAAATGAGCGATGGAATCGACTACGTCCCAATGTCATGGTGGCGTGTTTTGTTAATTCAATTTCTCAATATCGCCGGACTTGGTCCCATTTTTGGTGCTATCGCGGGAGCCATGTGGGGACCTGTTGCTTTCCTATGGATCACCTTGGGAACTATTTTTGGAGGAGCCGTGCACGACTATTTTTCAGGTATGCTTTCCGTAAAACACGATGGAAAAAGTATCACTGAGATTATCGGAATCTACATGGGGAAATTCTCGAAACAGATTATGCGTATTTTTACCATCGTGTTATTAATACTAGTGGGAGTGGTCTTTATTTCAGGTCCCGCTGGATTGTTAGCGGGGATGACTCCTTCTACGCTTGATTTTAATTTCTGGGTATGGGTTATTTTCATCTATTATATACTGGCTACCCTCATGCCAATCGATAAAATCATTGGTAAAATATATCCTTTGTTTGGTTTTTCCTTGTTGTTTATGGCGATAAGCTTAATTATCGCGCTGATAGTAAAAGGGTACCATTTACCGGAATTGACTTTAGGGAATTTCAAGAATTTCCATCACGAAAGTTCCTCTTTTCCAATTTTTCCCATGATGTTTATCACGATTGCTTGCGGTGCGATCTCGGGATTTCACGCGACACAATCTCCCTTAATGGCTCGTTGCCTGAAAAACGAAAAGGAAGGTCGAAAGGTGTTTTATGGGGCAATGGTTATTGAAGCAATCGTTGCGCTCGTGTGGGCAGCAATTAGTATGAGCTTCTTTGGTGGATTAAGAGAACTGAACGAAGTGATGGTAGCGCAAAATGGAAATGCCGCATGGGTAGTAAACGAGGTCTCTATTTCTCTACTCGGAAAGTTTGGAGCTCTCTTGGCCATTTTAGGTGTCGTGGCAGCACCGATTACTTCGGGCGACACCGCCTTTAGGAGTGCTCGATTAACAGTTGCCGATTTGCTGAAAACATCCCAAAAGCCGATTAAGAACAGAATGATCATCACAATACCTCTCTTCGCGATAGGCTTCATACTCACAAGAATTAACTTTGATATAATTTGGAGGTATTTTGCATGGGCAAACCAAACACTCGCGACCGTGGTTTTATGGACGATTACCATCTTCCTGTGGCAAAAGAAAAAAAACAAGTCATACTTGATAACACTGCTGCCGGCGATATTCATGACATCCGTTGTTACCACCTATATAGCATTAGCACCGGAGGGCTTCACATTAGCGAAGTCGATTTCTTACCCGATTGGAATATTTTTCTCGCTACTGACCCTTTCATTATTCATATATTACACGAGAAAACACTCTTCACGTAGAATTAGCGATTAAATCAAGTCGGGTTTCTACCATATGCACGCCTAAAACCATAACAATTAAAAAACGGGACGGATGAAAAGACGAAAATTTTTAAACACTACGGCAGCAATAGCAGCGGGCACGGTAATTCCTCAGGTTATTTCTTGCGGTAGCAGTAAGCAGCCGATGGGATTAAATCAAGAACGAGGGGCTTCTCTTGATTCAAAATACGGAGGGGTACAAATTGGCGCGATCACCTACAGCTTTCGTGATCTGAAGGGGGGATTGGAATCAACCCTAGATGCTTGTGTAAAAGCTGGGATAAGCTCTGTTGAGTTAATGGGAACTGGTGTCGAGGACTACTTGGGAGCACCCAAGAACCCGGTAGTACGTCGCTCAAGCCAAGAGAACCCTTACACGAGTGAAGAAAAAAAAATGATAGAAGAGTACAAAAGCAAAATAGAGGAATGGAGAAAAAGTGTGGGAACTCCCTCGTTATATGCCCGGCTACGAGATGAAATCAACAAACAAGGCATAAACGTACATATTTACAAATGGGTCGCCGGATCAACCGAGGAGGAGATCGACTACTCTTTCAAAGTAGCAAAAGCACTGGGAGCCATCGGTATTTCGGCAGAAATAAACGAAAGTAATGCTCGAACATTAGGACCGATAGCTGAAGAAAACGGCATGTATGCGATTCTCCACAACCATTACCAGTACGCGGAGCCCAGTTTCGATGTAGATAAACTTCTGGCCTACTCGCCGGCTAATATGCTCAACTTCGATATTGGCCACTATTTTGGCTCCACGGGTTTGAATCCGACGGACTTTGTTCGTGATTATCATGATCGTATTGCAAGCATCCATCTTAAAGACAAAACAAGTGCTTCCAACGAAACGGAAAAAAACACGAACCAAGTGTGGGGGCAAGGTGAAACCCCTATTGCCGAGGTGCTTCATCTTATCAGGGATCGTAAGTGGGGTATCTATTGCGATATCGAGCTTGAATACAAAGTAGTTCCATGGTCTACATCTATAAAGGAAGTGAAAACATGCAAGGAGTATTGTAGACAGATATTGTTGTAGCTTGCAAAAAAGTGAAAGGGCTACTGGTAGTTCTTGCCACTGTAGACCGGCTTGCAAGAGGCTATCTCAAAGCGTATTTGGGATAGCCTCGTTGTCTCTACCCTCAACTTCTCGAAATTTTATTACCTTTGTATGATAGTGAGTGCTCGAATGCAATTTCAGGGCGTTGCTGCATTTGGTTATAAAGAAATCACTTGCGTTTCGCGTGTCACTTTTGGATGCGATGTAGCTAAAAATGCGACCTTGCATCGCATGCATAACTCACGAAACCTAAAGAAATAAATGATCAGTAAAAAATTTTGTTGTGAATCCTAAAATTAAAATTGGTCTGTTAGGGACAATTTTGTCCACTTCGGTTTCTTGCTCCCCCACCAAACAGGCTAAACCAAACGAAGACAATTTACCGAACGTGATCCTTATTCATCTCGATGATATGGGATATGGCGATCTCTCCCTCACGGGAGCGACGAGATATAAAACACCCCACATCGATAATATGGCGCGCGAAGGGCTCTTCTTTACACACTACTATTCCGCGCAAGCGGTCTCAAGCGCATCACGTGCCGGACTACTCACGGGATGCTACCCGAACCGCATAGGGTTTCATGGAGCATTGGGGCCACAGTCTAAAATCGGCCTATCCGATAACGAGGAGACCATCGCCGAAGTACTGAAAAAGAGGGGGTATGCTACTGCGGCATACGGTAAATGGCACTTGGGAGTGCAACAGCAGTTTCTCCCTACCAATCACGGGTTCGACGAGTTTTATGGTATCCCCTACTCCAACGACATGTGGCCATATCACCCCACGGCTACATTCCCGGACTTACCCCTTTTCGAGAACGAAGAAATCGTGAATCCCGGGGTTTCACCGGATGATCAAAAGCAGTTCACGACAGATTTCACGCTGCGAACCGTTAATTTTATCAAGGAGAACCAAGATACCCCCTTTTTCATTTACCTGGCTCACCCCATGCCACATGTTCCCCTGTTTGTTTCAGAAAAATACGAAGGCAAGTCGGAACAAGGGCTCTATGGAGATGTGATGATGGAGATCGACTGGAGCGTGGGCATGATTATAGAGACACTCGAAGAGCATAATATAGACAAAAACACGTTGGTCATCTTTACTTCTGACAATGGGCCGTGGCTCAATTACGGTAACCACGCGGGAAGCACCGGAGGACTAAGAGAAGGGAAAGGAACCACCTTCGAAGGGGGACAACGTGTGCCTTGCATTATGCTGTGGAGGGGCACGATCCCCAAAGGGAGCATCTCAAATAGCTTGGCGTCGAGCATCGATCTATTACCCACGCTGGCAGAAATAGCCAATGCACCCCTCCCTGAAAATTTCATCGATGGCGTTAGCCTCTTACCCATACTCGAAGGTGATCTGGAAGCCACTCCTAGAGAAACATTTTATTATTACTACAGGCAAAACAATTTGCAAGCAGTACGCCGGGACGACTGGAAACTGGTATTCCCGCACCCGGGACGAACGTACGAAGGATTTCAACCCGGTGATGAAGGTATGCCGGGGAAAGTGCAAGAGCATTACCCGCATGAAGGTGGACTTTACGACCTCCGCCGCGACCCCGGTGAGCGGTACGACGTGAGTGAATCGTACCCGGAAATCATGGAGTTACTCATGCAAACCGCGAACGAGGCGCGACAAGACTTGGGAGACGATCTTACCGGAAACAAGGGAAAAAACAGGCGTGAGCCGGGCAGAATAGAGGAGTAACATGCAGCATCGTTTAAAAATAAAAAATCGCGGGAAGCTCTCCTGAATTATCAAGTTGAATCAGTATTTAAATATAACGACAAGATGAGAAAAAACAACATCGTTAAATCGGCCAAATTCATGGGTATAGGGACAATGGCAGTGCTGGGTGCCTGCCAGGACAAAGGACAAGAAGCTCTGCTCCCTAACATTATCTATATTATGAGCGACGATCACGCCTACCAAGCTATCAGCGCGTATGGACATGGGTTAAACGAAACACCTAATATCGACAGGCTGGCAGATGAAGGGGCTCTTTTTTCGCGCTCTACGGTTACAAACTCCATCAGCGCACCCAGCAGGGCCGTCTTGCTGACCGGCAAACACAGCTTTGTTAATGGCAAGGTAGATAACGTGCAGCCATTCGACTGGGATCAGCCCAATTTCCCTAAACTCATGCAGGCCAACGGGTACCAAACCGCGATGATCGGTAAGATACACCTCGACGGTATACCACAGGGATTCGACTACTCGATGGTACTCCCGGGACAAGGAGAGTATTATAATCCTGTTTTCTTGATCGAAGGAGAGAGGGTGAGAAAAGAGGGATACTGTACCGATATAATCACCGAGACTACTCTCGACTGGCTAAAAAACGAAAGGGATCCCGATAAGCCTTTCTGCGTGCTCTATCACCAGAAAGCACCACATCGCAACTGGTTGCCCGCACCGGAGTATCTCACGTTATACGACGATGTAACGTTCGAGCCGCCGGCCAACTTCTTCGATAATTACGAAGGACGAGGAACGGCAGCCAAAGAGCAAGAAATGGAAATACATGGACATGCAAGATGGGGACATGATTTTAAAATGATCGTGGATCCTTACGGGGATAGCACCGGATTTTACAATCAACTCAAGCGCTTTACCCCGCCACAACTAGAAAACTGGCTAGCAGCGTATACTCCTAAAAACGAGGAGTTCAAGGCGAATTATCACAACATGTCGGAAGAAGAGATTGCCCTGTGGAAATACAACCGGTATATCAAAGATTATCTACGAACAATTAAATCGGTGGATGATGGCGTGGGTGAACTGCTCGATTACTTGGAAGAGGCGGGGCTGGCCGAAAACACGATAGTGATATATACCTCCGACCAAGGATTTTACTTGGGCGAACACGGGTGGTTCGATAAGCGGTTCATGTACGAAGAGTCGTTTCGCACTCCTCTTGTGATGCGCTATCCTAAAGAAATACAACCGGGTACGGTAATCGACAACTTGATACAAAACCTTGACTTTGCTCCCACCCTGCTCGATTACGCGGGTATCGAAGCACCGAAAGAGATGCAAGGTGAATCGTTCCGCGACTTAGTAGCAGGAAAGACGGATGAATGGCGCGACGCGGTTTATTACACCTACTACGAGTATCCCTCCGAACACATGGTAAAACGGCACTACGGCGTTGCTACCGAAAGGTACAAGCTGATACATTTTTATTACGATATCGACGAGTGGGAGATGTACGATTTGGAAACCGATCCCATGGAGATGAGAAACGTGTATGACGATCCCGATTATGCGGAAGTGCGTGAAATGATGCACCAGAAACTGGATGAAACAAGAGAGTATTACGGGGATAGCGACGAACTCAACAACAAATTCTTGGAAGCTTACCTCGAGCATCGAAATCGATAAAAAACCCGAACGGACAGCAAACTAACCAAAGTAGTATATCCAAACAAATAATAACGAGTAAAAAAGATATGAATATCATTTCCAAATTTTCCCGACTCACGTTTTTCGTGTTGATAACACTCCTGAGCACGGGCACTGTTTCGTGCAAAAACGAGCGTCCCAGGAAAGAGTGCTCCACCTTTGAAGAGATGAAGGATCCTACCAGCGACACCCTATCCGACTGGTCGCACGTGCCCGGCGGGTTACACGCGTCATTTATCTCTATTGACGACAAGCTTCCAAAATCCGTCGCACCAGAAATTACTCCCGTTAAAAATGTTGCTCTCTCCGGATGGAGGGGTGAAAAGATTGCCGCACAGGTGTTGCTTTGGACAGCCGAAGAGGTCGAGCAAGTTGAGTGCGAGTTCAACGACTTCAAAGCAGGGGGGAACACGCTACCCGCGTCAGTAGCAGAAGCCCGTTTCGTGCGTTACGTGATGACCGACATTTTTGGCCCTGGTTGTGGACATCGTCAACCGGGTGACTTCCCGGCTTCGCTAGCACCTGATATGCTGGACAACCTCGATTGCTTTAACATCGAAGCTAAAACTGTGCGCCCGGTGTGGCTCACCTTTCATATACCTGCTGATGCAGCTGCTGGGAACTACAAGGGTAAACTCAAAATACACGCTCGAAATCAAACCACACGCGATTTGGAGATCGAGTTAAACGTGGTCGATAGAGTGCTTCCCGAACCGTCAGAATGGCTTTATCACCTCGACTTGTGGCAACACCCCTCTGCCGTGGCACGGGTACATGAAGTGGAGCTGTGGAGCGATGCCCATTTTGAAAAAATGCGCCCCTTGATGAAAATGTTGGCCGACGGAGGACAGAAAGTGATCACGGCGACACTGAATAAGGATCCATGGAATAATCAATGTTTCGATGCTTATGAAGATATGATTATTTGGACGAAGAATGAAGACCAAAGCTGGAGCTTCGACTATACTATTTTCGACAAGTGGGTTACGTTCATGATGGATATTGGCATCGATAAAATGATCAACTGCTACTCGCTGCTCACCTGGAACAACCAGCTCCATTACAACGATCTGGCAAAAGGGGAACTGGTTACCGTGGAACTGAAAGCCCAATCGAAAGAGTACGCGGAGATGTGGAGCGTGTTTTTAGCTGACTTCACTCGCCATCTGAGAGAGAAAGGTTGGCTGGAGATAACCAATATCGCGATGGACGAGCGGGGGCCGGCCGATATGCAAGCGGCATTGAAAGTTTTGGATGAAGTTGCTCCTGAACTGGGAGTCTCTCTCGCGGATAACCATAAAAGCTATCAAGAGTACCCTTGGATAAAAGATATTTGCGTGAAAGCGGGTAACAGGGTTAGTAGAGAAGAGATCGCTGCACGCCGTGCCAAAGGGTTGGTCACTACCTACTACTCCTATTGTGGAACCAAATTCCCTAACATGTTCACCTTCTCCCCGTCGGCCGAATCGGTGTATGCTGCTTGGTATGCCGTGGCTTGTGATTTCGATGGTTTCTTGCGCTGGGCCTACAACTCCTGGGTAGAAAACCCGCTGACCGACTCGCGCTTCAGGACATGGCCGGCGGGAGACACCTACATGGTTTACCCCGACGCACGGAGCTCCATCCGATTCGAACGGCTGGTGGAAGGAATCCAAGACGCGGAGAAAATCCGGGTATTGCGTAACACGGTTAAACAAAGCGGTACACCCGAATCATTGGAAAAACTAAATCAACTGGAAGAGGCCATAACCTACTTCGAAACACTCGATCCTTCGGATGACTGGCCGGAAAAGCTGCACCAAGCCAAGCAGTTACTAAACTCGATATAAAAGATAATACCGGTTCCCGGAATACCTAAACCAAAGCCCGTCGTGCAGAACCAAACCTACACGACGGGCTTTTTCATACCATGCTTCTCACGTCAAAATAAAGGCCAGTCGGGATCGTCAACCCGGGCTCCCCCCATTTTCTCCTTTAACGCCGCTAATTTCTCGGGAAAAAGATCAATCAAGTTGTGGTTTTCCGAGGGATCCGACGCGATATTATAGAGCTCATAACGCCCCCCTTCACGAATATCGAGGTGCAGGAGTTTCCAGTCACCCTGAATAATAGCCTGACGGCCACCCATTTCATGGAACTCAAAATAAAAGTAATCCCGTTCAGTTTCTACCGCATCTCCAAAAATAGCAGGAAGAATATTTATTCCGTCGCTATGTTCCGGAGCTTCTTGTCCGGTTAGAGCAGTAAACGTGGCCATGTAATCCCAAAAAGCGAACGGGTAGTCACTCGCTTTGCCGGCAGGGACTTTCCCCGGCCACGAAATAATCGTGGGTACGCGTATCGCCCCTTCGTACAGGTCTCGCTTGTATCCCCTGTATATCCCGTTACTATTGAAAAAATCAGGGTCTCCGCCTCCTTCTCTATGAGGGCCATTGTCGCTAGTGAAAATGATGAGCGTGTTCTCGTAGATTCCCGTCTCCTTCAGTTTTTCGACGATCTGCCCCACGTATTCGTCAATCCGGGTAACCATTGCCACGTGCGTGGCACGAGGATGTTCTTGCGAGCGATATCCTCCCTTCGTAAACGCGGTTCGCGGATCCACCCCTTTATAAGGAGTTTCGGGGAAAGTGCCCCGGAATTTCTGAATAATGGAATCTTCGGGCACGATGAGTTCGGCATGAGGAAGCAACATCGGTACGAAAAGGAAAAACGATTCCTCCTTCTGCTGCTCAATAAAAGTCAACGCCTCCTTTTGAATTAAATCCTGCGAATATGTAACCGATTTCCCATCCGCGTTTTCAGGAAACATCACTTTCGAGTGGTTGCTCCAAATATAAGGGGGATAGTAATTATGCGCCATGCGTTGGCAATTGTATCCAAAAAAACGATCCAACCCTTGGTTCATCGGATCTCCGGTTGAGCCGGGGTAACCCAACCCCCATTTACCGAAAGCTCCCGTGGTATAACCCGCGTTCTTAAACAAGTGGAAGAGCGTGAAGGTACCGGCAGGCAGGGGAGCCTGCCCTTCGGGCCTTACCTCCTTATTTCCCCGGATGGGCGTATGGCCGGTGTGAAGGCCTGTAATAAGACTAGCGCGTGAAGGAGCACTCACCGTCGTACCTGAATAGGAACGGGTATAACGCACCCCATTGAGTGCCAGTCTATCAATATGAGGTGTCTGGAACTTATCTTGTCCGTAGCAGCTTAAATCACCGTAACCCAAGTCATCGGCAATGATAAAAACCACGTTAGGCTTCTGCTGGGCTTCCAGCGACGCGAGCGCGGCAACTGATAAGCCGGCAGTAATAATTTTAGTCTTCATATCTCGAAAATCCCTTCAATATTAAATTTTGTCCACGAGGCTACTTCCAGCGGCGTCTCCCCACCCGCCCAATTCATCCGGTAAATTCACCCAGCAAATTCACGAGACCGATTCACTCGACAAAATCGTGTGCCGGAGTAGTACAAATTACTTACTAGCGACAAAAATAATGTTTTTAACGGAACTTACACCTACACGCGGCATGCGATGATCGTTTCATTTTCGTGCTACCCTCGCTGAATCGGGTAAACAAAGCAACATACAGGGTTTATTAACCCTTCTCGTGAAAAATTGTTTCTTTTTAAAACGTTTTTGTTCCATGAACATTGGGTAAAATTGGTTAGATGATGTTACATTTGTGATAAAACAGTCTATCGATAGAAAATCGCGTGAAACGGACAAACAATTACGAATAGGTCCCTATGATCATGAAATCTTTTAAAATATTACCCCTCGCTTTAGCACCTCTTGCAGGGCTTTCCGCCACCAATCCCGCTACGCCAAGTGAACGTCCCAATATTATCCTGTTTATGGTCGATGATATGGGATGGCAAGATACTTCGCACCCTTTTTGGAGCGAAAAAACCGTGCTTAACGAACGTTATCATACGCCGAACATGGAGCGATTGGCAGCAAATGGAATGACCTTTTCTCAAGCCTATGCCAACAGTGTTAGTTCACCTACCCGCGTGAGCTTGATGACGGGAATGAACGCGGCCCGGCACCGGGTAACTAACTGGACGCTACACAAGGACAAACCCACCGATCGGGAAAGCGAAACGCTCAGCTTCCCGCGATGGAACGTGAATGGCATCTGCCAAATTCCCGATATCCCTTTCACGTACGAGGTGACATCGCTGTCGCAATTACTAAAAAATAGTGGCTACCATACCATCCATTGTGGTAAAGCGCATTGGGGGGCAATCGACACCCCCGGGGAAAACCCACACCACTTCGGCTTCGAAGTCAACATTGCCGGCCACGCCGGGGGTGGCATAGCCAGCTATCACGGCAAACAAAAATATGGAAATAAGACCGATGGAACTACGTCGCCCCCACAAGCTGTGCCCGGCCTTGAAAAATACTGGGATACAGATACGTTTGCCACCGAAGCATTAACCATCGAAGCGGTGAAAGCACTCGATAAAGCAAAACGGCTCGGTCAGCCCTTTTATCTTTATATGGCACACTATGCCATTCATATCCCCATTGATACGGATCATCGCTTTTATCAGAAATACAGAGATAACGGCCTCTCGGAAAAAGAGGCTGCTTACGCGGCATTGATCGAGGGTATGGATAAAAGTCTGGGAGATTTAATGGATTGGCTGGAACAGAACGAGTTGGACGAGAACACGGTAATTATCTTCATGTCGGATAACGGAGGATTCTCTACTTCAACCTGGTGGCGCGATGCTCCTTTACATACGAAAAATGCCCCACTGAACAGTGGTAAAGGCTCCGCTTACGAGGGAGGCATACGCGTACCCATGATTGTTAAATGGCCGGGAACAACCACGCCGGGAACCCGATGTGATGATTACCTTATTATTGAAGATTTTTTTCCTACCATCCTTGATGTAGCACAAGTTAAAAGCCGAGATACCAAGCAGCCGATAGATGGGATAAGCTTCATCCCGATGTTGAAAGGGATAGAAACCAATTATCATGATCGTGCCCTTTACTGGCATTACCCGAACCTCTGGGGAAACGAGGGGCCCGGAATCGGTACCACGAGCACCATCCGTGAAGGCGATTGGAAATTGATTTACTACTACGAAACAGGTGAAAAAGAACTCTTTAATATTCACAACGACATAGGGGAGGCGATTAACCGTGCGGCATATGAGCCACGCATCGTCCAAAAACTCTCCTTGCAGTTAGGTGAATACCTGAGAAGTGTAGATGCTCAACGCCCCTCTTTCAAGCAAACCGGCCAAGTATGTCCCTGGCCGGATGAACGATGAATAGTGAATAACTCGTGACGATTGCTTATTTTTGTGAATAGAACGTGTAATAGATTTAATAGAATAATGAAACAGAGCATCACAACTTCAGCAAAACTTTTCGGCGTAAGCTCCATGGCATTGATCGGCGGGTGCCAAAGTCATAAGCAACCCCCACAACTGCCTAACGTGGTGATTATTTACATGGACGACC
>Ga0209075_1003089_pt1 | contig 14110 bp, 8 predicted proteins | sample Stecom2011_FD_187523 | JGI IMG/M metagenome (GOLD analysis project Ga0209075, IMG submission 187523) | Agricultural soil microbial communities from Utah to study Nitrogen management - Steer compost 2011 (SPAdes) (version 2) | ecosystem: Environmental > Terrestrial > Soil > Agricultural land... | reverse complement strand
CGGGTCGGAAACTCCACACTACACCTCGGAAATCGGGGAAAAAAACAGGGCGGCGAGTATAACGCCTCGCCCGGGAAATTACAGTCAGAATGTGCAAATTTTAACCAGAACTTCGGGTATCCGAAAGCCGCCAGGTGGAGGAACCGGGCGCAACCCGGGGCCGGCGACCGGTTTTAATCTAGGTAAAAACCGAAACTATCGGTTTTTCAGAAGCTTGTAGCCGGCAGTTCAGAAAAGTTTTCAAGAAAGTTATCCACATTTACAAAGGCTTTTCAGACCCGGTTTTACGACTATAACTTACTGTTATTATTGCATTTATAAAAAACGATCCAACGGTTATCCGTAGCTTTTCCCATTAATTATCCACAGATTGGGCGGCACGGCGCCGGAGCCCCAGCACACTTACCCACACCAGCGCATTCACCAGGGATAAGATCAGGAAAAAGGTCGGGATTCCCAGGTCAAAGACCCCGAGCACCAGGATACCGGCAATGGCACTGGCCACCATGAACAGGGAATTGATCACATTCAGGGCAGCAATAATGCGGGCCCGCTTGTGATCCGGGGTTTCATACTGGATAAACGCATACAGCGGCACAATGAACAGGCCACCGCAGATGCCGATACCCACCAGGTCCAGCAACACCCGGATATACACAGGTTCCGTCATCAGGCTGAGCCAGGTGGACGGTTCCGGGTTGGCCGGTACCGCAAAGAACAGGTCAATGCCCAGCAAGGTCAGGCCCAGGGCGCCCCAGGGTACCGGCGCCAGGGTTATTCGATGCTTGGTCAGCCGTTCGCACAGCATGGAGCCTGCGGAGATACCCACAATGAACATGGCCAGCAGCAAGGTGACCACGGTTTCGTCACCCGCCAGCCAGGTTTTGGCAAAGTTGGGAAACTGGGTCAGGTACGCCGCGCCAAGGAACCAGAACCAGGAAATGGCGAGGATCGCCCCCAACACTTTGGGGCGTTCCCGGGCCACGGCCATCAGCCGCCAGGTTTCCAGCAAGGGCCGGAAACGCACCATCACTTCCGGTGCTTCATCCCGGGTATCCGGTACCTTGCGCGCCGCCAGGTAGCCCAGCACCGCCATCACCAGCACGGCCACAGCAGTAATACGTGCCGCCTGCTCCGCACCGGCGATAACACCGGCGGCAATGGTGCCCAGAAGAATGGCCACGAAGGTCCCCATGCTGACCAGGCCGTTGCCACCCACCAGTTCGTCGTTTGCCAGCACCCGGGGCAGGATGGAGTATTTCACCGGCCCGAAGAACGTGGACTGCGCGCCCATCAGGAACAACAACACCAGCAGCAACTCGTACCAGCCAAACCACAAAGCCAGCGCCGCCAGGGACATGATGCCGATTTCCGCCGCCTTGACCCGGCGGATAATCCAGGCCTTTTCATAGCGGTCGGCCATCTGGCCGGCAATGCCGGAGAACAGGAAAAACGGCAGAATAAACAGGAAGGCGGCAATATTGACCACCACATTGACCGACAAGCCCATCAGGCCACCCGCCTGATAGGTGATCAGCAACAGCAGGGCATTCTTGTACAGGTTGTCGTTAAAGGCGCCGGAAAACTGGGTCAGGTAGAACGGCAGAAACCGCCGCTGGCCCAGCAACCGGAACTGGCTGTGCACAGGCATCAGAACTCATCGGCCTTCTTTGCCGGGCTGCTTGCCAGGCCGGAGCCCCCGGACGGGCCGGCCGCCAGCCGGTCCAGCTCTTTTTCCACCGCGTTGGCAGACTTGGCGAACCGGGCCAGCAGGTTATACAGCACCGGGATAATAAACAGGGTCAGGGTGGTGGCGAAGATCAGCCCGCCCAGAATCACCATACCGATCGCCGCGCGGCTTTCGGCACCGGCCCCGGTGGCAATCACCAGGGGTACTGCACCAAACACGGTGGAGATGGTGGTCATCAGTACCGGGCGGAAGCGCAGCGTCGCGCCTTCCAGAATGGCATCCCGCACACTGTAACCTTTGTCCCGCAGCTGGTTGGCGAATTCCACGATCAGGATACCGTTCTTGGCCATCAACCCCAGCAACATGATGATCCCGATCTGGCTGTAGATGTTCAGGCTGATGCCGGACCAGGCCAGGGCAATCAGCGCACCGGTAACCGCCAGGGGCACCGACAGCATGATGATCATCGGGTGAATCCAGCTTTCAAACTGGGCCGCCAGCACCAGGAACACAATCACAAAGGCCAGGGCAAAGGTAATAAAGATGGCCGCCGAGGAATCCTCGAATTCCCGGGACAAGCCCTTGTAACTCAGCCGGGCTTCCGGCGGCAAGTTATCCACAGCCAGGTTATTCAGGTAATTCAGGGCCGTACCCAGATCGTAGCCATCGGCCAGGGAAGCGCTGATCACCACCGCCGGCAGGCGGTCGATCCGGCGCAGATCCGGGTTAGCGCCGATTTCCTCCACCGACACCAGGGCTTTCAGCGGGATCAGCTCCCCCCCTGCCCTCGGCCGCAGGAAAATCTGCTCCAGGTCATCCGGGGTGGCGCGATTGGCATCCTCGGCCTGGATAATCACATCGTACTCCTGGCCCCGGTCCAGGTAGGTGGTCACCTGTCGGGACGCCAGCATGGTCTGCAGGGTGAGCCCGACATCCTGCACGGTGATATCCAGGTCGGCCGCCCTGTCGCGGTCGATGTTCACCCGGAGTTCCGGGCGGGTAAGCTCGAAATCGGTATCCACATTCAGCAGGTTCGGGTTTTCCCTGGCCCGCTCCATGATCTCTTCACTCCAGGCCTGGACCGATTCGTAGTCCGGGCCGGCAATCACAAATTCCACCGGCTGGCTGAAGCCCCGCTGGCCAAGGCCTGGCGGGTTGATGACGTTGATGCGGGCACCGGATATATCCGACAGCTTGTCACGGATATCCGTAGTCACCTGCTGTTGCTTGATGTTCCGCTGCTCCCAGGGCACCAGCCCCATAATCATGAAGGCGCTGTCTTCTTCATCCCGGAAACCGACAATGGAAAGTAACCGCTCGGCGGTGCCCTCCTCCAGGTAGGTCAGCAACCGCTGCTCGGCCTGCTGCACGAAGTGGTCGGTATATTCGACGGTGGAGCCCCGGGGTGCACTGGTGGGCATGATGATTACGCCACGGTCTTCAATGGGCGCGAGTTCCTGCGGCAAGCGGGGATAAATCACCGCGGCGACGATCAGCCCGGCAATCCCCAGGCCCAGCAACAGGCCTGGCTGGTTCAGGGAAAACTCCAGCAGGCGCTTGTAGCCATTGGTCAGGCCATTGAGCACCTTCTCGCTGAAGGCCCAGAGCCGGTGGCCTTCCGCCGATTCCGGACTGTGGCGCAGCCACTTGGAACACAGCATCGGGGCCAGGGTGAGCGCCACCAGGCTGGAGAAGATCACCGCCGCCGCCAGGGTAAACCCGAACTCGGCAAACAACCGGCCCACGTTACCGCCCATAAACGAGATGGGCACAAACACCGCCACCAGCGTCAGGGTGGTGGCAATGACCGCAAAGGCAACCTGCTTGGCACCACGATAGGCCGCCAGCAACGGTGGCTCGCCTTCATCAATCCGGCGCTGGATGTTCTCCAGCATCACGATGGCGTCATCCACCACCAGGCCGATGGCCAGGATTACCGCCAGCAGGGTCAGCACGTTGATGGAAAATCCCAGAAAGCCCAGGCCGATAAAGGCACCGATCACCGCCACCGGAATGGTGACCGCTGGAATCAACGTGGCACGCCAGGACCGCAGGAACAGGAAAATCACCAGGATGACCAGCGATACCGAGATCGCCAGGGTCACCAGCACTTCCTTGATGGAAGCACGGATAAAGATAGATTCGTCGTAGCTTTCGCTGATCGACACTTCCGGTGGCAGGGTTTCACGGATCTTGTCCAGCTCGGCCCGCACGCCGTCAGACACCGCAACGGTATTGGCCTTGGACTGGCGGATAACCCCCATGCCAATGGCCGTGCGGCCGGCAGCCCGCAGGCGGCCGATATCCGATTCCACACCCATCTGCACGTTGGCTACTTCACCCAGTCGCAGCAGGTCGTTGCCATCCCGGCGTACGACCAGGTTACGGAATTCTTCCACTGTGGATAACCGGCCCTCGGCCCGCACGGTAAAGTTGCGGGTAGAGGAATCCACCGAGCCGGCGGGTAATTCCACGTTGTTGGCCCGCAGGGCCTGCTCGACTTCCGACACGGTGATATTGCGGGCCGCCAGCCGTTCCCGGTCAAGCCAGACCCGGATGGCATAGCGGCGTTCGCCACCGATACGCACATCGGCCACACCATCGACCACCGACAACCGGTCGCTCAGCACCCGGTCGGCAAAATCACTCAGTTCGGCGGCATCCCAGACTTCGCTGGTCAGAGTTATCCACATCATCGGCCGGGCATCGGAATCGGCCTTGCGAACCACCGGCGGATCGGCTTCGTCCGGCATCTGGTTCAACACCCGCGAGACCGCATCACGCACGTCGTTGGCGGCGATATCGATATCGCGGGACGTGTTGAACTCGATGGTGGTTCGGGAGCGCCCCTGCTCCGAGGACGATTCTATCGAGCGAATGCCTTCAATGCCGCTGATGGCACCTTCGATCACCTGGGTAATCTGGGTATCCACCACTTCGGCAGCAGCACCGGTGTAATCAGTAGCTACGGAGACCACCGGCGGATCAATGTCCGGATATTCCCGAACCGGCAGGCCCATCAGGGCGGCCAGCCCGAACACAACAATCAGCAGGTTCAGAACCGTGGCGAAGACCGGGCGCTTGATGGAGACGTCTGACAGCACCATGGCTCAGGACCCCTGCACAGAGTCGAACCGGTTCTCCGGAATGGCACGATCTGACTCGATCACCCGAACCCGGTTGCCGGAACTCAGCCGGTCCTGGCCGGTAATAATCACCGCATCTTCCATGGTCAGGCCATCGGTGACTTCCACCCATCCGGGCAGGCGGCTGCCGGTTTTTACCGAAACCCGGCGGGCCTGGCCATCTTCAGCCACGAATACGTATTTCTGGTCGCCCCGCAGCATCACCGCCTGCTCCGGTACCACCAAGCCTTCCCGTTCCTGCAGGGTCAAAGAGGCGGACATAAACTGGCCCGGCCGCAAGCGACCATCGGGGTTATCAATCAGGGCCCGCACCGCCAGGGTGCGGCTCAGCTCGCTGATGCGGGTAGCCAGCTCAACCAGTTCGCCTTCAAAGATTTCATCGGGGAATGCCGGAGAGGTGGCCCGCACCGGCTGGCCCAGCTGAACCTGGCCAACAAACCGCTCGGGCACTGCAAAGTTCAGTTCCAGCTGATCCGTGGAATCCAGGGTGGTAATCACAGTGCCGGCTTGCAGGTAGGCGCCCACACTGATGTCCGACAGCCCGACCACACCGGAGAACGGCGCTTCAATCCGGTGATTCTGAAGCCGGACCCGGGCTGCTTCGCGCTGGGCAATGGCAACATCCACCGCAGTTCTCAGCTCGTCCACCTGGGACTGGGATACGCTGTTATTGGCCCGCAGGCTGCGGGCCCGGTCATATTGCCGGCGGGCGTCTGCCAGCTGGGCTTCAATTACGGCCAGGTCGGCAGTCGCCTGGCGATCATCCAGCCGCACCAGTACATCGCCTTGCTGCACCTTGCGCCCGGTTTGCAGGTTGAGTTCCACTACCCGACCGCTGACTTCGGTGGTCAGGGCCACCGCATCCATGGCATTCAGGTTGGCAACGGCCGATACCTCATCCCGCACCCTGCGCATTTCCGGTGCCGAGATATTTACCGTGGATGCCGTGGGTTCGTCTTCGGCTTCCGCATCAGCCGGGTCTTCCAGGCTCAGATACACGCCGGCACCTGCCACCACAACTCCAACCAACACAAGCGCCACCAGCCATTGCTTCCACATGGGTATCTGTTACCTGTCCGTATTCTGTTATCAGGATTGCGGGGCTGTCCCCGCGCCTTTTTTCTGGATCACCAGTACCACTTCCCCGACGTCCACACCCCACTTGCTCATGGTGGTCTGGTTGATCAGGGTGCCCACCCCGTTGTCGTCCCAGCTGGCCACGATATCCGCATCGAAGGTGCGGATAACCTCGCCGGAGAAGTCCTTGACCACACCCCGGGCAGAAAGTTCGCCGGTAAAGAACTGGCTTGGCACCAGGTCTGGCCCGGTGCTCTGGTAATCATCCAGTGCGGGCCCGGCACAGCCTGCCAGCACCAGAGACATCAACAATATAAGACTCAACGGCCCCAGACCACTGGCCTTGGGTCGCATCCGGGAATTTTGCATGACTTTTACACTCCGGGTTAACGCCAGAACAGCCTGACAGTGCAGAGATCTACGGCCTGCTTGCCGTTTCCGATCAGAAAATCGCCACTGCGTCATTTCAGCCAATTGTCCATTCTGACAGCCATTCAGGCGCTTTCCGTCAATGGCAGCCCCACGGGAATGCCGTAAAACTGCACTCATCCGGGCTTGCGGGCCCGCACGAATCGGACTGAGATTAAACGAGGACCGGCTATGCCTGTGTATAAAGCGCCCCTGCGGGACATGAAATTCCTGCTGAATGATGTATTCGACTACCCGACCCATTACCAGGGCCTGGCCTCCGGCGAAAACGCCACTCCGGACATTGTAGATGCAATCCTTACCGAGTGTGGCCGCTTCTGTGAAGAAGTGCTGAGCCCCCTGTACCAGAGCGGCGACGAAGAAGGCTGCAAGCTGGAAAATGGCGAAGTAATCACCCCCAAGGGCTACAAAGAAGCCTACCAGCAGTATGTGATGGGTGGCTGGCAGGGCTTGTCTGCCCCCGAAGAGTTTGGTGGCCAGGGCCTGCCGGCTTCCATGGGCCTGTTCAAGCAGGAAATGATGGGCACCGCCAACTGGTCGTTCTCCATGTACCCGGGGTTGTCGCTGGGTGCCATGAACACCATTTTCCTGCACGGTACGGACGAGCAGAAACAAACCTACCTGGTGCCTCTCACCGAAGGCCGCTGGGGCGGCACCATGTGTCTGACCGAGCCCCAGTGCGGCACCGACCTGGGCCAGGTGAAAACCAGGGCTGAACCCCAGGCCGATGGCAGCTACAAACTGACCGGCACCAAGATCTTTATCTCCTCCGGCGAGCATGACCTGACCGAGAACATTGTGCACATTGTCCTGGCCCGCCTGCCGGATGCCCCGAAAGGCACCAAGGGCATCAGCCTGTTCATTGTGCCGAAGTTCCTGCCGGCCGCCGATGGCGGTGTGGGCGAGCGCAACGGCGTGAGCTGCGGCAGCCTGGAAAAGAAAATGGGCATCAAGGCCTCTGCCACCTGTGTAATGAACTTTGACGGTGCCACCGGGTTCCTGATTGGCCCTGAAAACCAGGGCCTGGAGTGTATGTTCACCTTTATGAACACCGCCCGGATCGGTACCGCCATTCAGGGCGTGGGGCCGGCCGAGCTGTCTTACCAGTGGGCGCTGGACTATGCCAAGGAACGCCGCTCCATGCGCGCGCTGTCTGGCAAGAAAGAGCCGGACCAGGTGGCCGACAGCCTGATTCACCACGCCGATGTACGGCGCATGTTGCTGACCCAGAAAGCCATCGCCGAGGGTGGCCGGGCCATGCTCTATTACGCGGCCCGGGTAGCCGACCACATGGTGGAAGCCCATACCGCAGGTGATACTGAAAAAGCCGAGAAGTACGACGATAAACTCGGCTTCCTGACCCCGATCCTGAAAGGCTTCCTGACCGAACTGGGTTGTGAAGCCGCCAACCTGGGGATGCAGGTGTTCGGTGGCCACGGTTACATCCGTGAACACGGCATGGAACAGATCGCCCGCGATACCCGCATCGCCACCCTGTACGAAGGCACCACCGGTATCCAGGCCCTGGACCTGCTGGGCCGTAAGGTGTTGCTGATGACTCAGGGCGGCGCGGTGCGCGAGTTCACCTTCAAGGTGGCCAACTTTGCCCGCAAGCACCTGACCGACAAGCGCCTGCGCCCGATGGCGGTGGAGCTGCTGAAACTCACCGCCCAGTGGAACGTGCTGACGGTACGGGTGATGCTGGCGGCCCGCAAAGACCGGGATGTGGTCAGCGCCGCAGCCTACGACTTCCTGATGTACAGCGGCTACGTGAGCATGGCCTACATGTGGCTGCGCCAGTCCGCCGTGGCTGTGGATAAACTGGATAATGGCGGTGATGAGTCTGAATCCTTCTACCAGACCAAGCTCAACACCGCCGAGTTCTACTACGAGCGCTTGCTGCCCCGGGCCCAGACTCATGCCACCAGCATGCTCAGCCCGACCCGCAGCCTGATGCAGATTGACGCCGAGAACATGGCCTTTACCGGGTAACCCCGGTAACTTCCGGTCCCGGGTTTTCCGGGACTTTTTTCTTCCGGAACCGGGGCCTTGAAATCCCGGTTCCTGCCCTTACCTCTTCTGTGCATATCTTTGCACGAAACTCTTAACTAACTGAGGAATATATCGTTTTCAGGCTTTCCCACACCCGGGATTGACCTGCCAGTACGACTCTGTGCATAAAAGAAGGAGGTTCGAATATGGAAACTCGTGCTGACGACTTTTATCCCACCCGCCTTGAGAGACCGATTGATGCTTTCGAGCGCAAAGACCCGGTTATCCACAGCCAGGGTAAACAGCGCAGCGATGGCCCCCTGAGTGAAACCGAGCTGGCACGGTACGAGCGTGACGGTTTCCTGGTGTTCAATAACTTCCTGGACCAGGACACGGTGCGCCGTTTCCGGGAAGATCTGCGGGCCTATGAAAACGACGATGCAGTTCTTCGCTCGGAAGGTACCATTACCGAGCCCGGGAAACAGGAAATCCGGTCGGTGTTCGGCATCCACGAACTCTCGGCCCGGTTTGACCGGCTCACCCGGGATAGCCGGATTCTGGACATGGTGCACCAGCTATTGGGCAGTGATGCCTACATCCACCAGTCCCGTATCAACTTCAAGCCGGGTTTCCACGGCAAGGGCTTCGACTGGCACTCCGATTTCGAAACCTGGCACGCGGAAGATGGCATGCCGAGAATGCGAGCGGTCAGCTTCTCCATTGCCCTGACCGACAACACACCGTTCAACGGCCCGCTGATGCTGATCCCCGGCTCCCATAAAACCTTCGTCCCCTGTGTAGGCCGCACACCGGAGGATAACTACCAGTCTTCCCTGAAAAAACAGGAACTGGGCGTGCCCAACGACCAGGCACTGAAGCAAATGGCGGATCAGCACGGTATACAGGCACCGACCGGGCCGGCAGGTTCTCTGATCATATTCGAGTGCAATACCCTGCATGCCTCTAACGCCAATATGTCACCCTGGCCCAGAAGTAACCTGTTCTTCGTCTACAACAGCGTGGAGAACCAGCTGGTGCAGCCGTTCTGCGGCAACAAACCTCGGCCCGACTTTCTGGGTAATCGCAGCAATACCGAGGCCCTGCGCCCGGTTCGTTCACCGGATCTGCGCCGCACTGGTTAAGCGATGGCCCAATAACGAAAAGGGGAAGCCATCGGCTTCCCCTCCTGCAACAGAGCGACGCTTTGATCAGAGACCGTACTTGGTCTCAATAGCCTCATAGATGCCGTTGTTCTTGATGGTTTCCAGGCCCTGATTCAGTTTCTGGATCACCTCGTCCGGCGTTTCCATGTTCATGGCCAGGTACAGTTCGGTCTTGTTGAACGAATACACCGGAACCAAGCCTTCCACATCCTGCTGGGACGCAAAATAAGGCCCGGCCAACTGGTCTGCAATCCAGAGGTCAACCTGCCCCAGTTCCAGGCGCTTCGGGTTCAGGTCATCGCTTTCCATCTCCGAAACCTTGTAGCCACGCTCCAGCAGGTATTCGGTCATGACATCACCACGATAACCGGCATAGAGGAGTCCGCGGGTATCTTCCAGATCGTCGATCTGCAGGTTGGTACCGGCCGGGGCAAAGATGGTCCACAGATTGTTGGCCAGCGGCCCGACCCACTTGAACTGGGGCGCCCGGTTTTCAGTATAGGTGGTGCAGAAAATGCCGTGGTTCTTCTTGTTCAGGGCCCGGTTGTAACCGTAATCCCAGTTCCGGAGCTTGATCACATGATCCAGCCCGGACGCCTGCAGCACCGCTTTCACCATCTCGGTACACAGACCATCAATTCCATCGCCGTTGTGCTCGAAGGCACGGCCGGTGGAACTCATGTTGTACGGGGGAAAGTTCTCGGTGTAGATGTAAAGTTTGTCTGAGCCCAGAGTAGGCGCTGAGAACGCGAAAAAAGTAACAGCGGCCACAATAATGCACAGCAGGTTACGCACAAGTTATCTCCTTCAGCTCGGCTGGCGTTAGACCACCCTGATGGTGGCAACCTTTGGAGTGCTGAGTCTACCCTATACGTGAACGTTATTTGACAATTAAACTGTTTGTTTTCGTTAAGGAAAAACAAAAACCGCCGGACGAATCCGGCGGTTTTTAGTCTGTGGATAACTTAGAAGCCTACAGTCGCCGACAGCCACAGGCGACGGCCATCTTCCAGGGTGCCATCGACCGAACGACCGGACTGAATGTAACTGGAAACGAAAGCCTCACCACCATCTGCATCGATATAACGCTCGCCTTCGGTGAAGTCGCGGTCAAACAGATTGTAAATCGCGGCTTTCAGAGTCACATTCTCGGCTGCCTGGTACGAGGTACCCAGATGGAACACGGAGTAAGCGTCCAGATCCCCTACCTGGTCTGCGATCAGCTGGTTAGCCGCTGACAGGTTTTCATACTTGTCGGTAAAACGCTCACGCTTGCTGCGATACTCGCCTTTGAACCACAGATCCAGCACTGGTGTAACCTGCCAATTGATAGCCGCGTTCAGCAGGTGTTTCGGCGTATTGGTCAGTGGCTGACCTTCGTTGTCACCGCTCTTCTGCTCACTGTCCGTCAGCGTGTAGTTACCAGACAGACGCCAGTCCTGGGCGAACTGCCAGCTGCTGCCGATCTCTACGCCCTGGGTTTCGGCCTTACCAATGTTAATGGATTGGGAGAAATCGTCCTGGGTAAAGCCCGGGCCATAAGTAGAGATACAGCCAGGCAGGTTCGGGGTATCTGCAGAAAAGCAGTTAGGGATCGATGGGCCGTCGGCAATCTTGTCTTCGAACCTGTTATGGAAGACCGTGACGTTGGCCTTGAAGCCATCCAGGTTATCGAAGTAAGCGCCCAGCTCGGTGTTGGTGGTAATTTCCGGCTCCAGATCCGGGTTACCGAACTGGATGTTGGTACCCTGCCCGCCTACGGACGAAATACCGTTGTGCAACTCGTTGACCGTTGGCGCCTTGAAGCCTCGGCTCACACCACCCTTGAAGGTCCACTGGCTGAGCGGGTTCCATACCAGATACGCCCGCGGGCTGATCTGGCCGTCAAAACCGTCATATTTCTCGTGGCGTGCGCCCAAGGTCAGGTACAGGTCCTGGGTCAGGCTCCACTCATCTTCCAGGAATACCGCCCAGGAAGTACGCTTGAAGTCTTCACCGGCAATGCCATCGGTTACTTCTGCATCCCAGTACTGGCCACCCACAGTCACGATATGGGACTCACCCAGCGGCGCAACAAACTTACTGTCCAGAATAAGATCGTTGGATTCCAGAGTCCGGTCGTTGCCCGCCACCATGTAGTCAAACGGTGCAGCATAGGCGGTACCCAGAGTACCGGGAATGGTACGGCCCAGGGTTTCAGTCTTGTTGTGGGTCAGGGTACTGGTCAAAGTACCGGCGTCAAAGCGGCCGGTATGGCCCAAGGCGACCTGGTCCCGGTAAAAACGAAGTTCGTCGCTATAGCCTGCTACGTTGTCCGGGTTGGGCTGCAGGCAGCCTGCAGTGTTACTGCCACGGTCGAAACCGTCCAGGGTACCGAGCTGACACTCTTCGTTATCGTACACTTGGCGACCACGTTCAAAATCCAGGTACAGGTCATGATTGCTGTTGGGAGTCAGCGTCAGCCGGGAACCAATACTGTAGGTACGTCCTTCAACCGGGGCGGCACCACGGCGGTTAACCACGCTGCCATCTTCAAAGCGAAGGTCCGACTCGCCACGGTCATAAACACGACCACGAACCTGCATGCCCAACAGGCCCTCTACCAGAGGTCCGCTGGTGAAAAACTCGGTGGTGGAATCATTTCCGTAATCCCGGTCTTCCTGCAGGGTTTGCTGTACGGTCACCGAGCCGGTCCACTCATCAGCCACTTTCTTGGTGATGATGTTGATGACACCACCCATAGCGTCAGAACCATAGAGTGTGGACATAGGCCCACGTATAACCTCGATCCGCTCAATGGCAGATAATGGCGGGATAAAGCTGGTGGAGGTTTCGCTAAATCCGTTAGGAGTAACATTACCACCGGTGTTCTGGCGTCGGCCATCCACCAGGATCAGGGTATATTCGCTGGGCAGGCCCCGGATGCTCACGTTCAGGCCACCGGTTTTACCGGTACCCTGGCGAATATCAATCCCTTCAACGCCATCCAAAGCTTCGGCAATGTTGCTGAATGATTGGGAGCTTAACTGCTCCTGGCCAATCACACTGATGCTCGCCGGCGCATCGGTAACCTTCTGCTCAAAACCGGCGGCGGAGACCACCAGCTCGTCCATTTGCACCGGCTGCGCAGTGGCCTGCAGTGAATAACCGGCAGAGATTACCGCAACCGAGGTCGCCAGCAATGAAGACCTGAACACCATGTGTCGCTCCCAAAAATTAAGCAATGAATTTCAGGAGTGAATGATATTTGTTATCAATTGAGAATTACAGCAAGTTAACTGGAACAATGTGTGCCAAAAACTGGAACAGTTACGCCATCGCCACTTTTTCGCCGGGGTTACTGATCCCGAAAGCGGCGGATAAAGGCTTCGGATTCGGCGATAGAGGCTTCCATGTTGCGGATCAGGCTGTCGACATCGCTGCGGATTTTACCCAGCTCCGTTTCCAGCGCACCGATGGCCTGGGCATTCAGGTTGTGCTTGAGGTACAACACCTGGTCTTCAAACGCCTGAAGCACCGGATCCATGCGGGATTCCGCCTGGTGCATCCGGTTAATCAGCTGCCCGTACTGATTGCGGGTTTCCTGAAGTTGCTGCTCGCTGCTGCGGCGCAGGGATGCGCTTTCGTACAGGTCCAGCTCGTCTTCCCACTCCGCAAACAGGGCACCCGCCACATCCTCGACGCTGTCGATCCGGTCCCGGACTTTCTCGGCAGCATCTTCGCTGTCTTGATAGGCATCGCGGATTTCTTCGTACTTGGCCTTCAGTTCGGTATCGGGAATGGCCACCACACTCTGGAACCGTTCCAGTGACGAGCGGAAGGTTTCCTGGGCATCTGTCTGGGCATCCCGGGCATTCTCGACCCGGTCGACCAGGATATCGCGCTTCTCGAACCCGAGCTTTTCCATGGTGTTGTAGTACACGGTGCTGCAGCCGGTCAGCACCAGCGCCGCGAACAGAGTGAATAAGCCAATGGTGTTCCGGGAGTTGTTTTTCATGGTTGTTCCTATTTTCCGATACAGAAGCTGCTGAAAATCTTACCCAAAAGCTCGTCCGGCGTCAGATGCCCGGTGATTTCCCCCAGGGCATCCTGGGCTGCCCGCAGGTCTTCCGCTAGTAGTTCCCCCGCACCATAGCCTTCAAGCTGGGACTGGCCCTGGAGCAAGGAATCCCGGGCACGTTCCAGAGCATCCAGGTGCCGACGCCGGGCCAGGAAGCCACCTTCGGTGGTGCTGGCAAAGCCGATGCATTCTTTCAGGTGCTCACGCAGAACTTCCAGGCCATCGGCAGCTTTTGCCGCCAGGCGGATGACCGGGGCGGTCTGATGGGGCTCGGCGCTGATGCCAACCGGTTCGCCAGACAGATCCACCTTGTTCCGGATCACAGTCACCGGCGCGCTCTTAGGCAGTTGATCAATAAAGTCGGGCCAGATTTCATGGGGTTCGGTTTTGTCGGTGGTGGTGGCATCCACCATCAGCAGGATTCGGTCGGCCTGGCGGATTTCTTCCCAGGCCCGGGCAATGCCGATGCGTTCCACTTCATCCGGGCTGTCCCGCAGGCCGGCCGTGTCGATGATATGCAGTGGCATGCCATCAATGTGGATATGTTCCCGTA
>Ga0209075_1003088_pt1 | contig 14111 bp, 10 predicted proteins | sample Stecom2011_FD_187523 | JGI IMG/M metagenome (GOLD analysis project Ga0209075, IMG submission 187523) | Agricultural soil microbial communities from Utah to study Nitrogen management - Steer compost 2011 (SPAdes) (version 2) | ecosystem: Environmental > Terrestrial > Soil > Agricultural land... | reverse complement strand
AAAACACAACAAGTGTGCAAATGAAAATGTTTTTAACTAGATTAGGTTTTAACTCTAAAATGTTAATTACAGGCGATCCAACACAAATTGATTTAAGAAATAATCAAGTCTCAGGTTTAAAAGAAGTAATTAGAATACTTAAAAACATGGATGATGTTAAATTTACTTATTTTGAAAAAGTTGATGTTATTAGAAATCCATTAGTTCAAAAAATATTGGAGCGATATGAAAATGAAAGTTAATTTCCATAATCAAACAAACGAAGATGTTAAAGAACATATTAAAGTTATTAAAAAAGCTTTTAGAAAAATAAAAAATAAAAATCAAATGGAAATTATCTTTGTTAGACCTGAAACCATTAAAGATTTAAATAAGACATATCGTAATATTAACGAAGAAACCGATGTTTTAAGTTTTGTTAATGATGAAGAAGAATCAAAATCATTAGGCGATGTCTTTATTAGTCTTAACAGAGCTTATGAACAAGCCGAAAAGTTTGGTCATACCATTAAAAGAGAAATTGCATTTTTAGCGGTACATGGTTATCTTCATTTAATTGGTTATGATCATGAAACAAAAGATGAAGAAAAAATTATGTTTGCTAAACAAGAAGAAATCTTAAATAAAGCAAAGATAACAAGGGAGTGAATTGTTTTGAATAAAATTGAAGAAGCTAAAAAAGCAATGGAAAAAGCCTATGTTCCATATTCGAAATTTAAAGTAGGTGCTGCACTTGAAATGACAGATGGTACATTTATTCATGGAGCGAACATTGAAAATGCATCATACCCTTTAGGAAATTGTGCGGAAAGAAGTGCACTTTTTAGTGCATATAGCCAAGGATATAAAAAAGAAGATATTAAAAGTATAACAATAATTGCTAATAGCGATAAAGCAATTTCACCTTGTGGAGCATGTCGTCAAGTAATGTATGAATTAATACCAAAAAATACTAAGATTACTTTAACTAATTTAGAAGGAGACATTAAAGAAACTACAATTGATGAACTACTTCCTTACGGATTTGATTTAGATCATGACTAATAATTTAAAAACAAAGTCAGGCTTTGTCGCAATTGTAGGTAGACCTAATGTTGGAAAATCAACATTACTTAATACAATAATTGGTGAAAAAGTTGCCATTACTTCTAATAAACCACAAACAACAAGACATAGAATATCAGGTATATATACAAAGGATAATAGTCAAATAGTTTTTATTGATACACCGGGTATGCATAAAGCAAAAGATTTATTAAATAAAAGAATTGATAAATTAGCAGTTAGTGTTTTAAAAGAAGTTGATGCAATTTTATTTATTGTTGATAAACCTTTTGGCTTAGCAGAAAGTCATATTGTTAGTTATTTTGAAAATATAAAGGTTCCAGTATTCTTAGTTATTAATAAAATTGATGAAATAAATTATAATAAAGTAAAAATCGATGAAATGATACTATCATATATTAGTAAGTACAATTTTGCTGGTGTTTATCCAATCTCAGCAATAAATGATGAAAATATTAATCATTTACTAAATGACTTACTAAATAGTTTAAATGAAGGTCCTTTTTATTATCCAAAAGAAAGTATTAGTGACCAAAGTGAAACAACTACAATGTCAGAATTTATTAGAGAAAAGATTTTAATACATACTGAAGAAGAAGTCCCTCATGCGGTTGCGGTTGCAATTGAAAATTTAGAGTATAATGAGGAATATAAAACATTAGATGTTTCAGCAATTATTTATGTTGAAAGAAACTCACAAAAGAAAATCTTAATTGGTAAAAACGGTGATAAATTAAAAACAATTGGTACTGAAGCAAGAATTGATATAAATAATAAGTTTAATACTAAAACACATTTAACTTTATGGGTTAAAGTAAAAAAAGATTGGCGAAATCAAATTTCAGATTTAAACAGATTTGGTTATGGTAATGAATAAATTAAATGGTGTTATTTATAAAACTCAACCCTATAAAGAAAACTCAAGACTCTTACAAGTCTTTACTAAACTAGGTAAAGTTACTCTAAATGCTAGAGGGAGTCAAAGAATTAATAGTAGTGATCGAGTTATTGCTCAGTATTTAAATGAAATATCTTTTGAGTATAATACTTTTAAGTCTTTTTTAAGTTTAAAATCAGCAAAGTTAATTAATGACTTTGATGAAATTAAAAAAGACTTTAATAAAACTAAAACAGTAAGTCTTGCTTTAGAATTAATTGATAAAGTCTTAATTGATGAAATATATAATGAAAAGATATATGAACTCTTAATTGAAACACTTTATAGTAGAAACTTAGAAACAGCAAGCTTAAGCTTCGCATTAAAAATGTTATATTATTTAGGATATGGCATGAATTTAAAAAGTAACGGTAATAATATTATAGGTACAAGCATTACTAAAGGTGGTATTGTTTATGAAGGAGAAAGATTTTCAATTGATTTGAATGTTGATGAATCAATTTCTTTATTAAAACTTACATATTTAAAAATTAGTGAAGTAATTGAAATTGATGAGCTACATTTAAAAAGTATTAAAAGATTTATATATTATTATTATGAAAATAAAATGGATTTAAAATTAAACGCATTAAAATGATGAAAGAAAAGGAAGATTTAATAATGACTTTTGAAGATTTAGTAAAATACGCAAGAACAACAGGCTTTGTTTACCAAGGTAGTGAAATATATGGAGGCCTTGCTAATACTTGGGATTATGGCCCAATTGGTTCACTTTTAAAACAAAATATTAAAAGAGCTTGGATTAACAAATTCCAAAGAGAAACTCCTAATAACGTTTTAGTAGATACTTCAATTCTACTTAATCCAAATGTTTGGGTGGCTAGTGGACATGTTGCAGGTTTTAGTGACCCATTAATAGAGTGTCGTTCATGTAATAACCGTTTTAGAGCAGATAAATTAATTGAAGAGTTTGATGGCACTAATGCAGATGGTTGGAGTAATGAAGAGATGTATAATTTTATTGTTGATAATAAAATTGTTTGTCCAAACTGCGAGAAACTTGACTATGCACCAATTAGATCTTTTAATATGATGTTTGAAACACATCAAGGAGTTGTTAAAGAAACGGCTGATAAAATTTATTTAAGACCAGAAACAGCACAGGGTATTTTTATTAACTTTAAAAATGTTCAAAGAACATCAAGAAAGAAAATTCCGTTTGGAATTGCTCAAGTAGGTAAAGCCTTTAGAAATGAAATTACGCCAGGTAACTTTATTTTTAGAACTAGAGAATTTGAACAAATGGAACTACAATACTTTGTAAAACCAGGTACTGAATTAGAAGAGTTTGAAAACTTTAAGAAATATTGTTTTAACTTTTTAACAAATCTAGGTTTAAATGCAGATAATTTAAGATTAGATGATCATAAACCAGAAGCACTTAGTCACTATTCAAATGCAACTACTGATATTCAGTATAAATTCCCTTGGGGATTTGATGAATTATGGGGGATAGCATCTAGAACTGATTTTGATTTAACACAACACCAAAATCATTCTAAAGAGGACTTAACTTATTTAGATCCAGAAACTAATGAAAGATATATTCCATATGTAATTGAACCATCAGTTGGGGTTGAAAGATTATTTTTAGCGTTTTTATCTGATGCGTATGAAGTTGAAGAATTAGAAGATGGTAAAACTAGAGAATTATTAAAAATTCATCCGTTCCTTGCCCCATATAAAGCAGCAATACTACCACTTCATAAAAAAGAACACAGTGATAAAGCGCTAGAAGTATATAGCATGCTTTCTAAAGATTTTGATGTAGTTTATGATGATACTCAAAATATTGGCAGAAGATACCGTAGACAAGATCAAATTGGAACATATTTTGCAATTACAATTGACCATCAAACAATGGATGACAATACTGTTACAATTAGAAACCGTGACACAATGGAGCAAATTAGACTTCATATTGATGAGTTAAAGTCTTATATAGAAAAGGAAGTAGTATTATAATAATAAAGAATGTAAGGAGGAATCTTCATGTCAATACCAAAAGAGATATTAGATCGAATTGATAATGAAACTGATATAGTAGCACTTGCAAGCGAGTTCATTAAACTTGAAAGACGCGGCAAAAACTATATGGGTCTTTGTCCATTTCATGAAGAAAATACTCCAAGCTTTTCAGTTTCTCCAGAAAAAAATATCGCAAAGTGTATGGGTTGTGGTGAAGGAGGTAGACCGATAAACTTTTATCGTCAAATTAAAAACATCCCTTTCTATCAAGCGGCTAAAGAACTAGCAGATATTTTAGGAATTGAAGTAGAAACTTATATTAATAAAGAAGTTGATCCAAATACTAAACTTTATGAGTTAATGAAGGATGCCCAAGATTATTATAAATTTAATTTAACAAATAGTATTTCAGGACTTGAAGTTGTTAATTATTTAAATAAAAGAAAAATTAACAATGAATCAATCGAATACTTTAATTTAGGCTATTCACCAGATCAAAAAGATGCTCTTTATCAATACTTAAAGTCAAAAGAATATAATACAACTGATATGATTGATGTAGGGTTAATAAAAAGAGCAACAGATGGTACATATTATGATTTCTTTAGAAACAGATTAATGTTTCCGATTACAAACAATTATGGCAAACCAATTGGATTTAGTGCAAGAGCACTAAGTGCTAAAGAAAATACTAAATATGTAAATAGTCCAGATACTAAAATATTTAAAAAAAGTTTAGTTTTATATAATATTAGTGAAGCAGGACTAGAAATTAGAAGAAGAAAACAAGCAATTCTTTTTGAAGGTTTCTTCGATGTTATAAGTAGCCATCAAAATGGTGTTAAAAATGGAATTGCGACAATGGGAACATCCCTAACAAACGAGCAAATAAGATTAATTAAAAACTTAACAAATAATGTCTTAGTAGCCTTTGATGGTGATAATGCTGGAATATCTGCAACTTTGAAAATTACACCAGGATTACTTCAAAACAAGATGTTAGTGGAAGTTTTAAAACTACCTAATAAAGTTGACCCTGATGATTATATTAAAAATAATGGGGGCGAAGCATTTTTAAAATTAATAGAAAAAGAAAGTTATGATGCTTATGAGTTTGAATATAATTATTATTTAAATAATACAAACTTAAATAACGCTAATGAAATTCAAATATTTATTAATAATGTTAAAAAAATGTTAAGTTTTGCGGCACCGGCAATTATTGCAATATATAGAAAGAAACTAGCGAATGATTTACAAATTGATGAATCATCAATTAAAATAGTCGCAAAAGATACACCAATAATTTCTGCCCCACCTAAAAAGATAAAAATAACTATTCCTACTAAATACGAACAAGCTGAAAAAAGATTGCTTATTTTAATGATAAGATCTAAAGTATGGTGTGAAAGAATAACAGATAGACTTACCATTAATGATTATTCAAATTTAACTTTAAGTAATATAAGAGGAAAATTAGTTGCTTATTATAGTCTTTATAATGATTTTGATTTAAGAATATTTAAAGATTTGTTAAATGAAGACGAATTAATTTATTTTGAAGAAAAAATCCAAAAAAACCCTAATTGGGTTAATCAAAATCACTTAGAAGAAGAAGAAATCGAACAATACATTGAACTTTTAAAAATCACTTCAAAAGAACGTCGAAAAGAGTATTTAATGGGGTTAATTACTGAAAAGTATCGCCAAGGTGATATAGTTGAAAGAGAGTTAACTGAATTAAGTCAAATTCAGTTAACATTAAAAAAAGTTAAGGAGAATTAAAAAATGGAAGATATAAACAAAGTAATAAATGCACTAGTAAAAAAAGCTGGTAAAAGTAAAAAGATTAACGAAGAAGATGTAAGAAAACAAGTAACTGAAGACTTAGATTTTGATTATTTAGTTGAACAATTAGAAGAAGAAGGAGTAACACTTTTAGTTAAACATCAAAAGGATCAAGATCATGATGAAGATGAACTTGAAATTCATGATGATTATTTAGATGAAGAGCCAGATGAGTTATCACTTGCTGGACTAGAAGTTGAAGAAGAAGAGTTACTTGAAGTTGAAGAAACACCAATAATCACTAGAACTGATGATCCAGTTAGAATGTATTTAAAAGAAATCGGCCAAATTCCCTTAATTAATCAAGAAGAAGAAGTTAGACTTGCAAAAATTATTGAAATGGGTAAAACTGCTAAAGAACAGCTTAATTATTTTGAAAATGGCGAACTAGAATTAAGCGATGAAGATGTTAAAGAACTAAAAGAATTAATACTAGATGGTTCTGATGCTAAAGATAAACTAGTTGAAGCTAACTACCGATTAGTTGTATCTATTGCAAAAAATTATACTAATCGTGGTTTATTGTTTTTAGACTTAATTCAAGAAGGTAATATGGGTTTAATCCGTGCGGTTGATAAATTTGACTATACAAAAGGTTTTAAATTTTCAACATACGCAACATGGTGGATTAGACAAGCAATTACAAGAGCTGTAGCTGATCAAGCTAGAACTATTAGAATACCTGTTCATATGGTTGAAACAATTAACAAAATGGCAAGAATTACAAGACAATTAACACAAGAGTTTGGACGTGAACCAACAGCTGCTGAAATTGGTGAAAAAATGGAGTTAACTGCTGAAAGAGTGCAAGATATTCAAAGAATATCAAGAGAACCAATTTCACTAGAAGCAACTGTTGGTGAAGAAGAAGATTCATCACTTGGAGATTTTATTAGTGATACATCAACGCTTAACCCACATGAGTCATTACTGCAAGATATGACTCTACAAGCACTAGATGAAATATTATCTACACTAACTGATCGTGAAGAAAAAGTGTTAAGACTTAGATATGGCCTATATGATGGTAATACTTATACATTAGAAGAGGTTGGTCGTGAGTTTGGAGTTACAAGAGAAAGAATTCGTCAAATTGAAGCAAAAGCAATGCGTAAATTAAAACATCCTTCAAGACAACAAAGGCTACGCGACTTTTATTATGATAAAAAATAAACGACTTGATTTTATTGCAAGTTTAATTGATAAAAATACTAATATATTACTAGATATTGGAACAGATCACGGTTATTTGATAAAAAAAGCATTTGATAATGGTAAAATAAGAAAAGCAATCGCAACCGATATTAATGAACTACCTCTAAACAACGCTAAAAATAACTTAACTAATTACAATGTTGAATTTATTTTAACAGACGGATTTAAAGGTGTTAAAAGTGAATTTGATTTGGTTGTAATAGCTGGTATGGGTGGAAACTTAATTGCAAGCATCTTAAAAGATGCGCCTAATAATAATGATATTAAATATATTTTACAAGCTAACAATAAAAATGATAAACTAAGAAGGTTTTTAAGTGCTAATAACTTTAAAATTATGAATGAACATATTATTAATGATAAACATTATTATGTAATATTAGAAGTTGTTAGAGGAGAAATGATTTTAAATAATATAGATTATTATTTAGGACCTATTTTAAAAACAAAAAAAGAAAGTATTACATATTACAAACATTTATATAAGTGGTATAATACCATTATCCAAAAAAATGGATTAACAGAAGGAGAAATAGTTTTAAAAGCTAACATTCTTCTAAACCACATTGAAACTAATAAAGGAAAGAAATAATACTCTTTCCTTTTACTATATTAAAATAAGGTAGGATTTATTAATGATAAAAATACTTAAATATTTAAAGAAGTATAAATGGTCGGTAGTATTAGTTATATTTTTTATTGCTGTTAGAGGAATTTTAGAACTATTATTACCAAATTATATGGCTAAACTATTAGGACAAGCCATGGAAGATAAAACTGAAACATCAATTAATGGGATTGGTGATTTTTTCAAACTATTTAACTCATCTGAATGGCAACCTATATTTATAACAGCAGGTATAATGTTAGTGATAATTATTTTTATTATAATTTTAACAATTCTTTCAAGATACTTTGAATCGAAAGTAGCTTCAGGGTTTGCTATGGAATTAAGAAGAGAAGTTTATAAAAAAGTGGAATCTTTTTCACTAGATGAAATGGATTATTTTACTGTCTCATCATTAATAACAAGAACTACTAACGATATTCAACAATTACAAGGGTATGTAAACTTTATTTTAGGTTTTTTGTTTTTACAACCAATTATGGCGATTGGAGCAATCGTTATGGCAATTAGAATTAATGCTAGTTTATCTCTTGTTTTAACAGTTTCTTTAGTATCGCTTTTAATTATATTAATTACAATATTTGTAATAATATTACCTTATTTTGCAAAAATGCAAAAACTAATGGATAAAATGAATTTAGTAACAAGAGAAAACTTAACGGGGTTAAGAGTTGTTAGAGCCCATAATACCCAAAAATATCAAGAAGAAAAAATAGATAAAGTAAACTTAGAAACAAAGAAAATAAATATTTTTGTTGGAAGAACTGCTGGATTTCTTTGGCCAACGCTAGGTTTAGTTTTAGGTCTAACTAGTCTAGCTATAATGTTCTTTGGCGCTAATCATATTAATTTTGAAGCAAGAACAGGTTTAAATCCGGAAGAATTATTGTTATTACAACAATATAGCAGTAGAGCAATTATGTCACTAATGTTTATTACAATGATTTTTATTATGATTCCAAGGGCGAATGTTTCTGCTAACCGAATTATGGAAGTCTTAGATTTAGAACCAAGAATTAAAGAAGAGAGTAATCCAGTTAATTTAGAATTTGAAAAAGCAAGAGGTGAAGTAGTCTTTAATGATGTTACCTTTAAATATATGGATGCTGATGAAGCAGTTATTAAAAATATAAGTTTTAAAGCAGAAGCAGGAAAAACTACAGCATTTATTGGATCAACTGGTAGTGGTAAATCAACATTAATTAATCTGATTCCAAGATTTTATGACGCAACAGAAGGTGAAATATTAATTGATAATATACCAATTAACAAATTATCATTTAATAGTTTATATAGTTTAATTGGTTATGTGCCACAACAAGGTATATTATTTAGTGGAACAATTAGAGATAATATTGCCTTTGGTAAAAACAGCAATGTTGAAACAATTGAAAAGTCTGCAGAAATTGCTCAAGGGAAAGAATTTATTGAATCATTTAATGATAAATATGATTCAAATATTTCCCAAGGTGGTACAAATGTCTCTGGCGGTCAACGTCAAAGGTTATCAATTGCCAGAGCAATTAATAAGAATCCGAAAATATTTATTTTTGATGATAGTTTTTCAGCCTTAGATTACAATACAGATAAAAAATTACGTCAAGCATTAAAAGATGTTGAAGCAACTAAATTAATAGTTGCTCAAAGAATTAATACAATTATTGATGCAGATCAAATAATTGTATTAAATAACGGTGTAATTGAAGGAATAGGTACTCATAAAGAGTTAATGAAAACATCAAAAGTTTACCAAGAAATTGCTTATTCACAATTATCTAAGGAGGAGTTAGAAGATGAGTAAAAACACAAAAGCAAGTAACCCTAAAAAAATGCCTCCAGCACCAAGAGGCCGTGGTGCAAATTTTGGTAAAGCGAAAGATTTAAAAGGGACTTTATTAAAATTAAACAAGTATTTAAAAAGATATTACTTTAAAATATTTTTAGCAGCACTACTTGCAATAATTGCTGCATTAATGACTGTTTTAGGACCATACATGGTTGGGTTAATTACTACAGAGATTACTGCAGCATTTAGAGAGTCTAGGCCACTTGGTTTAATAAACTTTATTGGATTAGATTTAACTATGAACATGTTAGCATTATTAATTGTTGTTGTTTATGTTGTTAGTTCATCATTTAACTATTTACAAAATTTTTTATTAATTGGTATGACTCAAAATTTAACTTATACACTTAGGAAAGACTTAACTAATAAAATTAATAAATTGCCACTAGCATATTTTGATAAAGAACCATTTGGTGAGGTATTATCTAAAGTAACTAATGATGTTGATGTTATTAATCAAACATTAAACCAAAGTTTATCAGAAATATTTAGAGGGTTCACATTAATCGTTACAATGATTGTTATTATGTTTGTCCTAAACTGGATTCTAGCATTAATCGTTTTAACAACAACGACAATTTCATTTTTCGCAGCAAGATTCTTTATTAAAAGATCACAAAAATACTTTAGAATGCAAGCAAGTTCATATGGACAGTTAAGTGGCCATATTGAAGAGATATATAGTGGTCAACAAGTAGTAAGAGTATTTCAATATGAAGATGTTGCTGAAAAAAGATTTAATGAAATTAATGAAGATATGTTTGTAACTGCTTTAAAATCACAGTTTATCTCAGGGATTATGATGCCGGTTCAGTTTTTCTTAAGTAATATAGCTTACGTATTAGTAACATTCGTTGGAGCAGTTTTATATATTGTTGGAGCAATGGATATTGGATTAATTCCAACCTTTATTCAATATACAAGACAAATTAACCAGCCAGTTCAATCAGTTGGTAACATTGCAAACGTACTTCAACAAACAGCAGCATCAGCTGAGAGAGTGTTTTCTCTTCTGGAAGAAAAAGAGGAACCTTCTGAGGAAGAAAAAACAAAAGTTGTTGAAAATGTTAAAGGTAATGTAGAATTTAAAGAAGTATACTTTAACTATGAAAAAGATGTACCAGTAATTCAAGGTTTTACTGCCAAAGTAAAAGCTGGTCAAACGGTTGCAATCGTTGGACCAACAGGAGCAGGTAAAACAACGATGGTTAATTTACTTATGAGATTTTATGACCTAGATAGTGGTAGTATACTAATTGATGGTGTTGATATTTTTGAAATGAAAAGAAACAATGTTAGAGAACTATTCGCAATGGTTTTACAAGATACTTGGTTATTTGAAGGAACTATTTTGGAAAACTTAACATATGGTGTTAATGCTACAATTGATGAAGTTAAAGAGGCAGCAAAACATTCACAAGTTGATCACTTTATTAATTCACTTGCGGGTGGTTATGACTTTATATTAACTGAAGGTGGAACCAATATTTCGCAAGGACAAAGACAATTACTTACGATTTGTCGTGCGATGTTAAGAAATAGTCCAATGTTAATACTTGATGAGGCGACATCAAACGTTGATACTAGAACAGAAGTGTTAATTCAAGAAGCAATGGAAAACTTAATGCAAGGAAGAACAAGTTTCGTAATTGCGCATAGACTTTCAACCATTAAAAATGCCGATGTTATCTTAGTTGTAAAAGACGGAAATATTATTGAACAGGGAACACACTATCAGTTATTAAGTGAAAAAGGCTTTTATTCACAGCTTTATTTAAGTCAATTTGAAGGATAATATTATAGGGACCTTCATTGGTCCCTATAAATTAACATTTTTATAAATTTTCTTCATTTTGCTCTTTACTTTTATCAGTAACTAAGATATAATAATATATGGCTTTAAAACTAAATATGTTCGCGTAGCTCAGCAGGATAGAGCAACAGCCTTCTAAGCTGTCGGTCAGGGGTTCGAATCCCTTCGCGAACGCCACTTTAAAGTTAAGAAAATGCTACGGTGAAACGTGGCATTTTTTCATTTTTAGAGGTCATTTTAGTTAATATTTGGCTAAAAACCTCTTTTTTTATTTATTTTTCGAATCCCTTCTAAATCGTAGGTGATGTATTTACATAATGCATCACGTTTTCAATTAAGAGGCTATTCGAGTTTATTAGTAGTTTTTAACATTCCATTTAAAAGGCTATTCGAGTTTATTAGTAGTTTTTAGTGTTCCGTTTAAGAGGCTATTCGAGATTTGATAATTTTCAATTAAGAGGCTATTCGACTTAAATTTTATCAAACATCAAGAAATTTGCAAGTTTACTTAGTTTATTCCGGAATTTTTGATATAATATATTATAAGAAGTGCTAGGAGGAATAATATGAATTTAAATGCTGAACAAAAACAATTAATCATAGATATGATTAAGGAAAACAAGAAACTACCTGATAACTTACAGGAAGTTCTTTTTGATAAAGAAGTTTCAGAATATGAACTCAAGTATGCTGGAAAAATGAGAAAAGAAGATCTTTTGGCTAATCAAGACGGTACCTTTCCATTACCATTACAAACAGACAGAATTTTTAATGGTGAGAGATACGAAGGCTTCGAAGATAATTGGAAAAATCTATTAGTTTTTGGAGATAATTTACAATTTTTAAAAACAATATATGAAAATAAAGACCCTCTGATTAAAGATAAAGTTAAAGGTAAAGTAAAATTAATATATATAGACCCACCTTTTGCAACATCTGACGAATTTACTGATAGGCTTGGAACAAAGGCATATAATGATAAGAAAAAAGGTGCAGAATTCATTGAGTTTATAAGAAGACGTTTAATTTTAGCTAGAGAAATATTGGCTGATGATGGATATATTGCTGTTCATCTTGACCAAAAAATGAACAGTTACATAAGAGTAATCCTTGATGAAGTTTTCGGGAAAAACAATATGATTAATGAATTAATTTGGCGATATTTTATGGGAGGAAAATCTGTAAATTTCTTTTCAAAAAAACATGATACAATTTATGTTTATAAAAAGACAACTAAGCCAGACATGATTATTCCTGATAGAGAAAGAGTTTTAGAAAGCAAACCTAGTCTTAGTAGTACAAATAATACCATGCGAGAATACGAAGGAGTGGAAACAAGAACTGGGGAAAAAAGAATGTTTTATACCAGTACTGTTAAACAAGACGACGTTCTAGAAATCTCTGGTGTTTTCAATTTAAGTAAGGAATATACTCCGTACCCTACTCAAAAACCTGAGGAACTCATTAGCGTATTAATAAATGCTATGACAAAAGAAAATGATATAGTCTTAGACTTTTTCGGAGGATCAGGAACTACTATGGTGACGGCTGAAAAACTAAATAGAAGATGGATCACATGTGATTTAGGTAAACTATCATATTTCACAATGCAAAAAAGATTGTTGCAAATATCACAAACGAATTCATTGATTAACCCAGGTAAAGATTACAACAAAAACCCTAAATCATTTGTAACTGCAAAATTAGGTATGTATGATTTACAAAAAACTTTAGAAATGGATATGGAAAAATACAAAGAGTTTGTCTCTCAACTTTTTGAATTTGATAGGGAAGAAAACTATATTAATGGAATGCAGTTTGATGGAAGAAAGAAAAGATATCCAGTCAAAGTTTTTGATTATAAAAAATATCAAGATGTGTCAATTGATGAAACTTATTTAAAAAACATGATAAACGCTCTTGGTACGAGTGCTCCTAAAGAAATTTATATTGTTAGCCCAGCTACAAAAGTAAACTTTATAGCAGACTATGAGGAAATAGGAGATACTAGATTTTATTTCTTAAAAGTGCCTTATGAAATGATTAGAGAATTACACGAAATTTCTTTTGTTAACTTTATTCAACCGAGAAATAAGGGTGATGTAAATGAAATAGAAGAAATGAAAGGATTTCAGTTTGTTAACAAACCAGAAATTGAGTGTGAATTAATTTCTAAAGATAACATAGTCACTTTTAAAATAACAAAGTTCAAGAGTTATTCAATTAAGCAGGGTATAATTGATGATTTTTCTACACTATCAAGTATATATGTTGATTTCGATAATAATAATGATGTTTTCGTTATGGACGATGTAAGATTTTGGAATGAGATTGCAAGTAAAAGAAAAGCAGATAGCGATACAGAAGTTGTTTATAACAAGAATGAAAAAATTAGCTTCATAAAATGGGAGTTTCCAAAAGATAAAATAGGATCTGCTCCTGTATTTATTGTTTCTGATATTTTTGGTAATGATATTGTAGTCAAACCAATCAGGAGGGAAATTTTACTATGAAGAATAGAGTTTTTAAACAAAGCGACCTTATTCTAAAAGTAACTAATCATTTTAATAAAGAAAAGTTGAATTTGTCTGAATGGAATTGGTTTTTAGATGTACTTTGTGGAAATAGAGAATACCAAAAAGAGGCTATTTTGAATTCAATCATTTTTTTAGCCTCTAAAGAATATGACAAAACTGAAGATTTAGTTATTGAGAATTATAATAAAAATGACAATCTAAAAATAAAGTATCCAAATATAAAACATTATTTA
>Ga0209075_1003087_pt1 | contig 14117 bp, 12 predicted proteins | sample Stecom2011_FD_187523 | JGI IMG/M metagenome (GOLD analysis project Ga0209075, IMG submission 187523) | Agricultural soil microbial communities from Utah to study Nitrogen management - Steer compost 2011 (SPAdes) (version 2) | ecosystem: Environmental > Terrestrial > Soil > Agricultural land... | reverse complement strand
GTCGCTTTGCCATGCACCAGACAAGCACCGATGGGGAAACCATTGCCCAAGCCTTTGGCCGTGGTTACCACGTCCGCCTGCACGCCAAATTGCTGGCAAGCAAAGTAACTACCGGTACGACCATTGCCGGTTTGAATCTCATCTAACATCAGCAACCAGTCGAGCTCATCACAAATTTCCCGCAGACCACTGAGGTAGTCGTCGCTGGGCACGTGAAGGCCGCCTTCGCCTTGTATTGGCTCAACTAAAATAGCGCTGATTTGTGGGTTGCTGGCGGCGACGTTGCGAACCGCTTCGAGGTCATTAAACGGCACTCGTACAAAGCCTTCTACCAAAGGTGTAAAGCCTTCTTGTGCTTTGCGATTGGCGGTGGCCGACAGGGTCGCCAAGGTGCGGCCGTGGAAGGCGCCGTCCATGACAACGATATGGGGGACATCAATGTTTTTACGGTGCCCGTGCAGGCGCGCTAACTTAATCGCGGCTTCGTTTGCTTCCGCACCGGAGTTAGAGAAGAACACCTTGTCCATGCCGGTGGCACGGCACAGCTTTTCTGCCAACGCTTCCTGCCGCTCAATGCGATACAGATTAGAGGTGTGCATCAGGGTGGCGGCCTGCTTAGCGATCGCCTCGCTGACGGCAGGATGGCAGTGGCCAAGGTTGCACACGGCAATACCAGCGACACCATCGAGCCAGCGCTGACCACTGTCATCATAGAGCCAGCAGCCTTCGCCGCGGCTAAACATGAGTGGCTGGCGGGCATAGGTGGGCATCAGAAACTGATCGTTACTGCTGCTGTTGCTATCGGCGTTGCTATTGCTCATTGCTGGCTCCGGGACGGCTGTGTCCTGAAACGAAACGGTCCTGAAACGAAAACGGCAGCCAGAGCTGCCGAGGGGAAGGCGGATGATAGCTGCCTGATTTCGGTGCTGCAATGTTGTTGGCGGCAGGCTTTCCTTGCTTTGCGGGCGAGTTAGGCAGAATGATGGCGCAAACAAGAACCATTTGCATTGAGGGGCTTGTATAAATTATTATTCCGCCATCTTTGACCTTGTTAGACGTTACTTGTGGAGAAAGTTATGGAGAGCTTTAGGCCGAAAGCCCTGCTCGTGGCTATGGTTGTATTGCCGTTTGCGGGTAGTGTGCAAGCAGAACAGGTCGCAACGACGGAAAGTAAGAGTAATAAGCGTCTGCTCAATGAAGTGGTCATTATTGACAGCGCGGTCGATCCAGCAGCGCAAACCGGTGCGTCCTATAAGGTGACCAAGGAAGAGCTGGAGCAGTTTGGCTATACCGACATCAACCGCATTTTGCGTGATGTGCCTGGGGTCTACATTCAAGAAGAAGAAGGCTTTGGTTTGCGTCCCAATATCAGCATTCGTGGCGCAGTGGCCAAGCGCAACAGCAAGCTCACCATGATGGAAGACGGTGTGCTGATTGCGCCGGCGCCCTACGCAGATCCAGCCGCTTACTACTTTCCCTACTCTGGCCGCATGAGCGGTATTGAGATACTAAAAGGGCCGGAAGTGCTTCGTTACGGACCGCATACGGTGGGCGGTGCAGTAAACCTTCTGAGCACACCGATCCCGGATGCAGAGCAGGGTCAGGTGGACGTTGAGACCGGCACCTTTGGCAATCAAAAAACCCATGCGTGGTATGGCAGCCAAGAGGGCCAGTGGGGCTTTTTGGTTGAGACCTATCGGCACAACAACAGTGGTTTCCAGCAGATTGATGGCTCCAACCGTGATACCGGTTTTGCCATCCAGGACCATGTGGTGAAGTTGCGCTGGCGCAGCAGTGCCAATGCGACCTTTGCTCAGCAGGTGGACCTGAAAGCGCAGTACTCCGAAGAAGTATCGAATGCTTCTTATATCGGTCTGACTGATGCGGATTATCGCGCCAACCCGACTCGCCGCTACGGCTTGACCGAGCTGGACCAGATGAACAATCGGCACAGCTTATTCCAGCTGCGCCATCAGATTGCGCTGGCGGATGAAGGCGTGTTGACCAGCTCGATCTACCGCACCGATTTTTTCCGTGACTGGTACAAAGTCAGTGATATTAACGGCCAAGGGGTGGGCGGCTTTCTCTATGACGCCAACACCGATGCCGCCAAGCAAGACATTTTAGATGGTGTCGCGGCCGCTACGATAAGGGTCAAGAGTAATGCCCGCGACTACTTTGGTCAGGGCATACAAAGTGAGTACAGCGATGCCTTTTATGTTGGCTCGGTGCGGCATGAATGGCTGTTTGGTGCGCGCTACCACGAGGATGAAGTCAGCCGCTATCAACCGGCTGATACCTTCAGCCAAGACGCCAATGGCAACTTGAGTTATGTCAGCACCAGTGTTGTTGGCGCCGGCGATAACCGTGTTGGCGAAGCGGAGGCGTTGTCTTTCTGGGCACAGGATCGAATGATTCTAGATCGTTGGCAGATAACCACACTGCTGCGTTATGAAGACATCAAGACGCTGGAGACGCGCTACTCCGATGGCAAGCCTCGCAAAGTAGTGTCAGGGACACCGAAGCGTTTTAACACCGATGAGCTGATGGCCGGTATTGGCGCAACCTATGCCTTGACCGAAGAAGTGACGCTGCTAGGTGGTGTGCATCAGGGCTTTACTCCAGCGGGTGCGGGGGCAACAACCCAGCCTGAGGAAAGTGTTAACTGGGAGTTGGGCGGCCGTTACCGCAGTGGCGATCGTTCCGTTGATGCGATTGCCTTCTTCAGTGATTACTCGAATATCGTCCAAGACTGTACGGTAGCCGCGCCTTGTACTGGTGGCGTGACAACGGGTTCTACGCAAATTGGTGAGGCTGAAGTGTTCGGCCTTGAACTGGCTTACCGCGATGTGCTGTATCGTCGTGGCAGTTGGTCGGTGCCAGCACGACTGACCTGGACGTGGACCGATGCCGAAATCAGCGGCAGCGCGATCAGTGGCAGTGGTGATCCCAATATTGCCGAGTCTGGAGATGGGCTTCCTTACCTAGCAGAGCAGATGGTGGCGGTGACGGTTGGATTGGATAACGGCACCGGCTGGGCATCCTATCTGAGCGGTACCTTGCGTGATGGTGTTTGTATTGCTTATGGCTGCGGTCGGGTGAATGACCCGCTGTTAGGTACTGATACCTTCTGGACGTTTGATCTGGCCAGCCATTATCAGCTGACCCAGAATGCCGAAGTGTATGCCCGTGTTGAGAACCTGCTGGACGAGCAAGCGATTGCTTCTCGTAGCCCCGCAGGAATTAGAGTGAACATGCCGCGCTACGCTGGCGTGGGTTTTAAGGTTAGCTTTTAACTAGCGAGTAATAATTAGGGGCTGAAAGGCCCCTTTTGCTAGGCGCAGACTAATACCCACACAGTTTGCGTGAGGTGTTCCAGCGGTGGGTTTGCTACAATGCTGCCCCTTGGCCCTGAGGAGTCCGCTATGGATATCATGCAAGTTATTAAAGAACAGATCGAAGGCAACCCAGTCATTCTCTATATGAAAGGGACGCCACAGTTTCCACAGTGTGGTTTTTCTGCTCAGTCGGTAGAGGCGATGACCGCCGTTGGCCAGCCATTTGCGTATGTGAACATTCTGGAAGCACCTGAAATTCGTTCCAGCTTGCCGAAGTACGGCAACTGGCCAACCTTTCCACAGCTGTGGGTAAAGGGTGAGCTGGTCGGCGGTAATGATATTTTGCAGGAGCTGCAGCGCAGCGGTCAGCTGGCTGAGATAGTGAAAGCAGCAGTTGAAGCGCCGGCTGATGGTGCTTAAGTAAAAGCGAGTTGTTTGCTTGGCCGCGGTGCTAGTTAACTTTAGTGTCGATTAGCTGGCAGCAAGAAATAAAAAAGGGCGGAAATAATTTCCGCCCTTTTTTATTTTTCATCCGTTCTTAGGCCGTCAGCTTAACCACCAAACTCTTTACTAAAATCCATATCGTCACTTTGTGGCTTGACCGGATTTTTTGCCAGTGTCGGTGGCATGTCTACCGGCGGCAGCGGCGGCCAGCCACCCAATGCATGCCAGTGATTAACCACGGTGCAAAACAGTTCAGCGGTGCGCTGGGCATCATATAAAGCCGAGTGTGCTTCACGTTGATCAAATGGAATGCCCGCCATTTCGCAGGCTTTGGCTAGCACGGTCTGACCAAAGGCGAGGCCAGCCAAGGTGGCAGTGTCAAAGCAGGAAAACGGATGAAACGGGTTGCGCTTATGGTTAATGCGCGTGGCTGCGGCTTTGACAAAGTCATTATCAAAAAAGGCATTGTGGCCGACTAACACGGCACGATTGCATTCGGCCAAGCGCAGGGCTTCGCGTACGGCATCAAAAATATTGTTGATAGCGATGGACTCCGGTACTGCGCCGCGTAGCGGGTTGTGCGGGTCAATGCCGGTAAACTCTAGGGCGGCGGGTTCCATATTGGCGCCGTGGAAAGGCTCCACGTGATAGTGCAGGTAGCGACCCGGTTGCAGGCGGCCGTCATCGTCTATGTCGATCAGCACTGCAGCAACTTCTAGCAAGGCATCGGTGCGGCAGTTGAAACCACCGGTTTCCACATCCACCACGACGGGCAGAAAACCACGGAAACGGGTGGCAAGAGAGGCATTTTGATCAGTCATGAGGGCTCCAGTTAGGGCGCCTATGCTAACCGATCGTGGGCAGGGAGAAAAACGTAGCAGCACAGAAGCACGCATGGGTGCATGGATAACTGTTCGCCGGACCCCTACAATATGCGCCCTGTTTAACCGAATTTGTCACCACGGAGTGCACATGTCCGATATCAAGAAGGTGGTTTTAGCCTATTCTGGGGGTTTGGATACCTCTGTCATCGTTCGCTGGTTGCAGGAAAACTATCAGTGTGAGGTGGTGACCTTTACCGCCGATATCGGTCAGGGCGAGGAAGTGGAGCCTGCACGGGCCAAGGCGCAAGCCATGGGCGTGAAGGAAATCTACATTGAGGATCTGCGCGAGGAGTTTGCCCGCGATTTCGTTTTCCCAATGTTTCGTGCCAACACCGTGTACGAAGGTGAGTACCTGTTGGGCACCTCTATTGCGCGTCCGTTGATTGCCAAGCGTTTGATTGAGATTGCCAACGAAACTGGTGCTGATGCGATTTCCCATGGCGCCACCGGTAAGGGTAACGACCAAGTTCGCTTTGAGCTGGGCGCCTATGCGCTGAAGCCCGGTGTTGCTGTGATTGCGCCTTGGCGCGAGTGGGATTTGAACTCCCGTGAAAAGCTGATGGCTTACTGCGAAGAGCACAATATCGAAGTGGACTTCGCCAAGAACAAAAAGAAATCGCCGTATTCCATGGACGCTAACTTGCTGCATATCTCCTATGAGGGCGGCAACTTGGAAGATCCTTGGTGGGAGCCAGAAGAAGACATGTGGCGCTGGAGTGTCAGTCCAGAAGCCGCGCCTGAGGAGCCGACCTACATCACCCTGAGCTATGCGAAGGGCGACATCGTTGCCATCGATGGCAAGCCAACCAGTCCAGCAGAAGTGTTGCAGCAGCTCAACACCATTGCGGGCGCTAACGGTATTGGTCGTCTTGATCTGGTGGAAAACCGTTACGTGGGTATGAAGTCACGGGGCTGCTACGAAACGCCTGCAGGCACCGTGATGTTGCGTGCTCACCGAGCCATTGAGTCGCTGACTTTGGATCGCGAATCGGCCCATCTAAAAGACAGCATCATGCCTAAGTATGCCGAGCTGATTTACAACGGCTACTGGTGGTCGCCAGAGCGCTTGGCACTGCAGCAGCTGATTGATGCGACGCAAGAGTACGTTAACGGTGATGTGCGCTTGAAGCTGTATAAAGGCAACGTCAGCGTGGTTGGCCGTCGCTCTGAGGACAGTTTGTTCGATGCCTCTATTGCCACCTTCGAAGACGATGCCGGTGCGTACAATCAAAAAGATGCCGAAGGCTTTATTCGCCTGAATGCATTGCGCTTGCGCATTGCGGCGAAGAAAGGTCGTCGCATGCAGTAGCACGGTTATTTGCAACAGCACCATCGGGTTAGCTTGACCTTGACCCAGAAAACGCCCGACTCTAGTCGGGCGTTTTTGTAGGGCTGCAGTCAGCCTATACGCCCTACTAGCCACTCATGGCCCCTGATGTATCGCTACAGGAGAGAGACATGCGAATTCTTCACACCATGCTGCGCGTCGGTGACTTGGACCGCTCCATTGAGTTTTATACTGACGTGTTGGGGATGCGCTTATTGCGCCGCAAAGATTACCCAGAAGGTCGTTTCACTCTTGCCTTTGTCGGTTATCAGGAAGAAGCAGAAGGCGCAGTTCTTGAGCTGACCCACAACTGGGACACGAACAGCTACGAGCTGGGCAGTGGTTATGGCCATGTGGCCTTAGCCGTGGAAGATGTGTATGCCGCCTGTGATCGTATTCGCGCTAAGGGTGGCAACATCGCCCGTGAGCCAGGACCAATGAAACACGGCAGCAGTATTTTGGCTTTTGTGGAAGATCCGGATGGCTACAAGATTGAGTTGCTGGAAGAAAAGCGCGCGGATTAAAGAGGCCGAGCCAAACATTAGAACTCAGCGACAGTGGCTTGCCTTGTGGCAATAACAAGCAGTGTTTTTCATAGGCAATCAGCATGAAAATAATTGGCTGGCGAGAATGGGCAGCACTGCCTGACCTGGGCATTGAACAGATTAAGGTAAAAGTGGATACCGGCGCGCGCACCTCGGCGCTGCATGCCTTTGAAGTCAATACATGGTTTGACGGTGAGCAAGAATGGGTGCGTTTTCGCATTCATCCGCTGCAAAAAAACAATGAGCTGATTAAAGAGTGTGTCTGTCCTGTGCTGGAGCGACGCCAAGTCACTGACTCCGGCGGACATCGAGAAGAGCGGATAGTAATTCGCAGTGACCTCATTATGGGTGAGCGTCGTTGGCCTATCGATATCACCTTAACGGACCGAGAGAGCATGAAGTTTCGCATGCTGCTAGGTCGCACTGCGATGGAAGGCTTGTGTGTTGATCCGAATAATTCTTATCTGCTGGGCGTGAAAAAACGCCATGAGAAATAAGTATGAAAATCGCTATTTTGTCGCGTAATAAAAATCTTTACTCCACTCGCCGCTTGGTTGAAGCGGGAGAGCTGGCCGGCCACGAAATGCATGTTATTGATACGCTGCGTTGCTACATGAGCATGGCTTCACATAAGCCAGAAATTCATTACCGCGGCCAGGTGCTAGAAAACTTTGATGCAGTTATTCCTCGTATTGGTGCCTCGGTTACTTTTTACGGCACGGCGGTACTGCGTCAATTTGAAATGATGGGTGTGTTCCCGCTGAACGAGTCAGTGGCGATTACTCGCTCACGGGACAAGCTGCGTTCATTGCAGTTGCTGGCGCGTAAAGGTATTGGCATGCCGGTGACCGGCTTTGCTAATGCCCCAGATGATATTCCTGACCTGATCAATATGGTCGGTGGTGCACCATTGGTAATTAAATTGCTGCAAGGCACGCAAGGTATTGGTGTGGTGCTGGCGGAAACGCGGCAGGCGGCAGAGTCGGTGATCGAAGCGTTTATGGGACTGTCTGCCAACATCATGGTGCAAGAATATATTCACGAAGCAGGCGGTGCCGATATTCGTTGTTTTGTCGTGGATGGAAAAGTTGTCGCAGCCATGAAGCGTCAGGGTAAAGAGGGCGAGTTTCGCTCTAACCTGCACCGTGGCGGCAGCGCAAGCTTAGTCAGAATTACCCCAGAGGAACGCGCCACTGCGACACATGCCGCTAAGGTAATGGGGTTGAACGTGGCCGGTGTTGATATTTTGCGCTCAGAACGCGGGCCGCTAGTGTTGGAAGTTAACTCTTCACCAGGTTTGGAAGGTATTGAAGGGGCGACAGGCAAAGACGTTGCCGGCTTGATTATCAAGTTTGCCGAGCGCAATGCCCGCCCACATCGTACCGGTACCAAAGGAAGTCGAGGATGAGCACAGCAGATAAAGCGAAGACGAAAAAAGCCAAAGCCAGCACTGTGCCTCCTTTCGAGTTGGCCGGCGTTCAGGTGTTAGCAGGGCAGCGCACCGTTGTCGAAATGCCGGCAGCGCAGCTGTATACCAACACGCCACTCAACATTCCGGTGCATGTCGTCCATGGCCGACAGCCAGGCCCGGTGCTGTTGGTTTGCGCTGCCATTCATGGCGATGAGCTTAATGGTGTCGAAATTATTCGCCGCCTATTGGCTGCAACTAATTTACGAAACTTGCGCGGTACCTTAGTTGCCGTACCGGTGGTTAACGTCTTTGGCTTTATTCATAAGTCTCGTTATTTACCTGATCGCCGCGACCTTAACCGCTGCTTTCCCGGTTCGGAAACGGGCAGCCTTGGCGCACGCATGGCGTGGTTGTTTAAGAATCAGGTATTGGATCTGTGTAGCCATGCTATCGATTTGCATACCGGTGCGGTTTATCGCAGTAACCTGCCGCAGATCCGTGCCAACCTGAAAAGTGCGGCCACTGCGGAAATGGCCAAAGCCTTCGGTGTGCCGCTGGTGCTTAACTCGGTGCTGCGTGATGGCACCTTACGTGAAGTTGCTGAGGCGCAAGATATTCCAGTGATTACCTATGAAGCTGGTGAGGCGCTGCGGTTTGATGAGGCCAGCATTCGCGCCGGTGTACGTGGAGTCACGAATGTGATGCGCCATCTGGATATGTTGCCGCAGCCACGTAAAGCGGTGCAGCGGATAGAGCCGGCAGTTGCGAACAGCTCAACTTGGGTACGGGCCGAGCGTGATGGGGTCTTCCGGCCTTTGGTGGCGTTGGGCGCACGGATCAAAAAAGATCAGTTGCTCGGGCGTATTAGCAGTCCTTTTTCTGCGGATGAAATGGAAGTTATTTCACCCTGCGCTGGCATTTTGGTGGGTCGTGATAACTTGCCGTTAGTGAATGAAGGTGAGGCGCTGTTCCATATTGCCCGCTTCGATGAAGTGCAAGAAGTGGCTCAACAGGTACAAGACTTTGCCGCAGACATTTTGGAAGGCATGGCGGTAGGGGTGACCAAAGAGCTGCCTATCGCACCTTAACTGTGTCGGCTTGCTGATGGGTCGCCCAGAAGCTAATAGTCTGGGCGTTGACTCATCGGCATTTCGCACAGGTCTTCGATAATGCAGCTACCACACTTGGGCTTGCGTGCCACACAGGTGTAGCGGCCGTGGAGAATTAGCCAGTGATGGGCGTCCAGTTTGAACTCATCGGGGATGACACGCTCCAGTCGTTTTTCCACTTCTAACACATTTTTACCCGGCGCGATTCTGGTGCGGTTTGATACCCGAAAAATATGTGTGTCCACCGCAATGGTGGGTTGGCCGAAGGCGGTATTCAGCACTACGCTGGCCGTTTTTCGGCCGACACCGGGCAGCGCTTCCAGTGACTCTCTGTCCTGTGGCACTTCGCCGTTGTGGCGCTCTAGCAGTAGCTGGCAGGTCTTAATGACGTTCTCGGCTTTGGTGTTAAACAGGCCGATCGTTTTGATGTACTTCTTCAGGCCATCGACACCCAAATCGGCAATGGCTTGCGGTGTATTCGCCACAGGGAAAAGTTTGTCGGTGGCTTTATTGACGCCCACATCGGTTGCTTGAGCAGACAGCGTCACCGCCACCAACAGCTCGAACGGTGTGGAGAAGTTCAGCTCAGTGGTGGGGTTAGGGTTTTCATTGCGCAGCCGAGTAAAAATCTCGATCCGCTTTTCGCGATTCATCTGTCACTCCATGGCCGTGGCGCTTGATTATGCCACGGTGCCGGTGGTGCGCACTCGGCGACTGGTTTTTGGCTCGCTGTCAGCACGCCGCTTGGCGGCATCTTTCAGGCGCTTATCGATGATGTTTTTGCCAGCAATGATTAAGCCAAGACCAATAAACGCACCGGGTGGCAGCACTGCCAGTAAAAAGCCGCGGTAGTTTTCAAACAGGGTAATCTGCCAGCTTTGCGCCATTGGCCCAAACAGCAACTGCATGTTGCCAAACAGGGTGCCGCTGCCGAGCGCTTCGCGCATGCCGCCCAGTAGCACCAGTACGATGAGAAAGCCCATGCCCATCATCAAGCCATCTAACATCGCCGGCAAAGGTGCATTTTTTGAAGCAAAGGCATCAGCACGACCCAGCACGGCGCAGTTGGTGACAATCAGAGGAATAAAAATGCCGAGAATTTCATACAGCTCGAAGGTCAGTGCCTGCATCAACATTTCGATCACGGTGACCGCGGCGGCAATAATCATAACGAAGGCCGGCAGTCGCACTGCTGGTGTAACAAAGTGACGAATCAACGATACCGCTAAGTTAGAAATAGCCAACACCACCATGGTGGCCAAACCTAGGCCCAGTGCGTTGACGACACTGCCAGAGACAGCCAGTAACGGACACAGGCCAAGAATTTGTACCGTCGCTGGGTTGTTGTGCCAGAGGCCGTCTAGGCTGATCTTGCGGTAATCAGTCATTGCAGCTCTCCTGATGATCCATGTTGGCAGGCAAGGCAAAGATGTTGTCTTGCTCACGCGCCACATATTGCAAGGTGCGATGAACCGCGCCGATCACCGCGCGCGGCGTAATGGTGGCGCCAGTAAAGGCATCAAAGACACCGCCATCTTTTTTTACTGCCCAGCCACTGCTGGGTGGGTTATTTAGATTCAGCCCGGCAAATACCGTGATCCAGTCTGATTTACGAATCTCAATGCGATCACCTAAGCCTGGCGTTTCATTATGTGGCGGCACGACGCGCACGCCGGTCAGGTTGCCATCGTGATCAACGCCAACCAGCAGGCGAATAGCCCCACCATAACCGTCACCGGCGGTAGCTTGTACCACTAAGCCAGCAGGCTGGCCTTGATGGCGGGCGCGGTAAACGTGGTGGCTGCCGCGACCCAGCAAGGGGTCGGTTACCGTGACGGAATCGGCCAGCAGGCTGTTATCAAATTGTTTGGCCGGGATAACCTCAAGCAGTGAGTTTTTCAGTGCGCGTTCACGGTTGCACTCAATCTGCGGCAGCGTGCTGCTATTGGTGATGGCCAGCAGCGCCGCGGCGCCAATGGCAAACAGCGACAGCACCACGGCATTACGAGTTATGGCGTTGTGCATCATCGGCTCGCCCCTCGTTTTGCTTTGCGGTGGCCGTAGCTGCGCGGCTGGGTGTAGTAATCAATGGTGGGTGCCGCCAAGTTCATTAACAGCACAGCAAAAGCGACTGCGTCTGGGTAGCCGCCGTGGCTACGGATCACCCAAACTAACACACCAATGAGCAGGCCGTAGATCATGCGACCATAACGGCTGGTGGCCGCGCTGACGGGATCAGTGGCAATAAAGAAGGCACCAAACATGGCCGCGCCACTGAACAAATGAAACAGTGGGCTGGCATAGCGCACGCTGTCATACAGCCAGAACGGCAGGGCGATGAGGGCCATGCCGGCCAGCATGCTGACAGGGATATGCCAGTTAATAATTTTGCGCGCGAATAAATAAATGCCGCCCAGTAAAAAAGCGAGATTGACCCATTCCCAGCCGCGTCCGGCGAAGAAGCCGCGCAGAATATCTTGTTGTGCCAGTTGCTCCGCGTTACCGGCCCAGGTGCTGAAGCTGTCGAGCGGGGTGGCACCACTAAAAGCATCGACGCTGATGCTATTGCTGGCCAGCAGCATGCGCAGGGAGTCGAGCCACGCTGGGGCTTCATGGGGGGCAATCCAGCGGGTCATTTCTACCGGGAAGGAAATCAACAGCACCACATAACCGACCATGGCCGGGTTAAAGGGGTTCATGCCCAAGCCACCATAGAGCTGCTTGGCGACGACAATGGCAGCAATGATGCCGATCACTATTAGCCACCAAGGTGAGGTGGGTGGAATGGCGATGGCCAGCAACACGGCGGTGACCACAGCGCTGTAATCGCTTAGAGCAAAGCGGATGTTACGGCCGCGTGCTTTCAACACTGCCGCCTCTGCCAGCAAGGCGCAGGGAATAGCAATCAGCAGATTAAGCAGAGTGCCCCAGCCAAATAGCCAGGTCATCACTGCCACGCCGGGTAGGGTGGCGTAAATCACTTGGCGCATAAAAGCACCAGTGTGATTGGTGCTGCGCGTGGCGTGTGGCGATGTGACGTTAATCAAACTCATGCGTCAGCCAATCCTTGTTCATCAATGGCCGCTTGCAGTGCACCAGCAGCAACGGCGGCTTCGCGCCGTAACGCTTCCAACTCCCGAGTGAGAACGTTGATACGCTCATCGTCGCCGCTGACTTTACTGGCTTCTAGCTCACGCGCTTTATGTCGTGCTGCCGCTTCGGTGCGCGCCGACTCTATTTTTAATGTTTTTAGGTCGCTGCCACTGGCACGGATATCGGCCTTGGCTTGATCCACCAGCACGGCCAGTGCCGCCTTGGCTTTATCCATTTTTACTTTGAAGCGCTCCACTCGCTGATCGAGCTCTTCCAAGTTTTCCGCGCCATCGCGTTGTGCATGCTCGAGCGCCGCGTTGGCTTCTTTGAATTGTTTGTGCGAGATGTTGTAAGCGGTTTTTAGCGCCTTCATTTTTTGTTGGCGAGCGGCGCCATCGTCGGCTTTGTCTGTGCTGCCTGCGGAGGGTGTGGCGGCACTGCTTGGTACTGGCTTAGCTGCAGCAGGTCCCGCATCACGCACCGCCGCTTTGGCCGCATCGGCCTGTGTTTTTAATATTTCCATTTGCCCGCGTAGCGTGGCGACATCGTCGCGACCTTCCGCCTCGGCTTCTTTCAATGCTTTCACTGCTGCTTTGTAAGCAGACGATGCCTGTAACGACGCTTTCTTTAGTGCAGTCACATCAACGCTGGCTGCAGCAGGCGCATTGCCAGCATCGCGTACGGCGGCCTTGGCGCTATCTGCCTCGCTTTTAAGTTGCTCTACTTTGCTGGTCAGGGCGGCAAGCGCGGCAGCATCGGCACTTTCATCGGCCTGCGCCGCTTTTAATTCTTTGACCGCTGCCTTGTAAGCAGAGGAGGCCGCCAGTGAGGCAGACTTCAATGCTGCGATATCGATACCTGCCGCCGCGTTGGGTTTGTTGCCTTCTAGTCGTGCTTTGCGTCGCGCCTCACGCTCGGCTTGCTCGTTTTCTAAACGTTGCTGGCGTGCTTCAAAGCGCTGTCGGGCACGGTCGGCTTTTTGTTGTTCCGCCATGGCGTTGCGCACTTCACCTTTGGCAAAGCGGTAATACTGCACCAGCGGAATATGGCTTGGGCAAACATAGGCGCAAGCACCACACTCGATACAATCCATCAAGTTATGTTGCTGGGCACGCTCCAAATCTTCGTTCTTGGCATACCAATACAGTTGCTGCGGCAGCAGGTCTGCTGGGCAAACATCAGCGCAAGCACCACAACGAATACAGGACTGCTCGAGTGCTGGCGGTGCCAGCTCAGCGTTACTAGCAGCAAGAATACAGTTGCTGGTTTTAACGACAGGAATAGCGGTGCTGTGCAGGGTGAAGCCCATCATCGGGCCGCCCATGACTAAGCGATCAAGACGTTCTAGATCTACCTCGGCAGCTTGCAGCAGGGCGGCGATGGGTGTGCCGAGCAGCACCTCAAAATTGCCCGGTTCACGTAGCGCTTGGCCAGTTAGCGTGGTGACCCGTGAGATCAGCGGCTCGCCATGCACGATGGCACGGTAAATTGCGGCACTGGTGCCGACGTTCTGGCAGACCACACCGACTTGAGCGGGGATGCCGCCGCTTGGTACTTCCTTGCCGGTAAGCAGATAGATCAGTTGCTTCTCGCCACCGGACGGATACTTAGTTGGCACCACGGCAATTTCAATACCGCTGCCTTGCGCTGCCCGACGCATCGCTTCGATCGCCTGCGGTTTGTTATCTTCAATGCCAACGATGGTTTCTTTGCAGTTAATAATGCGCTGAAGAATTTCAATGCCGCCGATAATGTCTGCCGCCCGTTCACGCATCAGCATGTCGTCGGCAGTGATGTAGGGCTCGCACTCTGCGGCATTGATAATTAACTGATCAATGCGGTGCTCTGCTTTGGGGCTGAGCTTTATGGCTGCCGGAAAACCGGCGCCACCCATGCCGGCAATACCTGCTTCGCGCAGTCGTGCTACCAGTGCACTGGGTGGGCAGCTGTCGCGCCAGTCGGGCAA
>Ga0209075_1003086_pt1 | contig 14118 bp, 8 predicted proteins | sample Stecom2011_FD_187523 | JGI IMG/M metagenome (GOLD analysis project Ga0209075, IMG submission 187523) | Agricultural soil microbial communities from Utah to study Nitrogen management - Steer compost 2011 (SPAdes) (version 2) | ecosystem: Environmental > Terrestrial > Soil > Agricultural land... | reverse complement strand
TAGTGACCCCGGAGGGATTCTAACCCACGACCGCTGGAGCCGAAATCCAGTGCTCTATACAGCTGAGCTACGGAGCCATATTTTCCTGATTGAAAGGAAATACAAAAGTAAAATAATATTCAATTGTTAAAAAATTAAGTGAATAAATTATATCTTCGTTTTTAGAAACTTAATAAACAACATTATACACCATGAAATCAATATTATTCACTTCGCTGTTCCTTATATTTTCATTTTCAATTTTTGCTCAAGAGTGTATGAGTGCTGATTACCTTAAAAAAGGTACAAAATGGGAGATGACGAACTACAATAAAAAAGGAAAAAAATCAGGTCTTGTTCAATACGAAGTTTTAAACACCAATCATACCGGATCAAAAAACGCTTGGGAAATACAAGTGGAAACCTTCGACAAGAAGGATGAGTCCCTAAACAAAGGGTCAACAGAAATCGTATGTGAAGATGGTGTTTACAAAATGGACATGAGTCAAATGATTCCTTCAGAGACATTAGAATCACTTAACAGTATGGAAGTTGAAATGGAAGGAACAATGATCAACTTTCCAACCAGTGAAAACCTCGAATTTGAATTAGAAGATGGTTACATCAATATTGCAGCGGCGACTTCTGGAATGGTTGTCATGAGTATTAAAATCTCTACCATTAACAGAAAAATAGAAGGTTTAGAAACTGTAGAAACTGAAGCAGGTACTTTTCAATGTCTAAAAATTACTCAAGACACCAAGATGGAGAACAAAATCATTAGCAGAACTTACTCAAGTGTATCATGGTTCTTACCAGGATTTGGTGTTGTAAAAACTGAGTCATATGATCACAAAGGTAAATTTATGGGAAGTTCAATCTTAAGTTCTTTAACGCGGTAGTTAATCCTCTCCCACAGTTAATTTAAAGCCTATACCATGGATATTTTCGATGGTAACCCTTGGGTCTTCTGCTAAATATTTTCGGAGTTTTGTAATGAAAACATCCAAGCTTCTTCCTACGAAGTAATCATCTTTTCCCCAAACAGCATTTAGCACCAGCTCTCTAGGTACAACTTGGTTTTCAAACTTCCCTAACATTTTAAGAATTTGAGCCTCCTTCTTTGTTAGCTTTTTTTCAAACCCAGGTCCTGTTAAAGTGAAATTTAATAAATCGTAAGTTAAATTTCCAAATTTCATTTCGTCCTCATTTTCCTCACTGATTGTGATATCTACACGTTTTAACAAGGCTCGAACACGTGCTTTAAGTTCAGCAGAGCTAAAAGGTTTGGTCAAATAATCATCACCACCAACATTAAACCCTTTCACCTTATCTTCTGTCATCGACTTTGCTGTTAAAAACAAAATAGGAATGGATTTATCCACTTTTCTGACATCTTCGGCAAGACTGAATCCATCTTTTTTCGGCATCATTACATCGAAAATACACAAATGGTATTTTGACCCGTTAAACCTTTTAAAACCTTCCATTCCATCAGAAGCTAATGTAACATCATATCCTTCCGTTTTGAGTTGATCTGAAATAACAAATCCTAAACTGGTATCGTCCTCAACGAGCAATATTTTTGGTTTCATAACTTTAGTTTTTATTTGTTTGTGGAAGCCAAATCGTAAATGTACTTCCTTCTCCTGGTATACTGTTCAAGCTGATCTTCCCTTTGTGTTTATCCACAATTAACTTAACATAATACAATCCTAATCCAAATCCTTTTACATCATGCTGATCACCAGTGGGCACACGATAAAACTGTTCAAAAACTTGATTTATCTGGTCTTTCGAAATGCCTATTCCCTGGTCTTGAAACTTCACCTCTATTCCGTTCTTTTTGTTCTCTGTAATAATCTTAACCTGGGGAGCATCAACAGAATACTTTACTGCATTATCCATTAAGTTGAACAGTACATTCGTAATGTGTACCATATCCCCTTCTACAACATCATCTTCTGCTTTTAAATCAAGATTAATTTCACCGCCCGACATACTTTGATTAAATCTAAAACTGTCTGCCACCTCTTCAATTAGTTCGTGAATTTCAATTCGTTCAATTTGTAATTCTAGCTCATTTCGGTCTAATTTTGCCATGTTTAGCACCCGCTCTACCTGTTGTTCCAAACGTTTATTCTCTTTAAAAATTACTTCAGCATATTTTTTCAATCGCTCTGGGTCTTTAGTAAAATCTGAAGTCATTAACATTTCACTTGACAATCCAATTGTTGAAATAGGAGTTTTTAATTCGTGGGTCATGTTATTCACAAAATCAGTTTTTACTTCTGATATCCTTTTTTGTCGAATAATAACAGAGATAGAAAAGGCGAAAAAGACCAGTAATATCCCAACAATATAAGCCATATATAGCCAAGGTGATTTTTCAACAATCAAACTATCTGTAGGCTGTGAAAGTAATTCTGGAAAATAAACAGTGAAATAATGTCCATCTCGTTTCCAAGACAATTCTGGTGAAGTCACTCCAAGTGTAGTATCTGTTGCCGGTGCATATAGAGAGTCTCGGCTAAATCGAATCAAATTTCCATAAACAATACTGTCATTATAACAATCGTAAATTCCATATTGAAAGTTTTGCGTAATGTTGTGGTCGTAGAAGGTTCGCTTAAGTAACTGTTCTAAATAATAGGGGTGCAAATTCTCGTTGATGTCTACCAAGAAGTAATTTGAGCTTTTCTGTTTAACTGCCCCGTAAATATCAGAACTATCCACGTAATGGGTTCCAATCTCTTCGACAGCATTTCTTAACGCTACGCGAACCGATTCTTCAAACTGACGAACGTTTAAACTGTCTTGTCGTTCTTGAAGAATTACAGCATCCTTTTGAGCACGAATAGTTCTATTAATCCAAATAACCTGCACCATAAGTATGCTAAAAATCGACAGTACACCGATTATAATTACCGCATTAATGGTTTTTCTATTCATGGTTTAAAAATACTGAGATTTACACTAAAACAATGTAAACCTCAGTAAAAGTATATAATTAATTTGCTGGCCATTAAGACCAACTATTTCAGACTAGTCAATTACCTTAAGCTCTTTACCCACTTTGATGAAAGCAGCAATCGCTTTGTCTAGATGTTCTTTGGTATGCCCTGCCGAAATTTGCGTACGAATTCTTGCTTTTCCTTTAGGTACAACTGGATAAAAGAATCCAATAGCATAAACACCTTCTTTTAGCAAACGATCAGCAAACTCTTGTGACAAAGCAGCATCATAAAGCATAATTGGTACAATTGGAGAATCTCCTTTAACGATATCAAATCCAGCTTTAACAATTGCTTCTTTAAAGTACTTTGTGTTTTCCTCTAACTTATCTCTCAAGGCTGTACTTCCATCTAAAATATCAAATACTTTAATTGATGCACCAACTAAAGAAGGAGCCAATGAATTAGAGAATAAATATGGACGAGAACGTTGACGTAACATATCAATCACTTCTTGACTAGCAACAGTGTATCCTCCCATAGCACCTCCTAGCGCTTTCCCAAGTGTACCGGTAATGATGTCTACCCTGTCCATACAGTTGTAATATTCTGGAACTCCACGTCCAGTCTTACCAATAAACCCAGCTGAATGACACTCATCGCTCATCACTAAAGCGTCGTACTTATCTGCTAAATCACAAATTTCATCCATCTTAGCGAAGTCACCATCCATAGAGAAAACCCCATCTGTGACAATAATTCTATGACGTTGATCTTGCGCTTTTTTCAATTGCTCTTCCAAATCCGCCATATCACTGTGTTTATAACGGTAACGTTGTGCTTTACACAAACGCACTCCGTCAATAATTGAAGCGTGGTTTAATTCGTCAGAAATAATTGCATCTTCAGCACCAAAAAGAGGTTCAAAAACACCTCCATTGGCATCAAAAGCAGCAGCATATAATATAGAATCGTCCTTTCCGTAGAATTTTGCAATTCTTTGTTCTAATTCTTTATGAATATCTTGTGTTCCACAGATGAAACGTACAGAAGACATTCCAAAACCGTGAGAATCCAATGTGTCTTTTGAAGCTTGAATGACCTCTGGGTGAGAAGATAATCCAAGATAGTTATTTGCACACATGATTACGACATCATCTTCTTCCCCGTTTCTAACCTTAACCTCAGCGCCTTGTGGCGTAATGATAACACGCTCTCTCTTATAAACGCCATCAGCCTTAATTTGCTCTAGTTCATTTGCTAAATGATCTTTTATTTTTCCGTACATCTGCTTTATTTTTGTTTCTAACAAAGCTAATCATTTCCGCCCTATTTATGAAGGTTTTACAGGAGAAAAGAGCAGGCTTACTCAAGTGGGTTATAAGTTAGTGCTTATAAGCTATCGCAGAAGGTTAACATGACCTACAATTTCATTTCTGACCAACTTCGTATCTTCATAAATAATCTTCCAAACATAGGTTCCGTCTTGACAAACATGACCATTGTAAGTCCCGTCCCAACCTTCTTCAATGGAGGCCCCTTCGTAAACCACTTCTCCCCATCGATTAAAAATGATTATTTCAAAGTCTACAATATTTCCTCCTTGAACCATAAAAACATCATTAAAGCCATCATTATTCGGTGTAAATGTATTGGGAACATAGATCAAAGATTCGTATTTAATCGCCACCTCATCACTTGCTCTACACCCATTTTCATCGACATAAGTAACAGTATAAACCATTGATTGTGGTGGCGTAGCAATAGGGTCTTGGCAATTCACACACGACAAATATTCTGTTGGTGACCATGAATAAATACCTCCCGAACCACTCCCAATAGCCGACAACGGCACCTCATCACCTGTAAATCCAAAATAATCAGAACTAACATGAAGAATAGGCTCAGGAAAATGATCCACCTCTACTTCCGCTGTGGCAGAACAACCATATTCATCACTTACAATTACAGTATAAGTAGTCGCGTAATCTGGTTGTGCTGTAGTTATAGAGTCATTTGGTGATGCAACACTATGCGCTGGTAGCCATTGATAAGCCACTCCTCCACTCGCCCAAAGATGAACCACCTCTCTTGGACAAACGATTGTATCATTTCCTGCTTGCGGAAACACCTCTTGCAAATCTATATAAATACTGTCGGGAACTGTTCCACAAACATTTGTAAAGTCGATATAATACCAACGACTCTCTGTTGCGGAAATAGTCACTGCAGGTCCAGTAACAGTATTGATTTCAATATTGGGTGACCAAGAAATTATTGGTGCTCCTTCAACAAAAACATCTACAGACTCATCCTGACAAACCCGAATGGTGTCCTCTACAGTTGGAGCCGGAACATCTTGCACCACCACAACATGTATTACTTCAGTTAATATACATCCCTCTGCAGTGGTTATTTCTGCAATAAAATCCATATCTACTTCTGGAGCAACAAGAACTGTATCCTCATCTACTGCTCCAATAATTGCATTTGGGTTTGATGCAGACCATAAATAATCAACACCTCCAGTAACCCATAACTGAACAGTGTCTCCTTTACATATTTCTAAATCATCAATTGATTCGCTCACACCTTCAAATACCTCCAAGGTTAGAGTAAGTGTATCTGTTCCACATGTGTCAGAAACAATTACGGTAAATTCTGTTGTTTCATCTACAGTTGCGATTGGTGTTGGACTTGTGGGATCATCTAAAAAGCTGGCTGGTGACCACTCGTAAACAGATCCTCCTGAAGCCTCCAACCCATAAGGACTTCCCGGACAAGCAGGGTCTGGAGGTTGAACAACCGCCCCATTAAAGTCTCCTATTTCAATCGTTAAATAACTGGTGTCAGATTCAAAACATCCTTCTACATCACTAACGACAAACATCACCTCATAAGTTCCTGTATTTTGATAAAAATGACTCGGTTCAAACGCCGTGCTTGTAGATCCATCACCAAAATCCCAAAAGTAAGCACTTCCATTTTCAGAATCATTTGAAAAATGCGCAGAATCAGGCAAGCATATATAAGGCTCAGGAAGAGAAGTCGCTGAATAAATCGCCCCTAAATCAAATTTCCAAGCAGCTAAATTACAATTTGAACTATTGTTGGTTTCAGAATACGCACCTGGTGTGGTAGTAAATCCATTTGAATTTCCTCCACAAGCTCCACAAACGGCGTGATAAATTCTACCATGCTTATCGAATCGACTTGTTCCTCCATCCACATGATTATAGCTACTGGCTACTCCTCCCATGTAGGTACCATAATTAAGTGCCGTTGCATTTTCAGACAGCACACCAATATAGAAGTTGTTCCCATTTGTATTGGTCTGGTATGCATCTGCAGTTGTTGGAAACCCATTTGAAGTACTTCCTGTGGCTTGAACAGATTGATTGGTTTGTCCTCCCCAACCAGTATAATATATTTCATTACAATTTGAAACTAGAAATGCTGTGGGCGAAATTTCTACCACCCCATTTCCTCCTCCAACAATCGTTGACCAATTTAGAGTCGATAAATCTTGTGAATACTGTCGTATAAATTGTCCTGAATTGGGATTCGAATAGACCCCTGGAGTAATTGGCATTGAGCCAGCTGTTTGTCCGAAGGTATACACCCTGTCTGACTGATCCAATTGCACGAAGAAGGATTGGTCATAAGCATTTGTACCGATGTAAGTCCCGTTCAATATTGCTGAAGTTGTTCCATCCAACTCGGCAACAAATCCATCTGCTTGACCTCCTTGAAAAGTGGCTGTATGTCCTCCTGCAAATGGCAGCCCTGGAGATTTCGTCCCACCACTTACAAAAATATTGTTATTTGATGCCACTTGAATGGAATAACCGGCATCATCTTGATTTCCTCCTAGATAGGTAGACCAAATCAAAGAGGATAAATCCGGAGTCATCTTTGCGACTATTGCATCTTGATTTCCCCCTAGAGTTGCATCCGCTCCATTCACAATTGGAAAATCTGAAGACTGTGTTGAACTGGTAATTAAAACATCTCCAGCCTTGTCCAAAATTATTTCACCCCTAAAAACGTCTCCATAATTATAATTTAAAGTACTGACATTCAACCCGTCGTTTTTCGTTCCTCCAAGATAAGTACTATTCAACAAAGCTGTTCCATCGGCGCTTAACTTAGCAACAATCATATCTGTTCCATTGAACTGGATTGCTATTTGAGTGGTAATTGTTCCACTGTTAAATGTTGTTTGATATGCATTTGCTGACAAGGGAAAGTTCGATGATGCAGTTATTCCAAGAATATACAATTCATCTTGGTCATTGGTAATAATAGAATTTGGTGTTTCATTTCCGTTTCCACCGATATATGTTGAGTACAATAAGTTCGATCCATCACTTGAAAACTTGCTGATTCCAATGTCTATTTTGTAAAAAGAATGTCCTCCATTAAAGGTTTCATCATAGGCTCCTACTGAAACCGGGTAACCAGTTCCAAAGACAATTCCACCAGCATATAGGTTTCCATCATTATCTGGAGCAGCAGTAAATCCCCAATTATCAGAAGTAGAACCTGTAAAAGTCGAAAAAGTTAAACTTGGATCAATAACTAAAGTCTTTGTTGAGTCATAACCATTCGGGAAAAAGTAGCTGACCGTGTCGTTATTCTCCATAAATTTTGCAGCAACCGGCGTGTCCTCTTCAACTTTTGATGCATTCCAAACCATTAAATCATTTTCAAAAATAGAACCAAATCGGGTTTGAATTTCAATTTGGTTTTCATCTACCTTTAACCCATCCATTCCTTCGTAGAATATTTGAATAACACTGGGGTCAACTCCAGGACTTACTTTAAAAGAATATTTAATTTTTTCTGGTGAACTCTCGAGGATCAAATCAATTCCAGGATAAAAATCCAATAGTTCAATCATTTTATACGAATGAATACGAGATTGCCATTTCGAGCTGTCACTGCCCAAAAAATAATTTTCGTAAAACTCTGAGGAATCTTTTTCTATTTTTTCACCTTGCCATGAGGAGTTAACAAAATGACTATGAATTGTATGATGGCTAACACGATCAACACTTCCGCCTGTATGTGCTTCGTGGTAGACATCTCCTAAATCTGAAAGTGCAAACGTAAACTTGTCCTTTTCTACAAAAAAATCACCTTTTACTAATCCAACTTTATACAGAATCTTACTGTCCCATTGACCTCTGTTGGGTTCAAACCAGACATCCTCCCCTTGAGCCAAAAGACCATTGGCTAAAAAGCTAATAAACAAACACATGAATATCAATCGACCCATATTTCAAATATACAAATACTAATAGTTAAAATTAAATTATGGTGTTAAATCTCATTATTTCATCCTGAATAAAGACAGTTTCAAAAGGAGTTTCGTTGCTTTTATGAATTTTAATTCGACACAATATGAGAATTATGCGGTAAAAAGAGATTAATAAACTATTTTTGCACAAGAAAAAACAACAATTCCATGAGTGATGCAATTAAGCATGAGTGCGGTATAGCACTTCTTCGTTTAAAAAAACCTTTAGAATATTACATTGATAAATACGGAACGGCTTTTTACGGCTTAAACAAAATGTATTTGTTGATGGAGAAACAGCACAACCGAGGCCAAGATGGTGCTGGACTAGCTAACATAAAGTTAGACATGAGCCCAGGAGAACGCTACATTTCACGCAGTAGATCTATCAGTTCAAAACCAATTCAAGAAATCTTTACAAACATCAACAGGCGTTTTGAAGAAATTGGAGAGGAACATCCAGAGAAATTAAAAGATGTTGAGTTTTTGAAAAGAAATGCTGGTTTCACAGGAGAGCTTTTTTTAGGACATCTACGTTATGGTACCTCAGGAAAAAACAATCTTGAAAGTTGTCATCCTTTTCTTCGTCAAAACAACTGGATGACGAGAAACCTTGTGGTTGCTGGAAATTTTAACCTTACCAATGTAGACGAACTATTTGATGTCCTCTTAAACTTAGGTCAGCATCCAAAAGAAAAATCAGATACAGTTACTGTTTTGGAGAAAATTGGGCACTTCTTGGATGTAGAAAATGAACAACTTTTCCAACAATATAAAACACAAGGTTACAACAACAGAGAAATCACCTCTAAAATTGCCGAAAGTTTAGACATTCAAAAAATATTAAAACGCGCCTCTGAAGATTGGGATGGTGGCTATACTATGTCGGGACTTCTTGGTCATGGTGATGCATTTGTTTTGAGAGACCCTGCAGGAATTCGTCCAGCGTTTTGGTACGAAGATGATGAAATTTGTGTGGTTACTTCTGAGCGTCCAGTGATACAAACTGCATTCAACTTAAAGAAGGAAGACATTAAGGAGCTCACTCCAGGACACGCTTTAATTGTAAAAAAGAATGGAAAAACTACCGAAGTAGAAATCAATACACCTACAACGAGAGCAGCATGTTCATTTGAACGCATCTACTTCTCTAGAGGAAATGATTACGACATCTACAACGAAAGAAAATTATTGGGTCAGTTATTGATTCCGCAAATCATAAAAAGCATCAACAACGAGTTAGACAACGCTGTCTTCTCCTTCATTCCAAACACTGCTGAAATGTCCTTCTACGGCATGATGAAAGGTTTAGAGGACTTCCTAAATATTGAAAAAATGGAAGCGATCAAAGCCTTGGGAAGCGAAATGTCTGATGAAAAGCTAAGCAAAATCTTAACCCGTAAAACACGATTCGAAAAAATCGCCATTAAAGATGCGAAACTAAGAACTTTCATTACTCAAGAAGATTCTAGAGATGATATGGTTGCTCACGTTTATGACATCACTTACGGTACCGTTAAGCGCAATGAGGACAACCTTGTTGTTATTGATGACTCTATTGTTCGTGGAACCACTTTGAAACAAAGTATTTTAAGAATTCTGGACCGTTTAGAGCCAAAGAAAATTGTAGTTGTTTCTTCTGCACCACAAATTCGTTATCCGGATTGTTATGGAATTGACATGGCAAGAATGAGCGAATTTATTGCCTTTGAAGCTGCAATAGAATTGTTAAAAGAAAGAGGAAAAGCATATATCATCGATGATGTTTACAGAAAATGTAAAGAACAAGCGCTTTATCCAAAGGAACAAATCAGAAATTATGTAAAAGAAATTTACGAGCCCTTTACTGCAGACGAAATTTCAAAGAAAATTGCTGAATTACTTACACCTGTTGGAATGAAATCTGAACTTGAGATTGTTTACCAAACAATTGAAAACCTTCATACAGCATGTCCAAACAATAAAGGTGACTGGTATTTCACCGGAAATTACCCAACCCCAGGCGGAAACAAAGTAGTCAATAAAGCATTTATGAATTACATCGAAGGAAATACGAACAGGGCTTATAGTTAAATCATGAAAAGGCAAACGGCAATATTTTTCTATATTTTAGGAGTTTATGTTGTCCTTCAGTTTGTTTGGTGGGGCTATCACCTAATAGAACTTTCATCTGAGATCAATACACCGGAGTCTCAAAGAAAGAGAATCATCATGATTACAAGCGAAGGCTTTGTTTTCTTTATGATATTATTACTTGGCCTTTGGAAAATCAGAAGTTCGATACAAAAGGAAATGCGGATGTCTAAACGACAGAACAACTTTCTTTTGTCGGTAACCCATGAATTAAAAACGCCCCTTACTTCGAATAAACTCTACCTTCAGACCTTACTAAAAAGAAGCAACCTTGAACGTGAGCAGCAAGAAGATTTAATTCGACATGCTATTGCCGAGAACATCCGTTTGGAGGACATGATTGAGAATATTCTAACAGCAACACGCATTGAAAATCACCGATTACAACTCAATTTTGAAGAACATAACCTCAGTGAAGAAATCACCAGAATTACGAATAAGTGGTCTGAAAACAGAACTTCGGTAAACCTTCAAGTTGAAGAAGGAATCATCTGTAGAGTTGATTTATTCATTATAGAAACCGTTTTGCATAACCTTTTAGAAAACGCCTTTAAATATGCCGGAGAAACTCCCGGAATAGAGGTCTACCTCAAAAGAGAAAAAAACCTAATTATCTGGGGGGTGAAAGATAAAGGAAAAGGTATTCCAGCAGAATATAAAAATGATGTTTTCGGAAAGTTTGTTCGACTAGGAAATGAAGAAACGAGAGATCAAAAAGGAACTGGTCTCGGATTATTTATTGTCAAGAGCCTTGTTAAATTTCATGGAGATACCATAAGCTATCTCCCCAATAAACCACAAGGCTCGCATTTTAAAATTACGCGAGATGAAAAACGATAAAAAGGTTGGACTCATCATCCTTGACGGATGGGGAATTGGCGACAAAAGCCAGTCTGATGCTATTTATAACGCCAACACACCAGTAATGGATGGATTACTGAAAGAGTATCCTAATGCGACTTTATTAACTTCTGGAGAAAACGTAGGGCTTCCTCATGGCCAAATGGGAAATTCGGAAGTAGGCCATTTAAACATTGGAGCAGGAAGAATTGTCTACCAAGAACTTACCCGAATTAATAAATCGATTGAAGAAAAAGAATTCTTTGGCATAGATATTCTTCAGGCCGCCATGAAAAAAGCGAAGAATCAGAATCAAAAGGTACATTTTATTGGTTTGGTTTCAGAAGGTGGTGTTCACAGCTCACAAAAACACTTACATGCACTTTGTGATATGGCCACTCAGTTTGATTTAAAAAAAGTTTACATCCATGGATTTACAGACGGCAGAGATTGTGACCCAAAGAGTGGAAGAACTTTCTTCAATAACCTTGAACAACACATCGCCAACACCCCTGTGAAAGTTGCAAGTATCATTGGTAGATACTATGCCATGGACAGGGATAAAAGATGGGAACGTGTAGAACAAGCATACAACTTAATGACTTCTGGAAAAGGTCAACGTTTCAATACTGTAGACAACGTATTTGAGCATTGGTATACCGAAGGAGTTACTGATGAATTCATCAAGGCCTCTGTTATAAACCATGGAGATGAAAACACTCAGATAGAAAATGGAGATCTTGTCATTAGCTTTAACTTTAGGACTGATCGCCCAAGAGAAATCATTACGGTTTTGAATCAAAAAGCAATTGAAGGATATCAGATGAAACCTTTATCCATTGATGTTTTAACAATGACCTCTTACGATGACACCTTCAAAAATGTTGGTGTAATTTTCGAAAAAGACAACCTAAAAAACACCTTAGGAGAGGTAGTTGAAGCTGCAGGAAAAACCCAAGTAAGAATTGCCGAAACAGAAAAATATCCGCATGTTACATTCTTTTTCTCTGGAGGTAGAGAAGTTGAATTTGAAGGTGAAAAAAGGATTCTTGTGAATTCACCAAAGGTCGCTACTTATGATTTACAACCTGAAATGAGCGCCATTGAAGTAACCGAAAAAATAACACAAGAAATTAACAATAACATCCCTGACTTTTTCTGTTTGAACTTTGCTAATCCAGACATGGTTGGTCATACTGGAGTTTACTCTGCAATTATCAAAGCTGTGGAGACAGTTGACAGTTGCCTAGATAAAGTCGTCAAAACAGCACAAGCAAATGGATATGAAATTATGGTTATCGCAGACCATGGAAATGCAGACATGACGATTAACCCTGATGGTTCACCCAATACAGCTCATTCCTTAAACCCTGTTCCAGTTGTTTATGTTACAGAGGAACAATTGCAAATTCAAGACGGAATACTAGCTGATGTTGCACCGACCCTCTTAAACAGAATGGGCTTGGTTCTTCCTTCAGAAATGACAGGAAAAGATTTAATTCAATAAGGTAAGGTTTTTATATAACGTAAAAAGGCTGTCTAAAATTAGACAGCCTTTTTTTAGGTTACACTGTGTAAGTTATTATTTTTTCTCGCCTCTAAACAAGTGAACAAATCCATGCTCTTCAATTTCTTCACCTGAAGAGTTAGTCAGTTTAAATTTATAGAAATATACTCCATCGGCACATTCCACGTCTCCGTTATCTACGTTACCATTCCACTTAAAGTCTACATCAGAACTTTCAAAGACAACGTTACCCCATCTGTTTAGGATTACAATCTCTAGTGCCATAGCGTTTTGGGCATTGATTGTGAAGTAATCATTTTGATTATCTCCGTTTGGGGTAAATCCGTTCGGCATATCATAGTTTAACGGAAGTAAAACTGTTATTACTTTCGAAGCTTGGTCAGTACAAGCCCCTTCAACTGTAGTCAAAGTAACCGTATAAGTTCCTTCTTCTAAATAAGTTGAATATTGCGTACTCAAGTCATTTACACTTGCAGTTTGTCCATTTCCAAAGTCCCATTCATAAGACGAAGCAGGATCTGAAGTATTCGTAAACGTAACATCTAAAGGAGCTGCTCCCATTTCTGGATCAGCATCAAAACTAGCTGTTGGTGGTGGGTTTTGCTCTAAAAAGATACTATCCGTAACACTACAAACATCATCTGTAATCGTAAAGTAGTACCAACCAGAAGGTTTATTTGGCCATGCAGAAGCACTTACCTGCGAAGGATTGTTTGCTCCTGGTCCTTGCCAAGTAAATACAGGTGTACCCGTATATCCAGGCTGATGACCAAACCCAACGACTGCTCCATCTGCCATTCCACAATTAGCTGGATATTGTACCAGAGAATCAATTTTCAAAGTTTGGTTCAGTTGAACACGGGCGGTATCCACATATTCAAAACCACAGGCATCAGTGGAGGTCACGATAAACTCTGTCATTCCATTATCCCATACACTTCCAAAAGTATTGGCACCAGTTTCTCCGTTACTCCAAGAGTAAGTGTAAGGTGGGAAACCTCCTTCAGTGGTCGCCCATAAAGGCACACTATCATTAGCACAAAGCAAAGTTGTATCGGTTGAGGTCACAGTAGAATAGGGTTCATCACCTATCCATATAATTCCTTCCGAATAGACGGTATCCCCACAAGCCGTTACCGAATAGGCAGAAATAATTACGCTTTCTGGTCCTTCAAAAGTATTGTCATTAATTGGGTTAATTGTCAAAACTATAGAGTCTTGTCCAGGATAGAACACTACACTATCACCAGGAGTCAAGTCAGGAAAATCTGTCCCTTGAGTTGCAGTTCCTGTAACATCAAAATAAATTACTAATGTATCACTTGTTTGATTTGGTGGTCGTGTAAAGTGAACTGTTCCTTCTGTACACCCTTCAAAAAGCA